>Ga0325401_1006507_pt1 | contig 11287 bp, 10 predicted proteins | sample PopdelMetagenome_FD_205666 | JGI IMG/M metagenome (GOLD analysis project Ga0325401, IMG submission 205666) | Populus deltoides microbial communities from Bellville, Georgia, United States - Xylem-PdKOR-R2 | ecosystem: Host-associated > Plants > Phyllosphere > Stem > Wood/Secondary xylem | place...
CGTGCTCTTCTCTTACAATAAAAAATGTGCAGAAACGAAGATAAAAGGGAAGCCTTACCTGGTGATTCGAAGGCGCAGGCGACAACAACAGTTCGAGCTCTCCTGGAGAATTCTCCCTTCCTCCTCCTCTCCGTCTCTTCCCCTCTGTTCTTGTGTTTCTGTTTGTTGGGTTTTTTTTACTTACTCTCTGCTTTCCTCTTCTGTTCGTGTTCTCTGCCTTCTCCCTGCTGTGTCCACTGTTCTATCTTCTTCTCAGTTCTTGAGGTGAACTAACGAAGAAGGTAATGGATATGCCGACTTTCTCTGAGTTTTTTTACTGACTTCGGGTTCTTGTTTTTCTGCAAGGATGAAGACAATAGCAAGGCTGATTCTTCTCTGTGTTGCCCCTCCCCTTTCTCTCCTTCTCTCTGTGAATTTGTGCCTTTTTTTACTCTGTATTGCTGTTTTTTTTTTTTTTAGCTCTGGCTCTTCGTCGGGTTTCTGGGTTTTATTTTTCTCTCCCCCGTTGCTGTGTTTTTTTTCTCTGTGTTCTTCCCCCTCTGATCCTCCCCTTGCCTCTGCTCTGCTCTGCCTTTTATAGAGCCCGAGCATGCAGAAAAACCCGTTCCCCTGTACATCAATCCATGAGCGGGATCATGGGCAAGAAATCGTGGTGTCGTGGCCTTGAATTCCCGGATTTGTTTCCTGTTGAATCGGTCTGGTCCGTGCGAAACGAAAGGGGTGGTGAACAGTGGGATCAAAACGGCGTCATCTTGGATGAAAAAAATGACAGATTATGAATCGGTCCCTTAATCAATAAATTTTTAATTTTACCATTGGATTAATTTCAATTAAATCCCTGAATTTATTTAATTAATTAAATCAAAGTTTAATTAAGTCCACAAACTTATTAATTCTTTTAATTTCATTAATTAAATTAATCAAAATTTTAACTAAATTTTCAAACTTATTAATTCTTCAATTTCTGATCAATTTACTCTCAAATTTGATAATTTCATCCATGAATTTTGAATTTGTGTTGTTTTAACCCCATTCTTAAATATATTTTTATCCATTTATTTTGTATTATTTGTTCAAAAATTAGGTTATGACACAGTGTTTACCGGTTTGAAGTTAGCTTGGTCAAAGGGATATCGGAAAATAATTGTGGAATCGGACTCTGCTATTGTTATGGATCTTATCACCGAGGATAAAATAAATATTGACAGGAATTACTGTCTTATCATGAAAGCTAGGAACCTGTTAGCAAAGGAGGAGGTTCAGACGACTCATGTTTACAGGGAAGCAAATTCTGTACCAGATTGATTAGCAAATTATGGTTTAACAAAAAACCTGTTAGACAGGAATTTTTGTATTCCTGATAATCCACCTGCGGGTGTTTTTACCACTTTGTATTATGATTTTATTGGGTCAACTGGTACTCGTTTAATTTAGTTGGGCGCTCCTCTCTGAATTTCAAAAAAAAAAAAAAAATATTTCCTTCTATGAAACCAAACAAGATAACAGTGATACAGTTAAGTAATTTTTTTTTTATTAACCTTGGTTATTAATTAACAGAAAAACGAGTACGGCTTTGCAAGCCTAGAAGGAGCCCTAAAGCCAGTTACTACTAAATTAATAGCCATGGTGAGAATCTAGAGCTTTATATAGTTGTTCTCAATCATCCATTTGAGACTCCAGTGGTCAGCTGCACACTTATAAGCCCAATATGCCCATCCAAATGTGGCACGCCCATAGACATCCAGTTGAGCCTTGGCAAAGTTCTGGTAATCTTGCATCGATGCTCCCTGAACTGCCCATTCTCCAGTCCATTCCCCTGCAAAATTTCATTAACAATCAACATTGTTTTCTGAACTAATACAGTTAATGGTAGACCAAACTAAGGATATTAAAAATAAAAATTTATCTGTCTTGATTGCAGAAAATCTGGTTTTGGACTTGCCTACAAAACTGAGGGGGCCATTTGTAGTTGTCACTGTTGTTAGAGCACTAGCTCGCTGATTATAGATAAAGTCAATGTTCTGTTGGGGATTCATGTTATTGAATGAATCTGAAAATAGGTTGTAATAATGCACATCAATGACTACACGTTTGAGACCGCTTGCAAATGAGAGGAGCTCTTTGGAATCAGCAGGCCCTAGTCGATTTGAGAGGATCACATAAGCATTTTCAGAGTGCTTCCTTACGGCATCATATCCAGCTTGATAATACTTTATTAGGGTGTCTAGATTGACTCCCGGGGCCATCGGTTCATTCATCAATTCAATTGCGGCAAGACTTGGTTTGTCGGCATACCTGCTTAGTTGCGCTCTGTATTAGAACTCAGGGAAACTTCCATAACCGTGCTTTTGATTTCGGTGAATCTATCTTACGGGAAAAAAAGAAGAAGAAAATCTTATTAGATGTGTTAAACCTTTCTGCAAGGAAGTCTATGACAGCCACCGTTTCCTGAATGTTTGATTCTCCCCATTCCTGATACCCATCTCGTGTCGCGCTATGATCATTGCCATTTTGTGAAGCTTGAACTGCATGCAAATCAACGATGACCTTCATGCCGTATTTCCTGCATAAAAATATATAAATAACGATCATAGTTATATTTAGCACCTGTTCAGAAAAAAAGTAGCCAAAAACAATATTAAACCGTTAAGCGTTAATTGATTTCAATTAGTAAATGGTACTCACTGTGCCCATGTGAAAGCATTGTCTAAGGCTTTCAAAGAGCCACCGACAAAAGGTTTCGGTGGTGTGGGATCACTGGCGATCCACCATCCAACTGGAATTCTGACAGCATTAAGACTATTTTCTGACATGAAGCGGAAGTCCTCTTCAGTGATGTAAGAGTTCCAATGATCCTAGGATGAACAAATTTGCAAGTTATGCATGATTTAATTATTCCTCTAGTTTATAAAATGCTAGAACAGACATCTCTTCTCTTGTTTATGTTACGAATTAAAAGTTTTACCTGCAAGACCTGAGGAGCTCTGTCTGGGCCATAACCATTTGTGAGTTGATATTCACCTCGGAAGGAATATATATTGACAATGGTCATTTTGAATACTGATGGATCGCTGTCCTCCCAACCTGAGCCGACATAATCTGCAGTTACCAATGTCTCTGATGATGCCTGATTACACAACGAGAGCAAAGTAATTCTTCATTTAATTTGGATAATTTACTAAACTGATCATGTCTAGCTATGCCTCAGACCAGCACAATGATCCAAAGTGTTAATCATAGCCATGATCACTATTCACTAGCATGTACATAACTGTTCTATAACTGATAAGAACCTAGATTCACTGGAAATCATGCTTGAGTCTACATACACCCTGTCCATAGTATTCCAATGGGAAAATTTACCATTACCCTAAACTAAACTAATCCAGATAAAGTTCCAGAGCCCAAATTACAATAGAAGTGAAGTTAACAGTTCTGTTGTTAAAAAAGAAAATGTTAAGCAATACCTGAATGAACTGTCCATTTGATGCTTGGAGGCGAACTCGATTCCGGTCATCGTTATTTCTTATAATCTGGAATGTTTGTGAGTTTCCAACAGTATCTGAAACTGCTGTTACTTTGTCTCCTTGATCCTCCAGCCCCACAAACTGCTTGTTGAACACTCTAAAGTTGAAATATGTCTCATTGATCCTCCACAACTGTGCAATAAAGCAACAGAAAAGTAATGGTGAGAAACAATGATATTGCAATCATAGACAATCACAGAAAAGTAAATAGTCCTAGCTAGATATTTTCAAGGCCAAAGAAAAGGTCAAATAGTAGACTAATAATGAACGAAGTCTAGCTAGATCATTATCTTAAAGATCTTACTCTGAACGTTTCCCAGCCAGAGGCTGAGGGCCGGTTGGCTACTAGGACGGTCCCGCCTCCATTTTCAGAGCTAAGATACTTCTGCAGCTTTGTGGACAAGAACTGCACTTGAGATCCATCCTACAGTAAATTTGAACAGAAAAATGGTTAAGCAACAATAAAAGACTCATATATAAGAAAATTTCAGCTTTAAGAATAGCAGTAAATATTTAAGACCAACACTTTCTGTTATTGTTCTCCGATGTACAAGAAAAGCATCTACAGGTAAAAGAAAAGGAAAGAAAAGAAAAGAAAAGAAGCTACTTTGATCTTTCATGTACTAAGATGTCCAATGAGGTCTTAAGGGAGTGAGGTTTTTGCTAGAGAGATTAAATTTAATGTTTTGGTGGGTGGTTCATACATGAGGCATGGGTGATATATAAGTTGATCGATGTTCTTGAATAACATACAGTTAAAAATAAGATTACCAGGAGATCATTGTTCGGCATCCCATCATAGAGAGAAGGTTTCATCCACCCTTCAGTAACAAGCCAGTTTCCTAAATTCACAGCTTTAAATGGCTGTGCAAGAGCAAGAGGGGAGAGCACGAAAAAAAGAGTAGCGAAGATAAAGAAATAGTAAGCCATTATTCGCTCTCTTTTTTTGAGAATGAAAGGATTTAAGGTTGTAATACATAGAAGAGAAATACATATAGAAGTAGACATGTAAATATTGAACGAAGACTTTGGTATTTGGGTTTGGGACCCTTGACGAAGACTTTGGGGCCCTTGCCGTGTTCTATTTGTTATTAACAAATTATTAATTAGAGTAATCCGCGTATATGTGTTTAGTTTATTAATAGATGATGTTCTAGAACCTAACATACACATGAATGAGGTTTTTGAGTATTTGTACAGTAAGTAATTATATATTTATATGAAATTTTATTTTTCAAAGCTCAAGAAGCATATAATTAATAGTAAAGACTCAGCACTTATAAAATAATTTTTTTTAATGGAGTTTAAGGATCTTTGAATGATAAAGTTTGTGACTTTTAAGTAAAGAATTATAATAAATGAGAGAATAAACTTTAAATTTTAAGAATAGAAGTGTTTTTTTTCTTATTTTTGTATGATAAATATTTTGAGAATTAAAATATAAATACTTAGAGAATAAAAATTATGAACCCTGTACCTGAATGATTAAAGGGGTATTTATAGCCTGTTAACCTTGTCATGTTGCTAGAATGGAGGGGTTGGAAAGTTATTTCCTTTTGATAGCATTAATAAGGGATAAATCTCATTTACACAATATTAAATGGGGGGCAAATATCTCTTACACTATATTAATGAGATATAAATATCACTGACATAATATTAATGATGATGAAAATATGATAAGACCTTAGAAGACTTTTTTACATCTAATGGTGTAGAGAGATGAATATTTTTAACATTAATATTTCATGTTGAAAGTCACCAACAAACAAAGCCTTATGGCCTATCATAGGGCTTATAATGCTCATCAGACTTATATCTACTTGGACTTGGCATAATACCAAGCCCTTGGGTGATGAGTCTAGTAACTTGCCAGGCCAATGTTTATTTGGGTTCAGCACATAGCTGAACTCAAGGACGTTGGGTTTGACAACTTATCAGACCCATATGTACTTGGGCTCAAGGTGTAGCTGAACCTAAGGATGTTGAGTTTAGTAGCTTTTCAAGTCCATATTCATTTAGGCTCAGCACGTTGTTGAACCTCATGTTGGGTCGATAGCTCGCTAGATCCATCTATACTTGGGCTCAAAATGTAGTTGAACCCAATGATATTTGGCTTGACAGCTCACCAGATTCATATATATTTGAGCTTAGTGCGTAGCTGAACCCAATGATATTAGGTCTAGAAGCTCACCAAACCTATATGTACTTGGGTTTAGTGCATAGCTGAACCTAAGGATGTTGGACCTAGCAGCTCGCTAGACACATACTTCGCTCAATGCTTAGTTGAACCCAAAGATGTTGGGTCTAGTAGCTTGCCAAACTCATATGTACTTAGGTTCAAGGAGTAGTTGAACTTAATGATGTTAAATTTGACAGCTCACCAAACCTATATGTATTTGGGCTCAGTGCATAGCTGAACCTAATAACATTGGGTCTGGTAGCTCTCCAAAAGCATGTTTACCCGTTGAGCCCAATGACATTGGGTTTGACAGCTTGCTAGACTCATATGTACATAGGCTTAATGAGTAACTGAACCCTAAAGATGTTGGGTTTGGCAGCTCGCCGATCCCATATTTACTTGAGCTCAGTGCATAACTGAACCTAATAATGTTGGGTTTGGAAGCTTGCCAGACTCATGTTTAATTGAGTTCAGCACTAAACATAACCCAAAGATGTTAAACTTGGAAGCAAGTCAGACCCATGTCATCTAGGTCTGACATTTTACCAAGCCTAAAAATATTGGGTTATCACTTTGCCTTTTGCCCTTTCAAATATGAACTTAAGCTAAAATAAAATTTTAAAATATGTTGATCCATTAGTAACCCCTCAAGTCTTTGTATAATAAATACATAAAGATTTGAAAGGTTTTTAGCTTTAATGAGAGAATTTTTACCTTCCCTTTGAGATTGGTTATCCCAAGTAAAACTGTTAGGATTTTTGTTGCCAGGTGGTTTGTCCTCATTAAAAAAAGTCTCATAGGAAATAAAATGGTGGTGTGCATTTAATGCAATAATTGAGTGGGTTTTTAGAGATCTGTGGTGATATAGAAGGCTATTCATCCAACGATAAAGATGAAATGTTATTTCCTTTATAACCCTAGATGCTCTTCCATTCTTTTCTTTTACTTTCATTCTTGTAATTTCTTTGTAAAAATAAATTGTTGAAGAAGCATTGAGTGAGACTAATTTTTATGTCAAGAAAAACTATCATTTTAGGTATTACCCATTTTAACCTTCTTTATTTTTCTTTTTTATCAGAAAAATTGATTCTGAAAGAGTTAGATTTAACCCTAAAAGTAGGGATGTTGCTTCCTTCGGTGTTGAGTTTAGCTTTCTACCACAAACTTAAAGAAATAGTAGAGGATAAAGGTCCATTAAATTGGGCCTTAAAACTAGAGGGTTGGAACTCTAGCGTCCACTTCTAGAAAAGGGAAAGGTAGTTCTCAATATTGAAAAAGTCCTTTCTCTAATACCTCTAAGCAACCTCGGGAGAGAGAGAGGTTATATCAAGCCCCCAAGGATAGTATACCTAGCTCCCTAACTATAGATGAGGTGGCTTTTGTAAATGGTTGGCAACCACAAGAGTATATGGCTAAACTGCTTTCTAAGGTTGAAAGAATTAGCCAATTGACCTTGGCCACCACTTGAGGATACTTTGAAATCATTACCCCCATATGTATATATGAGTTGGGGTATACCTTTCCTTTTCAAGGGTTTGTGAGGGAAGTTTTTCAGTATTATAGGTTAGTCCCAGGCTAACTGCATCCTAATGGACGAATAATTTTGTTTGCCTTTGATAAGTTCATCAGGCTTGTTGGAATTGAGCTTGTTGTAAATATCTTTAGGAATTGCTACCATTTGATTGCTAACATTGATGATGGTAATCACATGTGTTGGTTTTTTACCTTCATCAACAAACCCACTAGATCCATGAAAAGGACCTTGTAGGGCAATCCTACGCATTTCAAGAAGAGAAAGGGGGAGGTGATTAAAAATAAGATATAATAGGACGGTCAGCCCCAAAGATAGGATGCAAGAAGTCTTGAGTTGTTCCTATTATTGGAGAGTATCTCCCCATGAGGTGAACAATTGGCCTTGTTTGAGCTCAAATGATTAAAAAACATGTGTTTCATTGACCTCCACCTTAATCAAGTATGATGTTAATAAAATAGCCAAACAAAATTTTAAGACCTTGTTGTAAAGTATTCACCTTCTTTATCTCTTGTTTTTGTGCATCTAAATATTCATTTCTAACTTAATTTTTTTATAGGTTTAACAGTTAAAGAAGAATGAGAAACTTTATTAAGGTCTTTAAAAGAGAGCTTGTTTGCATTGAGGAGGGGATCTTCATCTTTTGACTTAAGTGGAGTGAGGACTAAAGTAGAGATGGAAACAATCCCATCGACATAGATAAACTTTATGTTCTTGAGAAAACTATTCTTAAGGAAATAATGGTGGGATCTATTACTCACGTAGAACTAGAGATGAGAGCTGGTAGGGGAAGCCATTCTCCCCTAGCTAGGAGTTAACCAAAGTTGGCCTCTTCTGAAGTGATTGAGGGTGTTATTGCATACTTAAAGAGAAAAAGGGTTTACACCCTTATGAAATATGATGTTGTAACCTCAATTGCGGAGACCTTTCCTGTCATGACACCACCAATGCCTCTCACCTTTGATTTTAGTTGCAGAGAACCCTTCTATTACTATGACTTCTAGACTATCTTGGGTGGGAGGTTTAGCCTTAAGGATAACGGTCTATAGGTGGTGAAGCACTTAGAGAGGTTTCTGACCATTCATTTAAATATCCTAATGATGTCTGATGAGAGCTACAACTGTCATCTAACCTTTATTAGACAAATAACCTTCAATGTAAAAAACTCTCTTGTTTAACCTTTATTTTATTTTATCATTATTGTTTCTAACAATCGTTTGTTTTTTTTTTTTTTATAGATTTTCATGATGTACGCCTATTCTAAAAAGCATTAGATGACTGAGAGGAGCCAAGTGAGGGAGGCCATTACCAAACATAAAGTAGACCAGACTGCCCTTTAAAGGCTAAAGGATGAAAAGGCTTTTGTGGAGGCTAAACTGAGGGACATTAAGATAGTTTACGCAATGCTGAAAGATAACATGAGAGGCCAGGTCTTTTAGTTGAGCCCCATTAAAAAGCAGCTTTGTCTAGCTTATAAAGAAATGAACTCCCTAAAATAGAGGATGATTAAGATGAAGGCATCCTAGGATGTTATAAGGGTTGAGCTTATTGTTGCTAAAGAAGAAGCCCAAAGCTCTCGTGTGAAGTTGAAGGCTTTAAGAAACTATTTAAGGAGTTCCAAGAGTTTTCTAGAGGGTTTACAACACTGACTAAGAGAAATGTATGTAGACTTTAATGTTGCCTTCCATATAGTCCTTATGTCCAACTTCACTGATGTCTTCCTCGCTAGGACTGTAGGTGCCCAACGTGGAGAATACTCTACTGAGGAGCCTAACCTGGATATTTAAGTTTTAGCTCTCCAATTCCCCTTAGCTTTGTAAACAACCCTAGTTCTGTGGGGTTTTGCACTTTTTGTAATGATGTTAAAATTTTATAAAATTGTTATTTAATTCATTTTTTGTGTTTTTTTGAAATATTTTGTTAGACCTGTTTAGTTTAAGTGGGTTTAACTAAAATTGTTAAAATCACGAGTTAACTCATAAAATCATACGATTTTACGAGTCAACACAGGTTAAACGTGCGACATCACTTTGAAAACTCGAAAATTGTTAAAATCGGACTAGAATCGGGTAAAATCAATAAAATCGTGTAAAATCGGGTAAAATCATGATTTTAAAACCAATTTTATGATTTCACTAAAGTATATGTACTGCACCAAATTTTTACGTCCTGAGTCCAGCCCTTCACATCAGCACCAACCACCTATACAACATTTACCCTAGTCTTTTTTCTTTCTCTCAGTCATTCAACAATCACCACCACTAATAACCCTCTCATTTTTTTTCATTGTCGATTGCATCCTTTTCCCTAACCACTGTAAGTTCCAGATAATGGCATCCTCTCCACCAGCAATTGTAAATTATTTTGTAGTTCTTTTTTTTTCCATAATGCACTTGCTAAGGATCATTTTACATTACTGCTTATTTTTTTGTTTTCTTTTCAATATGAATTTCTTTCGAGTAATATGCTTATCTATTTAGGTATTTATTTATTTTCTTAAGATTGAAAAGAGTAGTAGCCCTAGGCATAAAGTACTTGGTTTTTGGGACCAAGAAATGGCAGTGAGAAATGAGTGTCTAAAAAGGTGAAGACAGTGCTATATACTGGCACTGCACAATGTCTTTTTTATTTTTTCTCCCAGCTTTCCAAAAATGCAATCTAACTATGGTTAGAATTGGATTGTTGCTTATTGATCTTTCTTTAGACAATTGTGAAAAATCTTGATCCTTGCACACAATTCAAGCTCTAGACCAAAGTTACTATAGTTCTTATTCCTTGTAGTTTTATAAGACAGGTGTAGCCACCTTAGTACACTAACAAATTATTTATTTTAAGTTTGTTAATTGTTAGTTAATAAAAAACTATATACATGAATGAATAAAATAATTGTATTGTATTTTTAAATTATGTATGAATTTTTATTTGAATATGTATTTTAAGGTGCTTGAACTATGTACAAGTTTTTTATTTGAACCTTGTATTTTAAGATACTTGAAGTATATATGGAAAAAAAAACTTTCCTTGCGATTTTACGATCCATTTTACGATTCGAGTTTATATTATATTTTTCGTATTGTGTCAAAAATGCATTTTTGACAACCTTGGGTCCAACACTTATACTTAAGAAACATTTTAGGAGTAAATCCTTTAGGTTGTTTGTTTTGGTCCAGTGCCCATACTTGAAAGAATATTTAGGAATAAATCCTCCAGGAAGTTTTTATGGGTCCAATGCGTGTATTTAGAAAAAAAAATGAAATTTTGGAAAAAATTGAACTTTGCCTAATCTTAGTACGACTCGCCCCTTTCCTGAAACCAAAAGGAAATTTAGGTTACAAGTATAGCTTTTTTCAGGAGTTCTTTCTCCTTTAATCTAGCTGTCTATGAACGTATCTGAAGGTTGGTGCCATTGCAATAGAGAGACCTCAGACTCATCCCTTAGAGAGGTGTGCAATTGCACTAGGGAGACCATGTCAATCCCTTGAAGAATTGTGCAATCGCACTAGAAAGATCGAGTCAATTCCTTTCTTAGAGAGTTATGCTCTTTTTCTAGAGAGACCCTTGATGAATCCCTTCCAATATGAGTTATGTTATCGCACTAAAGAGACCATATCAATTCCTTAGAGAATTATGCAATTGCACTAAGAAGATCAAGTTAATCTATTTCTTAAAGAGCTGTGATATTATATTAGGGAGATCATTAATCAATCTCTTCGAAGGTGAGTTGTGTTATTGCAATAGAAAGACCATGTCAATCCCTTAAAAGAATTGAGCAATCACATTATAAAGATCAAGTCAATCCCTTTCTTAGAGAGTTGTGTTATTGCATTAGGGAGATCCTCGAACAATTTCTTTCAAGGTATGTTGTGTTATCGCATTAGAGAGACCATGTCAATTCTTTGAAGAGTTATACAATTACACCAAGAAGACCAAGTTAATCCTTTTCTTGAAGAGTTGATGAGAGGCCCTTAGGCATTACGTGGAGAAAATAAAAACATTGTCATTTTGAATGTCATTTATATATTAGAAACTTACACTCCTTTTCTCATT
>Ga0325401_1006513_pt1 | contig 11281 bp, 3 predicted proteins | sample PopdelMetagenome_FD_205666 | JGI IMG/M metagenome (GOLD analysis project Ga0325401, IMG submission 205666) | Populus deltoides microbial communities from Bellville, Georgia, United States - Xylem-PdKOR-R2 | ecosystem: Host-associated > Plants > Phyllosphere > Stem > Wood/Secondary xylem | place...
ATTTCTGACCAATTGACTCTCAAATTTTAAAAATTTCAACATTGAACTTTGAATTTGTGTTGTCTTAACCCAATTCTCAACTATTATCATTTTTTTTAATATTTATTCAAAAATTGGATTATGACAACTCTTTCATAAAAAGAGATCTATCTTGAATCATAAACGAGACCAACAAATAGAAACCCAACCTTTAAAAACAATCAAACAATAATGTAGTTTACCTTAGGTAGGGTGCACTTAGAGTGATATGTCTTTTCCTTACACAACCAGTTCCTTAACCAGACTTTCACAGACCATAGGTTTCTAGAAATCATAATATTAGTTGGCAACTTCTAAACCTTAATCATAATTTTATAATTAAAACAAAACTTTTTTCCTTTCCAAAAACATCACACCTCATCAAAAGGCATGACATAAGCCTCGTCGTTTCCTGACAATGTCGCAGCGCACACCAGCGACAAATACCACTCTTGAAAATTTTGCTGCATTTTTATGATCTCCATCCTTATCTATAAATACCAATCCTGAAACCTTCTTGAACATCATCAAAACTCACGTAGCTATGGGCACTTACAGTTTTATCTTCCTATTGTTTTAGGCTCTTAGCCCCTCTAAGTACACCGCCGGAAAAAAAGAAGAAGAAAAAACTAGCTATTATCTTCCTTCAAATGATTTCTGAGGAATATTGAGATCTCTTCCATCTCCTAATCTCTCTCTCTCTCTCTCTCTCTCTCTCTCTCTCTCTCTCTATATATATATATATATATATATATATATATATATATATATATATTGTAGAGATTACCCCTTTTTTTAGTCCAAATCACGGTTCGGAGGATCAGTAAAAATGTTCTTTTTTTACATAGAAAATGATAAAATTTGAGTCGAAGAGACTCAAACTTATTACCATTTTCTTCACGTGTGTCCCACTTTTGTCTTCTCTAATTTAATTAGTTTTAAACTTTATACCCACCCAAGAAAAGCTGGCAGTGATAATATATTTTAATTAATTCCAGCTTAATCATCGACCTCACGAAGGGAATTTAAACGTATAATTTTGTGTTCGTACATGTCTTGATGTGATGTTTGTATTCATTTATTAAACATGTATAAATTTTATCGATAATTTTAAACCAACAGACCATTAATGATAAAATGTGAGGGGGTGTTTGAAAGAGTAATAATAATAATTGTTTTTAAAGTGTTTTTTACTTGGAATTATATTAAAATAATATTTTTTATTTTTTAAAATTTATTTTAAACATCAAAACGATCTAAAAACACTAAAAAAATTTAATTTAAAACAAAATATTTAAATTTTGATGAAAAATAGGTTGAAACTCAATGTCAAACACCCTCTTAAAAACATAAGATGGGCCGACTTTTTTTATAGGATATTATTGAGTTAATGATTATTAATCCTTTATCAGTAATGAATGTTGCTAGAGCTCTAAGTGCGAGGACGTGCCAACAAATATACACTGTCAATGGCAGCCTTGCATAGACAGCGATGAATTTGGCAAGCAGTGTGCAACGGTTCATGAGAGTCAATGAGCTCTTAACTTGGCATGGACATGGGGCTTGGATCATGAATCTTCTAAGCTGGCAGCAAACACAGTAGAAACTGACAATTGAGACTGGCATTTAGACATGTAGATTATAGGTTAGTTGTGGCAGTTATGAACATCAAGATCATGAAGGACATGGAGCTTAACTTGGGGCAAAGTTGGGGTTACTCTACAAGTTGCTAAGATCATGGGAGTATGGGGAAGAAACTGCACAATACTTGCTAGAAAATAGGCCACTAAGTTCATGAAAAACATGGGAGAGAAAGGATCCTTTTATGTCCTGAAAAATAGAGATGATAGTTGTGGCTTGTAATTCACATATCTTTGTTCATGAATATGATGGAAAACATTGGTTGTGTGGTATGCAGTTTTTATTCATAATACACACACTTATATTGTGTAATTCTTTGTTTATAAGATTAATAAAGGTTGAGAGATTTTTTTGTATTTTCCGTGTGCTTTGAGTTTATTTACTTGTGTTTGTTATTTGCTTGCGACAAGGCAATTATGAGAACCTCTTTGGGTGAGCGAAACACATAGTTATAGACAAACATAAGTGAAAAAGTGAGGCGGGGCTTAGTCTAGTCGTTTAAAGTTTGTGGGCACCTTCCAGGCGCCTTTAAATGTTGTGTACATGTTTGTTCTTTATATATATATAGTCAGATGTTAAATTGATAATATTGAAAAGACCTTTGGAAAAATATAAGAAAACCCCTGGAAACCAGTTTCAAATTTTTACTTTTGATGACATTTTGATTATTTCACTGTTCTTTAGATTTTCTTATTGTTTATACATGGCTAAATATAAAATTATTCTTCATCTTATATTATAATAACAAAAAAAATATATATTTTTTGAAGTATCAAATTGCTCTTTAATGCCAGTACGTACTGAAGATTTTGTTTTTAATAGTATTTCAATAATTTTACTTTGTATTCAAGCTGGGAAAAGATATAATTATCCTTCATCAATTTACAAATAAGTAATGTGTTAAATGAAAAGATCTTGATGTTGTCAATAACTAATTAAGTTTTTTTTAAGTAGCGACAAAAATATCGTTAAATTGTTTCGGTGAATGTTATAGCTAAAATTGATCTAATCCAAAACCCATGATATTTTAAATGACCCACAGCTTGAGCCTCCCCTTAATTAGAAACAACGTCCTCGTCAATGTAAATATAAAGGGAACAAAATACGTCCCTTCACCCGTGGAATTATCAACTCCAGAAACCAAATCGTTTTGCCTTTTTGACACGAGATTGAAAAGCCGAGGATATGCTCGAGAAAAGTGAGAATAATTCATTCACGCGGTTGCTTTAAATACCCCTAGTCAGTATTTGCAATTCGGTGTCACATGGATCGACCTTTTACTGCTTTATAACCGACTGGCGCTATCTTCGGATCGGATAAAAAAAAATTAATATGGTTTTTCTTATTTTTTTCAATAATGATAATAATAATAATAATAGTAAAAATTAACCTCTGTCAGACCCGTGGCAACACCGGCAAAACCCAAATTTCTTGAGTTTCGGAAAGTCTTTTATACTTGATGCCAAGAAAGTAGGATAATAATTGTTATTTTAATTTTTTTTATTTAAAAATATATTAAAATAATTTTTTTATTTTTTTAATATTACCATATAAAAACAATTCGAAAATATAAAAAAATTTAAATGATTGACAAAAACATGATTTCACTTTAAAAAAATTAAGATGATATATATATATAGCTTTGTATTTTTTTTCCGATTTGCTTTCTACAGGATTATCCCGATGTCATGACCTGAATTGTAAGTTTGACAAGATTACTTGGCTTGAATTAGATATTTTCTAGTTTTGTCCTTCAACATTTGGTTAGTTTAAGAATCGGTTATCATAATTCTTTTTCATTTTTCATTCTATTAGGTTCTCTCATTCGCATAACCCATGTTGAAAGGTTTGGTGGGCTTGTTTACCTAGGTTTACATGCTTTGCTATCGTTTTTTTCTATTTCATATTTTAAAATTGGTTTTTTTAATTGAGTTTCGTATTTTTTCTCGATTTGCTTTTTATAAGGTTATCCCGATTTCATAACTCTAATTGTAAGTTTGACAAGTTTACTTGACTTGACTTGGGTCATTTCTTTGTCCTCTTTTGAAATTGATTTTGTTGGTTTAGGATTTGGTAATCTTAATTCTTTTTATTTTTCATTCTATTAGATTATTTCATTCATATAACCTAGGTCCCAAGGTTTTATAGGCTTATTCTGATTTTCTAGGTTTTTTTTTTAAGTTTCATTCTATTGTGTTAAGTTATTTTGGAATTGAGTTTTGTGATTTTTCTCAATTTGATTTCTAAGTGGTTGCCTCGATTTCACAATCCAAGTTACGAGTTTGGTAGGTTAACTTGAGTAAACTCATGTTTTTGTTGTCTTTTGTTTTTTTTAAATTTTTTCATCTACTCACATTATGTTATTTTGGAATCGACTTTTGTGATTTTTCTTGATTCTCTTTTGATTGAATTATCCCGGTTTCACGATTTAGGTCATGATTTTGGTAGACTAACTCAGGTAGACTCAGGTTTTTGTTTTGTCTTCTTTTTAAGTTGATTTTTTTTTTCAATTTCATCCCTTAACATTAAGTTGCCTTGGTTTTGTGATTTTTTTTTTCAATTTGATTTCTAAGTGGTTGCCCCGGTTTCAGAATCTAAATCGCGAGTTTGGTAAACTAACTCAAGTAAACTCATGTTTTTGTATTATCCTTTTTTAAATTGTTTTTGTTTCTTTTTTTGTTTCATCTTTCTGCATTATGTTATTTTGGAATTGAGTTATGTGATTTTTCTTGATTCTCTTTTGATGTAGACTCAAGTTTTTATGAAACTCGTCCCAATTTCACGATTTGGGTCATAACTTTGGTAGACTAACTTGGGTAGACTCAAGTTTTTATTTTGTCTTCTTTTTAAGTAATTTTTTTCAATTTCATCCGCCAACATTGAGTTGGCTGAGAATTGAGCTTCATTGTTTTTTTTCTTTTTTTCTATTAGTTTATCTCATTTTCATAATCTGGGTCATGTGTTTGATATTTTAACTCAAGTTATTTTTTTAGGTCTTTTTTGAATTTCATTTTTCTTTCTATTTTGCCCTTCTAGATTTTTTTTATTTGTCTTTTTTATTCCTAGATGAACTAAAAATATTTTTGAGATATTTTTATATTAAAATCCATTTATTTTTTGTTGGTTTAGGATTCGATAATCTTAATTCTTTTTATTTTTCATTCTATTAGTTTATTCCATTCATATGATACAAGTCGCGAGGTTTTGTGGGCTTATTCAGGTTTACTAGGTTTTTTTTTTAATTTCATCCTTTTGCATTATGTTATTTTGGAATTCAGTTTCATGATTTTTCTTGATTTGCTTTCTAAGTGATTGCTCTAGTTTCACAACCCAAGTTACAGGTTTGGTAGGCTAACTCGAGTAAACTCATGTTTTTGCTGTCTTTTTTTTTAATTGTTTTTTTCTTTTTTTCTTTTGTTTTATCTTTCAACATTATGTTATTTTGAAATTGAGTTTTATGATTTTTCTTGATTCTCTTGTGATGTAGTTATCCTAGTTTCACGATTTGGGTCATTAGTTTGGCAGGCTAACTCAAATAGACTTAGGTTTTGTTTTGTCTTCTTTTTAAATTGGTTTTTTTTTTCAATTTCACCCCCTAACTTGAGTTGACTAGGAATTGAACTTCATTGCTTTTTTCATTTTGTTTTCTATTAGTTTATCTCCTTTTCATAACCTCGATCACGTATTTGATATTTTAACTCAATTTTTTTTATTATTTTAATTTCATTTTTCTTTCTATTTTTTATTTTTAGATTTTTTATTTGTCCTTTTTATTCCTAGATGAACTAAAAATATTTTTGAGATATTCTTGGATTAAAATCCATTTCTTTTTTTGTTTGTTATCAAGTAAGATTATAGTGATCCTATCAGAATATTTGCAAGCATTTTTTTTTTTTCAAATCATCATGATCATTTTTCTTATTTTCTTCATTTTTTATTTTTCTATTTTGTTAAATATAATTAAATGAAGTAAGTTTATTGAACCTATTTGGGTTTATAACCTAAATTATGGATTTTCTTTGTTGCTTTAACACACGCTAGCAATACTAGTAAAGTCCTAAGATATTCAAATAGCTTAAGCACAAGGCTTATGTGTTAGATTTCTAGTTCATCTTTTGGCTCTAGCAATCTGATCCATTCTTCGTGACCATAGAGATTGGTAGCTTAAGCACAAGGCTTATGTGTTAGATTTCTATTATTAAAATGTTCATTCATTCGATGTCAACCATAGACCTCGTTTGAGTTCAGAATAAGAGAAAACATGTGCTGTATTTGCATCAGCCTCAACTGAATATGAAGTCAATAGGATGGTCAGAAGACATTATCAAGCCTTTACAAAGTATAAGGCTTTCTTACCTCTTGTTTTTAGTTATCCCTAAGTTCATTGTTGATTCTATTATCGTGCAGGACTAATAGCTGAAGGAGAAGGGAAAACTTTAGTAAGGTCTGTAGAGGAGAGTTCATGAAGAAAGTCTTCATCTGTTAGAGTGGGTGGAGATTGAGTTGAAAACGTGATGGAGGGTTGCCCTATCATTGCTGATGAACTCTCTGTTCTTAAAGGAAGAGCAATGAGATTCAAAACTCCTGCATAAAAGGAAGTTAGGGGCAGTCGTACTCCTCTATCTAAGGGTCAGGCAGATTTGACTGCACCTGAAGTGATTGTGGGCACTACTATTCACTTTAAGAGGAGGAAAGTCTCTACCTCTATTGAGGTCAATATTCCAGCTCTGACCATAAAGGCTCCTATAATGCAATTCCTTTAGTAGGTTTTTATAGCTCATGAATTTTATTTTTTTTTTTGTTTTTGTTTTTTGTGGAGAAGAGGGGTTGAAATGTTATCATACCCTGATCAAAGAAAATATCTTTGACATATATATTTAAAAGAGATAAATATTTTTTATACATTATTAATGAGAGAAAGATTTGTCACTTAAAACATCTTAGAGGTATAAAAAGATGAGTATTCTTGATCTTCAAAAATTTATGTTAAGGATCACTAATCAAATGCAGTTATGTAGCCCAATAAAAAATATCAATTTTAAATTCACATGGATTTTGTGAGATGCTGATTCTTGGTATATTAGATATGATGATCAGCTCAAGAATATTTGATCTCATTATTGCTTATCTTTTTAAAACATGTGTTTTTAGGCAAGATATAAAACATTGACTGTACTACCAGGAAATCTTAAAGATCAGAATTGAATGAAAATTAGCACATCAATATTATTTATCTATGAGTAATGACGAGGATGTGGCCCACCCGAGTCTTGATGTATCTAAAATAAAATTTATTAAAATTTACGAGTAAATATAGGTCACATGTAGTGAACGCAGAAAATGATGCTATAATGATAAACCAACAAAACAAAACAATATTTTTTTATATTATTTTTAGAATCAAAGACGTGTTTTTGCATAACAAAACAAAACAATATTTTTTTATATTAATAATATGTAAGGGATGGAATGAGGTGGCGGTTTGGTAGGAATTCAAACCGCCATTCATCTCGGGGGAAATATGGGCGGCATATATTGAGCACGTGACCTCAGAGCGGTTCTCACGGCGCTCACAGTCCGGCGCCGACAACTGGAACCAGAAAATTCATGGTTCGGTGACCTCGCACACTGGCGGATCCGTCCCATTCAGCGCACATGCAAAGCAGATGGTAAGATTAATTTTAATGAAATATATCATTAATTAATTTGTCGTTCCTTATAATATATTTAACTTTCAATTTATTTTTTCCTTACAGGCTGCGTCTCTTGGACGTGAACCGAGTCCAATGGAGCTGTTTCTAGAGATGCATGTGCGGAGTCAAGACCTCCAAAAAGGGGTGCAGCAGTTCGTGGACAACCGTGCTCAGCAGTTCGTGGTATGTTCGTTCATTCATTTTATTTTGTAAGTTATTATTTTCTTGAATTACATCTTGAATTGGATTTGATGATTTTTTTTCCGATGGAATTTTTAGGAGACCTATAATAGCCAGTTGAGGGAGAGATATGGGGACAATCCGTCGACCCATCCAGATTTCGATCCAGATTTGTGGATGGAGGCGGGATCGTCTGGTGGACCCGATAAAAATAAGGTCTACGGGCTCTCCAACACTACGGCTGAAAACTTGCGTTCAACTCGTAGTGTCTCAACTGTTGGAAGCTCTCCATCAGTATTGAACACCCAGTTTGAGGAGTTCATTGCGTTGAAACAACAATATCAACAACTCTCGACGAATTATGATGAGCTCCGTCAAATAGTCATGGAGATGAGATCAAAGATGGGTGACGATACTTGTGCAGCTTCTTTTTGGCCGTATGGTACCGGGAACAACCAGCCTTCTCCTCTAGCTCCACCGCTATTCTAGTTTAATTTTGTTTTTTAAACACATTAAATTTGTAATGAATATTATTTAACATTACTTTTTACATTTTTAATGTTTAATGCATTTTTATTTGTTTATTAAGGTTTTTTACAATTAATAAATTATTTTTTTATATATTTTAAATACCAACCGACGGAATTGCCAACGGATATTATCCGTCGGTGACTAAATACCGACGGCATTACTGATGGATAATATCCGTCGGTATTACACAGAGAGTTGTAACAAAATTACCAGCCATGCCATCATTACCAACGGAATTACCGACGGATAATATCCGTCGGTATTACACAGAGAGTTGCAACAAAATTACCAGGCATGCCATAATTACCGACGGACTTTCCGTCGGTAATGCCGTCGGTAAGTACCTTTGAAATTTCATACGGATTTATTCCGTCGGTAATGTTCCCGCGAGAAACTTTTTTTTTGGCGCTCGTATCTGTCTGTAAGACCGTCGGTGGGTGTTTTTTTTATTTGCGACAGAATTAGCGACGAAAATGGGATTTACCGACGGACGTGTTCCGTCGGTGAGTCCGTCAGTATTGTTTTCACCGACAGATTTCATTGCTGTCACCGACCGAATGAGTCCGTCGGTAAAACTGGATAATGTTGTAGTGATCATTTGACATAAAAATCAACTGTTTTGGTTGCCAAAATCAATGCCAACAATATTTTTCTCTCTCTATCGCCAGAATATGATGACATCTCTCTTTCTTCGCTCTAATTAGGGACTGGAAAACAATACAAATAAACTTTTTTTTTACTAAAAGTGATTTTTTTAAAAAAAAATGGAAGGGCCTAAACTATATAAATTGCATTATTTTTAAAGTTTAAGGAGCTAAGTGTATTTATTGCCAAATTTCTTGCACACCATCCAAGTTTGGAGCCGTTTTTTTGTTTATCTTCTTTCAATTCCATCATTACCTGAGAAATCAAAAGCTTTTGGCCTTTAAATAGGATCAAATCGTCCAAAATAAATTTTGAGGACCAAAATGACTTATTGAAAAATAAATAGTAGGTTAATAATGTTTTGTGATATCCACAGTAAAAAACACATACCCTCTATTGTTTTACTAGATTGGTGACTCACGATGCTAAATTTTGACTTTAGAACGGTTAAGACTTTACCTAATAAAGTAGAGACTCTCTCATAAAGAGAGATCTATCTTGAATTGTAAATGAGACCAACAAATAGAAACCCAATCTTTAAAAACAATCAAACAATAATGTAGCTTACCTTAGATAAGGTGCACTGAGGTTGATGTGTCTTTCTCTTGCACAACCAGTCCCTTAACCAGACTCTCACATATCAGTTGACTAAAAAATTATATCTTATTAATTATAGATTTAATAATTAAATAGTCATAATGAATTGAGTAAAAAACATATAAGTTTTTTAATTTCATAAATTATTAAAAAGCATATAACAAAAAAATATAAATAAAAGTTGAAAAATCAAGTGGTAAGGCACAAACATTGAGAAAAAGAGGAAAAAAAAGAGAAAAACATGACCACCGGTGACAACCTGGACCTCTAATCAATGTGCGCACCGCATATCAACGGAAGTGACGTTAAGACGAAACTGAAGCCGCCGTAAAAAAAGCCCTCCATTTTTCCATCTATTTTGTTTTTATTATAAGGGTAAAAATGTTATATTACTGTGTATACTAACCCTAAGTAGAAGTTTAAAAATTGATTTTTCAAGGGTAGTGTTGCAAATTCATTGTACAATTCAAACACAAAATATCGGTCTTACTCCCAATTAATTTTAGAACACCAAAATTATCTCAAGGCAAAGACTATCTTAACACATGGCAAATAGCTTTTTATTCAAGGCTAAGAAGGAAAAAACAATATTCTCGTTCATAGTGAACTATGTTTAGGTGAACAGTGTATTCTCCTTCTCTTTTATTTTTCTTTTAATATATATATATATATATATATATATATATATATATATAGTTCCAATAATAAAATTTTTTACAATAAATGGTTGGCATTTTTAAGATCTCCATTGATCCTTATCTATAAATACCAATCCTGAAACCTTCTTGAACATCATCAAAACTCACATAGCTATGGGCACTTACAGTTTTATCTTCCTATTGTTTTAGGCTCTTTGCCTCTCTAAGAAAGGTTGTCAATTCTGTTTCAGTAAGTGTTTTGTTTTTTCAATTAGAATGGAATGTTTCAGTTTCGGAGTGTTTCGGCGTGCCGTTTTGGGGTTGTACTGTTTATATATATATATATAGCAATCACAATTCAAATTCAAGATAAATTAATTATAAATTATGCAATACAAACACAATGTCAAACAAATATAATTTCAAAATTTAAGATATTTCTAAATAGTCAAGATTAAATAGATCTTTAACTTAAAGTAATTCAACTTAAACAAAATATCAAAATATTATGAAAGTAAATGTTTTAACATAAATATTTTAAATATAAAGTTAGGTCAATGTTATCAAAGCTAATGGAATCTAAAGCATCCCTTGTTTTGCTCAAATTCCTACAAAGTATAAACATGAAAAAAAACAACATGAATATAAACCATATATATTAGTGATAAATCTAATTTTAAAAAATTAATATCATTGTTAATGAAAATAGTAATAATAATTTTCAATATTATTATCAATATCATTGTTATTGAAAATAGTAATGAAAAAGAGCTTTTTATAATTGGGTGGTTTAATTAATTAAATTGAACAAGGTTCACTTTGATTCAAAGGCTTTTCAAGAGCGGAACGGAATATGTGGAATGAAACCGGAACGTTCTGGGCGGAATTTAGCCGAAAAATCCGGAACGAACCGAGATTTAAAATAAGATGAAATTTATTCTGTTTTTTGAATTGGTATGGAATGTTACGGCCATTCCGGACAAAACGAAACGCAATTGACAACCTTGCCTCTGAGTACACCACCGGAAAAAAAAAGAAGAAGAAAAAACTAGCTATTATCTTCCTTCAAATGATTTCTGAGGAATATTGAGATCTCTTCCATCTCTCTCTCTCTCTCTCTCTCTCTCTCTCTATATATATATATATATATATATATATATATTGTAGAGATTAACCCTTTTTTTAGTCCAAATCACGGTTGGGATGATCAGTAAAAATGTTCTTTTTTTACATAGAAAATGAAAAAAATTGAGTCGAAGAGACTCAAACTTATTTCCATTTTCTTCACGTGTGTCCCTCTTTTGTCTTCTCTAATTTAATTAGTTTTAAACTTTATAC
>Ga0325401_1006514_pt1 | contig 11280 bp, 8 predicted proteins | sample PopdelMetagenome_FD_205666 | JGI IMG/M metagenome (GOLD analysis project Ga0325401, IMG submission 205666) | Populus deltoides microbial communities from Bellville, Georgia, United States - Xylem-PdKOR-R2 | ecosystem: Host-associated > Plants > Phyllosphere > Stem > Wood/Secondary xylem | place...
AAAAAAAAATTTGTTTTCCCTTATGCTTAGATGTTAATTTTTAGGGGTTTTTTAAAACACTAAAAAAACCCTAAATTATTGTTATTAGTGGTGGCAACGGCAAGGATGAATTCCTAGCGAGATTTGTGGTGAAAAGTAAGGGTCGAAGAGGAGAAGGAGGGTTTGTAAGTGGATGGTTGAATTCTGTATTGTAGACAAAATGTTTGATGAAATACTAAGTTTTTTTTTTTTCTAGTTTAATAGCAAACTTGTAATATTAATATTACGAGGACTTGAGGGAGATGTTAAGGGACCTTTCATAGAACATCTATTATTTTAAAAGTTGGGACGATTGTTTAATTAATTTGGATCTATATAATATTATAATGTACTTTTTTCTTTTTAAAATATGACGTTGAAAACTATTGATTGGTAAGATAAGAAACCATGTTAAATTTGCCAGCTCAAATCTCGAGCTAGCAACAGCTAGTCTCGTGCTGCTGCTGCTTGGCAATATTTGAAAACCATTGGGAATTCTGGATTTCTGCCACTCATACAACGTGCTGACATTACTATAAGTGTATGTTCTCCTCATCAACATAAATAAATAAGATTTTGTTCCTCGACTCCTCTATTTCTTTAGGCAACACGTTTTTTTCCCCTTGTATAAAATCGATGTAGTCATTTATATTAATTTCCATTTAAAATGAGATGTATTAGAAAAGCAATTCTGAAGAAGAAAGAAACAAATGGTTAGGCGGTTTGCCCTTGTTCTATTGATGAAGATAGAGGAACCGATCAATCCCATACCCAGCTCTGCTTGCGCAAATACAAAATCCCAATCTTTTATAGCAATAATTTTGCCTGCATGCTTGGAAGGCGAAAGCATCATATACTGCTTGCACATTCATACCTACAATTTTTTTTCTCTGCTCAGACAAGTCCTCAGGCAGCATTTTGCTTTTGTCCCACCACTGGTATTATAGCGCTTACTAATATTATCTTCGAATGCTTGAACTCGTGTTGACCACAAAATAAGCTACAATAATACAAAATATAACAAGCACAGAGAAACGTCAAGGAGCAGACGCCCACGAAATTATTCCAAAAGGAAAACAGAAAACCTGCTATCTCTTTCTTTCTCTGTTGTTTTCATTCCTAGTTATCTAACCACATAAATTACAGCTGCGAAAATGAACAAATTTGAAGTCGAAGCCATTTCAGTGCTCTACATCTTTTTATACCCACGAATTCCTGTATAATGACACCGATGAGCTAGTTCCGCCCCGCCCCCGCACATAGCAGTTATTGCACCGTTATGTCATGTATCCAAAAGGTTCCAAAATTAAAATCTCTATTATCCAAAAGTATTCCAGTTGAGTATCTTGTTCGAGTGTCTGGGCAGAATGCCGATGAGCTCCTGTGTAATATCTGACTAGCCTTGTGGTGTAGTTTTCTCTACATGTCCTCCAGACTTAGCAACCCATCAAACACCATGCACGCTGTGTTCAATGGTAGGGATTGTAAGAGCAGCTGGAAGCTAAAAAACATAGGAACAGACCTCAAATGCTGACGCTCTGAGAGTTCATAGAGTGCAGGTTTTGAAGGAAACTCTGTTCATCTCAGCATCCTAGAGTGGAGCTCGGAATTACTTCTATCGTTACAACCAATCATATTGGCCTAGAGTAAAACTGCACTTCTCATGAGCTACAAATTACATGTATTGTGCCAACCACTGTTTGCACATATCAAGTACTGGCAGTGCATTTGCATGTAATGCCTGCAATATGGTAACAAAAGGATATGAGATTTTTTCTTACAAGCAAGTGGGAAGAAAAAAGACAGTAATAAATAACAAAAACCAAGATATTCAGAAATAATCAAAATATAACTGACGGAGCAAGGTGCTCTGGCTTTAAATGCAATTTTCATAATGTTACTGATTCGACAACCAGAGCAGTCCAAGCACAGTAACTGGATCCTAAGGTTATGTATGGTCCTATGAAAGATAGTCGCGCTAGAATCATGACTCTTTGAGTATTTACTTAAACAGAAAATCCACTTAATCAAAACAATAGACCACTGGATTTCACACTGGTTTCAGCATGAGTTTCCAAATAGCAACATGCCAAAAAAAAGGAAGCCGAACTGAGTTTTCAAGCCAATTAGGTCTAAGGGAAAATATGTTAGGCACAGGTAGTTTGGACCTTGGGTCAGGAAGCCCAATGATAGAGCCTCTCTCAAGCACAATTTTGCAGCAATTCTTAAAAGACAACCACTTTCATCTGATAACAAAACCAAAAAACCAGCAAGAGCATACATGGCATCATAATTAACTGACTACACAGTACAGAAAGTCATGTGCATATGCAATCCTATTTTCCTTTAAATATAAATCTGTATTTAAACCATGAGTCAATTCAATGCATCTGAAGTTATGATGACACAAATTCCCTCGGTGAAATCTACGTTGATAGAAAGAATAACCTGATGAGCAACATATTGAACATCAGCCACACTTCCACTTCGAGATGCAATTTGAAATGCACTCTTTAGACGACCACAGACAACACAAGCCAGCACCTTCCTGCACAGACAAAAAAATACAGCGCCTTTATTTAAATCACATAATAATTTTAAACTAATTAGTAAACAGCGAACAGAAGTAATATATCAAGATATACAGGCTGTTTCCAAGTACATGTTTCAGGCTGCCAATTACATCTGTTACAATCAAGTCCAGAGCTCACCACAAACTTAATGGCCAGAATATAGGAAGTTACAAAAACATCTAAATCAACCTCTGTGATCCTTCTTGAAGAAGGCATTGCTTAATCACACTTGTTTTCTGATAAATCTTCCTTATGATGTTTCTCCAAAATGAACTAAAATTAATAAAAGTGTGTAAAATTATATATAAAAAAATACCTGTGACTGCTGGTTAACATGCCGATGAGACGGTCAGGACGTTCTTTATGTTTATTAGCATATATGTTTATTGCAGCTCCCAAGACCTATATTTAAATGTGATCATAAGAACATATGCTTACTGTAAATAGAAGCACAGATATTATGGACTTAGAAAACTTGTGAAGAAAGGAAGGTGAGGAATAAATAAAAAGAAGTAATTCAAGAATCAATAATTAGGGGGGGAATTAGGATAATGTATTTGATACTAAGAAAAAAGCAGGAGTATGTGATAAGTTACCAGCTTTGTTCATATTTTCTTGACGTCTTAATTAGACATCTGCATTTTGTTTTATTTTCAATCAAAACATCCAGCATGAACACATCATTTTGTTCTCTATCCTTTATTATCGAAGGAAGGATGATCATCATAATGATGTTTCTTGATATTAACATGTGAGTAGATAAAGCAATGGGTTCACCAAAAGTAGTCCCCAGAATGTGCCAATTTTCCAATTCCTCTGTAGAATACCATTGAGAGAGGAAAAAGGAAGAATAGCAGATAATATGGCTTTATCATTGCCATTTATTACTTGATCATACTCAAGAAACTCTTGTAAATTTATTATATCAATCTAAGTGATAGTAGCATGGCATCACAAAAATATGTTGTATGTAGCCACTTGAATGGAATTCACATGATGCAACTCTAAAATTCAGGGTGACACACTCCTGCTCCAATCCATTCAATTCAATTCTATTGAAGATAATATTTATCACTTTCCCATTTCAACTCTAACTGACCAAAACATACTCTTCAAAGGATATTAAAGGATGCTTTCACCATTCCCAATTGTCATAAATGTGATATCATTACCTGATCCCAATCATCATCATCAATAGTCCCTTTAATATTTCTAAAAAATTCGGTCAACTGGCTGCCTCTTTTTCTCTCAGCAAGTGATGCAGCAACACCAGCATATATATCAACAGCTGCAAGATGAGAAGACTTAAAGAACCATAAAACTAGTGCAGCCAACTCTAAAGCTATACCAAGGAGAGACACACTGAAGCTATACTAAATTGTGACAAAATTTTACATGAAGATAAGCAACAATTTAATGGATACCTGGAAGATTAAATTCATAGATTATCTGGAAAGCCAAATCGAAGTTCTTTTCAACGAGTGTTTCTGCAATCTCACACCTTCTCCTGTGGATCGATGACCATTGTCAGACAAATCTCTCTCATCATTATATTATATTGGTCCAACCAACAACAGAAAACATTAAATATTAAAAGAATAAATCAGATATTTAATGCCATCCCATCATCTGGATATAAGATACGACATTCTTAGCATTTTTTAGATCCAATTCCAACCAAATGAGATATAGGATAAGAATGGAAAAGAATTCCCAGCTTCCCAAACTTATGATTCACATTTTTTCCCACCAGAACAATCTGCCAATAGCCCAATTGTGTCCCACAAAGACATCTTGTCCATATTTTCTCTAGCTATTTCTTTTATTATTTTTTGGATGGATATCAGTTCTTACTTTTATTTTCTCTTCTAGTTACAGAAACATAACATGCATCCTTCCAAGCATTAGGGCTAAACCCATTTGAGCTCTTAATGAGTCTTTTACTAACTATCAAATGGGATAATTAATAAACACTGAAGAACCATAGCTTATAAAATAGACAGCACTTTGCTGAATAAATTTTTTTTACATGCTACATGATCTTTAGCAAGCAATCTGTTAAGCAAGATAGTTTTACTTATTTTTTGATAGTTGATTTACATATAAGAGGTGCTATTAATACTGACCTAAAGGTTTCTGGATCATTTGGGTTTCCAAATAGAGAATGTTTCCATTGAGGTCCATCTGAATCATTAGAGGATTTCACAACTTCCACCTACAAATGAAATCCACTGACAGAGTCAAACAAAATAAAAAATACAGGCAACTTTAACATAATTCTGATCTTTGTCCATATTAAGTATACCAAGGCAGTGTTTGTTTGTGCAGCTGGACTATGATTTTCAATTTTTTTTAGCTTCAAATTAATGTTTTTCGGTGTTTTTGGATTATTTTGATGTATTGGTGTCAAAAATAATAACAAAATGAAAAAAACATTATTTTGATGCATTTCCAAGAGAAAAGCACTTTAAAAAACAACCTCTATCACATTCTTTAACACGCTCTAATTGTGTGAAACCACGAAGAAAACATGATTATTTAAGGTACTAATGATTTTGTCTGTTTGTCATGAAATACCTTATTGTTCTTTTCTTGTTATAGAGACAGCTTATACATTGATGCATCAAAAAATTGCATGTATCCAACATGTTCGCAAACTTACTGTCTTTGTTTTTGACTGGTACTTTAGTACCACAGATCTGTACTTTGACAGTTCATAAATAGTAAAATCTAGAAGAAAAACCACCGAAAGACTCAAGTGCAAACAAAGCTAAATGCTACAAAAAACCAAAAATGTGCCCTTAATGGCCTCTAATGAAATGCTTGAGTTCTTATTAGTTGGAAGATTAAGTTAAATGGTGGTTTTAGCACATGGGATGGGATGAAATCTTCACAATTCCAATGGTAACATAAACGTGCAAACATAATCCACAAAACACTTATTCAATTACTACTTTAGCGACACAGAACTAAAACTATAATCTAGAAACGAAAAAAAAAGAGAGGATGTGTCTGGAGTATACTATGTCTGAAATCATAATTGAAAGAGCCTCACATGTGAAAATAACCACTAAGTATTAACCTTCAAAATCCAGGAGATCTTTTCTGTGTAGTAGAACCTAATTACCTGGATTGAAACCCTAGCAGAAAACTTAACAAGTCCTTCTTCTGTGAGCTTCTCAGAGGCGCTTTTTCCTCGAACACCCTTTGTGACAAGTTTTGTAGAGTCTCCACCTTTGTATCGAGCTGATAATCCTTCATCAAAATGCATCTATACAAGAAGAAAAATTGATAAAAACAGGATCAATATAGACAAGGGTACTAACAACTTGAAAATGGTGCTAAGAGAAAATTTAGTAAGAATATAATTTTCCTATGATCACTGCATTGCCATGGTTCTCATAAGAAGCAGCACATCTGGCTGTGAGTGAGCATGAGCTTAAAACCAAGACTTTTAGTTAGTCAACCAAAGATGGTTTAAGACTGCCATAATTGTCAGTTAATTGACCCATTTATTCCAAATGTTCCTATTCACCGCATATGTTGCAACTGATTCAAATACGTTAGCTTCACTGATTTCAAGTTTGGCAATAACTACCTTTCACATTATAATTCAAGTGCTTAGGATCATAAAGATCTTAATCACCTATACTTGCTAAATTATTATGCACAATTACTCATCTATACTTGATAAATTCATATGCATGTACAATTTCTGTTATGTGATTATTCGGAATTGTCTTTAATTTCAAGGATTGATCCAAGAAACATAGCCATCGTGTAATTTTGGTGATCTGGTCTAAATGAACTCTTTTGAATCATGACAGAGATCTCTAGAAGCATACCAGTTGTTAAATATATTTCATAACATATTTAGAGCAAAATACTGTAAATGATGCACTTATGAGAGAGAAAAAAAAATCATAAGTTTCATCTCTCATAACAGCAGTCAAGAAATGTTTGTTGTTAAGTTCCTTTAGACGAGTTCTTTTCATTAGTATGCTTTTGAGCACACACATACATATATTGGAAAGTTTACTTCCTCAAATTGGAAATGACCTCTACTAATGTCACTTTCCTTGATAGTTACCATTAGATATTGCCTCTGCAGATCTATCAGTCTATGGAATTTTTCTTGCACAAACACAAGCCAGTTTCTACTCAGCAATGTAACAAAGGGGCTGTGACGAGAGAAAAATCAAGTAGTTACCTTTGCATTCTCCAAGTGTTTAACAGCTTCCTCTTGTGAAAAAGAATTCATAAATAACTGAATACAACATAGTCCAGCAGCAACATGATCTTTCTTGATTACCTGAACCAATGAGTGAATTTAAGTGAACCACAGATGAGCCCTGCTTTAAAGTTTTTTTTCTCTCTTATAAATTCATGCCGACACAAATACAATCCTACTGAAGGTGATTGAATCAAAATTACAAAGTCAATCATAATTCCCCAAAACCTTGGAATAGCCCAAAGCTATGACATAGTGTTGGCTTGAATTTCTCCCATGTTCACCATCCGCTAATGCAAAGTGAACAATATAGCAAAGAGAGGGTTTCTACCCTCGAAAGGAGCAATGCATACTTTTGTCTCCCCATCTGTCCCAGCACTTTTTTTTCATGTGTTCTGTTTTCAGATGCTACATCACTTTCTGAAAGTACTTTATGCCTGGTTTAGGTCACCTCATTTTATCATAGTGAGCAAATATTTTAGTGTCAACAATAATGAGAAAAAAAAAAAAAACTGACAGCATGAACAGAACACATTGAAATGTAGAATCAGGTTGAAAACAAAGATTCGCATCCACCCAACCAGATAGTTACTCAGAAGTGTTGAGTGGAAAGAATAGAACATATTTCATACACTGGAAAGGTAACTGTGGTAAAAGATCCTCCCTTCCAGATATAATCTGATGCCCAAGAAGCTCCTTTTATCTTAAAAAGAAGAAAGAAAAAAGAAGTGAACAGGGAAAAGGGAGTTCCATTTACCTGAAACTGGTAGAGATAATTGAAATGCCTATGAGTTTCACAATAGGTGCAAATACGTGCAAGGACTGCAGCAGTATGCTGGTTTACATCCTGTTGTTTTGCAGATGCTATTCTTGTCGATATCACTTCTTCAAGAACATTCATGGCACCATAACCAATACACAAGTCACACAAATCATCAATATTCCCATAATCAGTTGCTAAAGGGTCTAATCTTTGTGGCGATGAAGATGAAGTTGCTACTCCCATGGCTGAAGGTTGAGGAGGTGGTGGAACAGCATTTTGTGGAAAGAACAACATGCAGGCATCAGTGTAGTGGCCATGTCTGAACATAAATCCAAGCAAATGCTGACGAGCATACTGCAGAGTCCAAAGAGAGAAGGAAAATAAGTATAACAGACCTGACCACCAAGAAGAGATAATAGAAATAATTGTGTTATCACATGACCAAGGAGCACTAGAGGTGCAACCATGCAGCACACAAACTAATCAACAGTTTACAATGTGCACATAGGATTCAAGACACTAGGCAACAAAATATAACACAACCATACAACAAAATCTGCTCATGAAGGATCTTTCATTTTTTTTCCTAAGAGGTTTGGTGTATGGAAATTTGTGTTACTACACTACACCACTTGCATCCTGTGTACCATGGCAAAGCTATGCTGATTTTGATTTTATTTATTAGATGAAAAAATGACTAGAGAAATAAATTCCATAACCTTATTAGGAATAAAGTGGTAGACACTAAGTAATGCATATTATTTTCTTAATAAACAAATTGTTGACTTGACCGTAATCATGAATAATTTGTGCCTTTATATTCACTATCTTACATAAAGCCAATTGCTTTATATTTATATCTGTTGAATGGGATGAGATTAGGCTGGGATGAGATTAATCTCCTAATTACTCAGCAGAAGTAAGGTGAAAAAATAATTCAAAGATAGAAAAAACAGAAATTAAATTACTATGCTAAAAAACATGACTTATTTAATTTCTTAGTTCGCAAGCATATCCAATAATCAATTTTTTGAGAACAATGTTAAAGAAAAAGTTGTCATGTGAGAACTTTATTGATTGCTACTAAACTAACTAGTTAAAAAGTAACATTCTTAGCAAGACATTATTATTTACAGATAATTCTAGTCTTCTTTAATGCATGCATATAAAATGTAAGTGCTTTTTCTCAAATAAATTTTAAAATTACTTAATTAAAGTAATTATTCTGTAACCAATAAGGAAAGTCAAGTTATTTCAGAAGCAAGATTAAATTTCCTTGAGATTTTAGTTTATTTCATATTTGGAGGGGCCATTGTTATGATTTTAAAGTATACTCCACACAATATACATAACATTACAAAATCTTGCAGTATCTTTTGAGGAAGGAAAGAGGAGGTGTATACATGCCGCCCTAGTTAATCATTTGGTTGTGCCCACATATGAGTGTTTAAAAAATAATAATATATTCACCACAACCTGACAGAGTCAAAAGAATGTCCATAAAAAACTAAAGGATATGCTTAAGTTGGAAAGGCAGTTCAACTTACTTCTTGTAAATAATTAACGCACTCAACATAACGAACACTGTCCAAATTGCTGCGAGGTCCATCTTCAAACTCAGAGCTGTAAGCTGAGTTATTATTTGCAGATTCTTGATAACGCCTAGATCTCTCTGAACGTGGAAATGTAGATGGCATGTTCAGAACATTGAGATATGAATCAGCCGAAAGAGAATCATCCAAGATGGTTGGTGCACTTATGGCCAAATGTTCATACCTGCAGTATCAGTCCTATTAGAACGATTTTACGAGGGAATCATTTGGAAAGTATATCCTTCTTATTCTTTTACTACATTTTCTACATATGAAAAAAAAAACCCTTCTCAAATTATGCATGCCAAAAAAACAGTATTAGTTCCTCTAAAATAAAACCACACCAGTTATACTAGAGTTGCAACATTTAACAATAAGATACTAAAAAGCTTCCTAGCCTACACATCACAGCAAGAAACACCACACTATCTCTCCAAATGGAAAGACATTATTGTGAAAACAGAAACTGCTCCAGGCCCGAGTCTTTATACAATGTCGGCTCAACTTCTAATCATTAGAAGCCCTACAAAGAATTTTATGCACAAAGATACTCGTATTCATAATCATTAGAAGCATATATAAGAAACTTGCATGCCATCTTACATAGAACGAACAGCTGACACATCCACTGGTGGACCTCCTTCGATTGTATTGATAATTTCTTGAATGATGGCAGTAGGGTCACCCTTGTGCAATTGAAGAGCTTGCCTAAAACCATCAAAGGAAGAATAAAGAGTGAGGTCACGGTCACCATGGACGAGAGAGAAAGCAAGATCATACTTATGGACACAAAATGGCAGCAGAGATAACTTACTTAAATTTCACTCGAGCTTGCGCATAGTGTTCCATCCGAATCAAAGCATGTCCCCAAGCATTCCACACAGGGAAAACATCAATCTGACAGAAGCCTCAAAAATTTAGGAGCTCAACATGAGCAATATAGAGTGGTAGCATATATTTAGAATCTCAAGATATGACATTTACCTTACACTTCCGGCAAGTATATACAGCCATGCTGTACTGTTCATCAACAATCAACCTGTCACGGAGACGAGCAGATGACTCTTTATCAGCAATATCCTCAAGAGAAGCAGCAATTCCTGATCCCAGAAGGCTTTGGAGCAACTCAGCACGTCCTAGCCAAATGTCTGCCTGTGACAAGATTTCAGATGGTTCATCTGTGGACTGACTGCCTACACTAGAGTTACCAGCATCTGAAGAGGCATCATCAGCATCCCTACTTCTTTCAGAATTACTTGACAAGTCACTCCCCCCAACAAGCTTCCTCAGCAAGGATTTAGTATAAAGTAGCCCCTGCAAGTGCAACATGAGAATCAATGTCACTATCCACTTCACAGACTATATTGCAGCTGGTGGCAACTGAACTGAGGTAATATCTTGGGTAGCAATGCATAACCACATGTTGCCCTAGTTGATGTGGCATTTTTTACCATCTTAATGGAGGACAGTTGTTCCCATTCTGTACAAACTGGGCTAGGCAAACACCAATACCTGAACAAATGTCTCTGTCGCATGATATGCTCTACCAATTGTTTCTGTCGATGCATTCTCCGATAACTGTCTTGCACTCAAAACATTCTTCATCTGATTCATACATAAATCCAGAGCACTTTTGGCGGCCATCAATTCATCAGAACACAATGATAGCAGCGCCTAGAAACAGAAGACAAAAATCTTCAGCAGATCAACAGCATAGTCAACAATAAAATCAGACAAAGTAGGAAAAGCCGTCATCTTCTAAAATTCAGGATCATTGCATGAATAAGAAATGTGCTTTATAAAAGCTGAAATTCTTCGATAAGCAAAGCAATTGATCATTAATTTTTCACATCACAGGAACAGGAAATATACTAAAAATCACCTGTGTGACAGCAATCTGCATAAGTTCAAAGTACAAGAAGACTCAATTTTTTACAGTGCTGCGCTTTGAAATTGGTAATAAATCTCATAAATATCAGGCATGAACACAAAGTCAAAGCATAGATTCACTTATTAATAAATTATGATATAGATAATAGAATTTCAATAACCAAACTATCACAGGCATACCTTAAAAAGTATAATGTCAGGGGCACTTTCATA
>Ga0325401_1006517_pt1 | contig 11277 bp, 7 predicted proteins | sample PopdelMetagenome_FD_205666 | JGI IMG/M metagenome (GOLD analysis project Ga0325401, IMG submission 205666) | Populus deltoides microbial communities from Bellville, Georgia, United States - Xylem-PdKOR-R2 | ecosystem: Host-associated > Plants > Phyllosphere > Stem > Wood/Secondary xylem | place...
AGGCTTCCGCCAGCTCAGTCTGCCAGGGTGGCCCTCCGCTCCACTTGCACCATTTGATTACCTTCCAATAATCAAAAATATCAAATCACATAATACAAAGATTGGGTCTCGCCGCCTCGTGCGTGCACATGCCTGCTAATGTGACAAGGTTTACCTCTATAATTCGCTTCTTTATTTCTAAATGGACGTGCTATTTTAATTAATATAATTAAAAAGATATTTTACAGTATAAATATATTTTTATAAATTTTATCCATTTAATTCACATAATTAAAAGAATCATTATCTTTTAAAAGTAAAAATTATATTTCTATAAAACAATTTAATAACTCTTCTAAATATTTAAATGAGGCTAATTTTTTATTAATAGATTAGATCTAACTCAATAACCAATAATGAAGATCAAATGTCTTGATTAACCTAGATTCACCTCTATTTTTATTATTTTTATTTTTTTAATATGTATATATATATATATATTTGATTTTTTTAATAATAAATATTCAAATGATACCTGAAAACCAATGAATTTTATATAAATATTTAAATATTTTACTTAATAAATAACAATTATATTATAAATAAGAAAAAAACCGACACGTGAGTATCCATAACCGAAACCCTCCCCATATCATGTATGCTTGCCACTGTAAGAATGGGGAAATCATGGCATTAATTACAAATATAAAGTATATATGCTTTTCTGGGTTGATCGAAGAACGTATAATTAACTAACCAGGTTGATATATAGCAAATGCAGTGCCCCTCCCTGTTTCAGCAAAGGTAAACTAAAAACAAAACAAAAAACAAGAACAGCAAGCACATCACAGATGATCTGGAGTCGAAAAGTTCATACATTTTGTTTTTTAGATTATGGAAGCTGAGTCTCACTCACTAGATACCAGTAGAAATTAACAGGAATTACAAAGGCAGCACCAATTAATTAACAAAAATATTACGTGGGAAATAAATATTGAAAGATCTGAACATAGAGCAGAAATGCATCGATCCCCTCTCTTCCTCATAAACACCATACACCAGGAAAATACTAAAAAATAAAGAAAAAAACATCGCGCACATCACAACCATGGCTTAATTTCAACATCTTACAGATTCCACCCCAGATCCCCTGGTTTCGCATTCCTGTAGCCACTCAGAGCAATAACTTGAAACAAGGAAAGTAAAGAAGCAAGCAGCAGTGATACATAATAATCCAAGAGAAAAAACCATTACCATATCAATCAAAAGAGTCACAAACACAATCAAACGGGGACTGCTTAATGATTAACCGTCACCGCCACCTCCGTCGCCGCCGCCGCCACCATGAGAACTACCTTCCATGTCAGACATTTGGGTTGCAGTCATAACTACAACAGCTGCGCCACCAATATCAGCACTACTGGCAGCATGGGTGGTTCCTTGATGGCTGCTGCCTTCAGCTTGGTCATCAGGACCCCTAGATTCTTCGCGGGAAGGTTTTTTCCTTAAAGATTTCTCCGATTCTTCAGTCTTGGCTTCTTTCTGCTTACGGCCTGGGATGCAGGCAGTACACCAGCTGGTTACGCTTCTCATAGCTGAACCTGAACTACAGGGGCACTGACACCTTCACATTAATTTCCTCTCTGCTGCCATTTTTTTTCTCCTATAAAGAACACACTAAAAAGGTTAAACAGTCATTAATTGTTGTAATGATTGCTGAGTTAACAAGCATTGCTGGCGTAAAACAAGGAATCAGGCGAAAACCTTTTTCTTTTGATACATGTTTTCCTCCTTGGTTGCTTGTCTTGGTCCCACCGTTTCACGACACCATCACACCAGCAAGGTGTGACCGATCAGTTTAACACAGTACTTACTAATCTGAGGTGGTTTCGAGATTGAAATAGTAAAATTTGTTTTTTAAAATATATTTTTTAAAATTTTATTTTAAACATCAACAAATTAAAATAATTTAAAATTAAAAAAATAATTTAAAACACAACCAGTCCACAAGTTTACATTACCAGACGAGACTTAATGCTTAAAAATCCCAAGCTGTAAAGCTTTACTGTACAGAACATTAAAGTAAAAAAGATATATTATGTTGATACTAGAAAATACAAATTCAAGAGTTTTTATTTTTAAATAAAAAAAATTTACCTTGGTCATGTGGCAACCTAGACCTTTTTTTATCTCTTCTCTCTTTTTTTTCGCCGCTAAACTAATTACATTATATTATTTTTTTATTAATATAAGTGTTTGGATTAATTTGTGTGTATTTTAACTAATTTTATAATCTTAAAATTAATAATTATAGTAATTTCTAGTATTTTTAAAACAATTTAAATATATAATTATTAAAAATTAAATTCAAAACATTACCAATTAAATTAACTCCCGTAACAATTTCTTCTCTGCAAAAGGCAACACACGTACATACAATGTCTACTCTTCGCTGCTAAATGAAGGAAGGGATAGTCTGTGGCCACCAAGCTTCCTTTTTATATAACATGTAACTGTCTGCCCTATAATTACTTTAGCTTAATATTATGATTAAAACTTAACGGTGTCGTTTAGATTATATAAGGAAAAAAAAAAACAGAAGACTTTGGAAGCAGGCACAATCAATGTGCTTAATATTATTATTATCATTATTATTGAGAAAATGAGACTTAACATTATCAAAATTATTACCTGATCTCTCCCTGTCTTTTTAATTAAATAATTAGTTTTTCATCCCAATTAAATTGATATATCTATTTTTTTAATCTAAAATATTCTTTATTTGTAACCAAACTAGGTTCAGCATGAAAAATGTCTGAGCCCGGGTTCGAACCGGGGACCTCTAGTGTGTGAGACTAGCGTGATAACCAACTACACCACCCAGACAACTTGTTATGGTTTTGAACAATTTTTATAATAAGCTAACTCTTTGCGGCAAATGTGATGGGCCTGATCTGGGCCAGTTCTTTGAATCTGGTGTTAAAGCAAACAGGTTAATTTGTATATATGTTTTGAACAGAAACCGGCTTAAGAGTTGAGACACTGTTCTTCCACAATTTGAATCCTTACAAACAAAAACTAATAGATAGGTGCACAGAAGAATCGAAATCATTCGTTGCGAATTTGAATCCTTACAAAAAGAACGCAGTTTGCTGGAGATGCTTCTCTTTCTTCTCGGAGTTGGTGTCAGTTCTTTGTATTAGAATTTTTCCATGGCAGTACTTGCGTTTTTAGGAACAAGTATTACATGTATTTAAAGCAATGTGTGTTGAATAGGTTTCACGTCTTATTAATATGGTTGAAATACCCGACAGAGGAAAAGGGAAAAAAGGGGGAAATGCATGTGTACTATTACAACAACAATCATGACTCTGACTATTTCATATGGATTTTAGTCGTATTTTTTACATGTTTTTGCCTTCTGGATTTCCCCAGTGGTGCATGTGTGCAATGTCAACATGCTCCGAGGTTGAATCGGAAATCTATCGTCTCATTTCCCTTACGAAAGTTTGATTTGGGAATTTAAAGATGTTTTCCTTCGAGCTGCTTCTGCACAAGGGGCGGCTCGGTTGAAAAAGGAAGGGAAAGATTCCTGGCTGTGGAAGTTAGTAGCTTTTTTGAATAAAACAGAGTAAGAAACTGCATGTACTGTGTTTAGTAATTATTTTTTAAAGTATATTATAAAAATATAGTATTTAATATTGTAATAGTAATTGTTTTTTAAAATATTTTTTATTTAGAAATATATTAAAATAATATTTTATTATTTTTAAAAATTTATTTTTAAAAACTAAAAAAAATTCATTAAAAAAACAAGAAAATTCAAAATTTGTGAAAATCACGACTGGAAGCGGAGACAAATGGATAGGAACGGTCCCTGTAAAAGAGCATGTAAAACAAGTAATCAAAATGGGAGGCATAGCTTTGCTGAAGATTATATAGTAGAACTATTAATATTCAAATACTTCAAGTTGCTACTGTACATGTATCTCTCTGTGCTCTTCTGAAAATTATCACCAATCATTAGGAAAAATAAATCAAAAGAAAAAATGATTACCGCATGTAGTCACCAGTAGTCCCCACAGGAACAAACCCCGTCACGAAAATGGTGAAATCGATTCACATCTCTTACCAGAATCTCCTTATTAGCGAACTTGGAAATGAACTTAGTAAAGGAGTGACAATCTTCGCATAACCGCAAGCTTTTGGTTATCCGAATGACTCCCCCCTTGCTACTGTTGATAAGTCCAAAGGCAACAGCCAGTTTTTCGCTATGACCTAGCACAATCCGTTCCTTTTCTGCTGCCTTGAGATCATAGAGCACAACTTTGGTCTGTGGCACGTAGCCTTCCTCCTTCAATTCCATTGACAATTTAACCAACAAAGCATGGAGCTGCTCCATCCGTGGATTAACCTCATCAACAGAGACAAATGAGTAGATTTTCCTTTTAACTTCTATCCAACTGCGACCTGGGACTTTTTGCAATCCCCTAGCTTCTAGGAGCTTCTTAACTCTTTTGACTCCATCCCACATTCCGGCTTCAGCATAAATATCAGCAAGGAGCACATAGTTCCCAGCATTTGTAGGCTCAAGGTCAAAAAGCCTTATGCTTGCCCTCTCTGCAAGCTCAACATTACAATGAATCCTACATGATCCAAGAAGAGAACCCCAAACCTTAGGTCCTGGTTCAATCCGCATATTCTCTATAATCTTAGCAGCTTCTTCTAACCTATTGGCACGCCCAAGAAGATCCACCATACAAGCATAATGCTCAACACTAGGACATATCCCATGCGCTACATGCATCGACTTAAACAACATCTTTCCCTCGTCAACAAGTCCTGCATGACTGCAAGCTCCCAAAACACTAACAAAAGATATGGGGCTAGGTTCTACACCATTGTAGATCATCTCTTCAAAAATTCCAATTGCTTTCTTTCCGAATCCATGAACCCCATAACTTGAAATCAAAGAATTCCACGAAACAACATCTCTCTTATCCATCTGATCAAAAACTCGTTGCCCCAATTCAAGCTTACCACATCTAGCATACATAGTAACAAGGGCACTAATTACTGGCAAGATACTGTCAAGTCCCTTTCTAAGAATATATCCATGTATCAACCTCCCTTGTTCCAGTGCTGCAAGTGCAGCACAAGCTTGAAGTACACTAACCATTGTCACAGAATTCGGACATAAATCTTGAGTCTCAAGCATCAATTCCCTGAACAGCTCCAATGCCTCGAAAGCCTTCCCATTCTTCGCATAACAAGCAATCATAGCACTCCAAGAAACAACATTTTTCACCGGCATCTGATTGAAAACACAGCTCGCATTAGATACACAACCAAACTTTGCATACATATCTACCAAGGTGGTCATAATATGGACATATCCATCATATCCATGTCGCAAAATATGGGCATGAATCTCTTTTCCCTTGTTTAGCAGCGACACAAAACATTCTGATGCAACACAAGCTTTAAGCACGTACGTATAGGTGAACCTATCAGAGGGACTCCCAATAGAATTCATTCTACGGTACATGTTCAAAACCTCTTCTCCATGACCCGCCAACGAAAGCGCTCGAAAGAGCGCATTATAAACATAAATAGTTCTGCTTCGCGTTTTATCAAACACCTTGCGTGCATTGTCAATTGAGTCAAAAAAGGAATACATGTTGATGAGTTTGGTGGCCAGAAACGGATCCTGGTCGAACCCATTTTCAAGGAGGTGGCGATGAACGCGTTGGGCGTCAAGGAGAGAGTTTTGGCGGGTGCAAGAAAGAATTAGAAGCTCATAAGTGTGTTGGGCAGGATTGGGCTCATGAGAGAGGAGCTCAAGAGCTTGTGTGAGGTTGCCTTGTTTGCAGAGAGATTGGATTAGTTTGTTGTTGTCGGCAGTGGAAGCTGTGGGATTTAAGGTTATGGAGCAAATCGGGGATTTTAGAGAAGGGCGAGGCAAGAAAGTGGCGTGGGAAGGTAGAAGCGTAGTTTTGGGAGACTGAAAAGCCCACATTTAGACTAGAAGTTCTGGTGTCTGCTTGCAAGGCACGATGTGGTTTTTCTCTCAACCTTGCAGAATGAAGGTGTGTGATGATTTACCGGCCCTTCTCAGGAAATATACTCTCTCTCTCTCACTCTCACTGTGTTTTATGGGTTAAGGTGGATTTGGTCCTCTTTCTCTTAAATTTGGTTGAGTTTGATTATTCTATTGTTTTTTCATCCTAATATAGTCCCTCAATTCCTTGTTTCTCTAATCATTTGATCCTTTCAAAAAGTTGCCGGCAGAACCCCAACTGAGTTCGATGACTCTTTTTTAGTATTCCGGTGGCGGTGGCAATTATGCTTGAAAGATGTAGTAACAGTTTAAAAATTTATTTTTTTTTAAATTTTATTTTTAATATCAATAAATATGATCAAGAAACACACAAAAAAATCATTTAAAATACATTCATTTTTTTCCAAAATAATTTTAAAAACACAAGCTGCTCACTCAAGGAAACTAAAGAGTCACCTTCTTGGAAGGGATACCTTTCTCACTAAATGGCAACCAAACTCTCTCGGAAACGTGAAAAAAACAATCCTTACAGGCATACTATGACCTGCGGCATCAAGCAAGACGAGCGTGCTACACTATATTCCTTGTATCTTCTATGACTGCATCAAGTTGTGATTGTAAAAAGAAAAGGTTACAGTACTCTTTCTGATGGCATTCAAGAAGAAAAGAACGGAATTGAGACCAATTCTTAGCGGCACCAAGCTGAAAGCCAGTCAAATTGTAAAACAAGAAATAACTTGCATTACAACCGTCAATTTACCCATTCATTGGACTTCTTTGGAACACTCCAGCAAACTGAAGTTGGCAACTCAGTCAAACCACATACTTCATCTGACGCTTGAGTCCCAAGAAAACCCGAGAAAATCAGGGGTCAGAAACCTAGTGCACTAGTTTGCAAGTCATTTGTGTACTATGCACCAGAAACCCTGGTAAAAGGCTATCGTGCACTGGTGTATCAATGCAGTCATTTACAACAAAAAAACAAAATGTATCTACAAGGGCATCATAATTTACGTGAGAAAACTTTAAAAGGGAAAAACTTTTGGCCTTTGTCAGTGCTCTAAAACAACAGTTAGCTCCAAACTACGAATTTGGAAAGCTCCTGCAAACACAGCCTTTTCAACAAATAACCCATCCCCTGGAAACAAGAAACATTGTAACATCATGTTGGCAGCAGCTCAAAGTTGGAGCAGCTTTGATGACAACATCTCCATCTCCAAATGATCCTCCTTGTGATACACTTGAAAAGACGTTCTATAACAAAGGTGCGCAAGTGATTAGCAAAATAGCAAGCAACGCAACGAGAATAGATATCAGCGTATTAAAATTCAGAACAATGAACACCAAAATCTGTCAAGAACACAAGGAATAAAAGAATAATGACGGAGACAAATTTGAACTGTCATTAGAAGAAACTAATGGAAGATGTATTAATCCAGCTAAGCAGCAGTAAGAACTCAACACAGTAATATCGATTATACAAAGTAGGCCCGAGCATTGAATTGCTTGATCGCTCCCCATTCCCTTAGTTTCTATTTTTTATATGAGCGTTTCCTTTAAATTGTTGAAGCAATATATGGCATTCTCATGGTTGGTATATATTACATATTCCCTAATCTAATTACATATTTAATAATTTATATCATGATGATGAGGAAATAATGTATTGCAACAAATATATATTAATGACAAACTTCAGATAAATTTGGTGTACGAAAGATCTAATCAGATTATAGCTCCATTTAAAATTATTGTGTCCAATTTGTAGAGGCATGCTCTATTACTTGTATTTAATGGAATATTATTAGTAGACAATATTGTTTCCTTAAATATTACTCTAATTAAATAATCATCTAAAACGATGCTGCACCCTTCCCAAGAAAGGTTTTTAGCCTTTCAAATAACTAAACAATGGAAATGGATTTTGTTTCATAAGAATCATGATTTAACACAAAAGTAACAGCTAATAGATAAAAGAGAACTTATAGCATGAAACTTACATAGAAATGGTACGTGGTTATAGGACAGCAAACAGCAAACATATCACATGAACATGAACCTTTTTTCTGCTGGCTTAAGTATTTGGAAAGAGCACATTAGGGTTTCGTCAACACTCATCACTGCACCGGCATTATCAAATTCACCACAATAGTTGGGAGCTGAAAATATTGTTACAAGCTGCCTCTCTGCGAAGAATTCATATCCATCCTCAACAACCTGATGAAAGGGGAAAAAAATGGAGGCATCATGGAAAACTGCTTGAGTTGAAAGAAGCAATAGAAGAAGCAACTTCACCAACCTGATGAGCACGACAAACAAGGTCCATATCATTCTTCATTAAGAATTCTGCAACCTTATCAGGGCCATAGGTATATGAGACCCCCCGGTCATTCATTCCCCAGCCTTTGATATCCTTGTCAGGATCAGACCAAAGTAAATCACAAAGCAAACCAGAATCTGGGACGTCAGTTGGACGAGGTAAGTTCCTAATTTGATCCAAATTTGTTAAATCAGGGGAAAGCCCACCATGCATGCACAATATTTTGTCATCTATAAGAGCAGCAACAGGAAGACAGTTAAAACAATCTGTAAATGTTTTCCAAAGTTTCACATTGAAGCGTCTTTTACATTCGTCATAGAATCCATAAATTCGATTAATAGATGCAGACTCATGGTTTCCTCTTAAAAGGAAGAAGTTCTCAGGATACTTGATTTTGTAGGCAAGCAAAAGGCATATTGTTTCCAAACTTTGCTTCCCACGGTCCACATAATCACCTAGGAATAAATAATTGGCACTGGGAGGAAAGCCTCCATATTCAAAAAGCCTCAAAAGATCTGAATATTGCCCATGAATGTCACCTGGAAATCGAAGGGGAAAAGGCACAACCATTAACAAGATTCAAAACAAGAATATGAATACCAAAGAATCATGAAAGTGTACTTTATTTTAAAGAATGAAGAATAAATTAGAGATTTGCAATTGATTATTTGGGGATTTCTTTGTTACTGGTAATACTATTACTTTGTTCCCTATTTTGATTGGGACCACTTTGAGGTTTTTGGTGTGCTTATATAGTGGCCATTTTAGCATTTTGGAGATGCTGTTCCAATAAAAGAAATTTTTGCTGTTCCAGTAAACCAATTATTTTTTATTCCTTTGGAGTTCAAAACCCTAGCATTTTGGAGTTTTTTTTTTTAAATTCTTGCATCCTTTACAAATGTCAAGGATTTAACCTAGTGGATTATAGGGTTTATCTCCTTACTCCATTCCTTCTCCTTCATTGTACACTTTGTGATTTATTAAGTAATACTTGAAGCTAACAATTATTCAATTACATGAATATATTACAACAATAACCTGCCAAATGAAGTGAATTATGTAACAAGGCACTTCAAACCCTCAAGTTTACTCTTCTTTTTTACTCAAATTGCTAACTCTCATGTTAAATTGACATAGGAGGGTAAGAACAGATTGAAGCGATTGAAGAATTTCCTATAAGGGAGGGGTAAATTGAATAAGAGAAAGAAAAGCACCCTATAGAATAGGGTGGATCCATAAGAAAGGGATGGGAAAAAGAAAACCCTATAGTAATGGGTTGAAAGAATGAAGAACAAAACAATTCTTGATTTTTAAGGTTTAATTCATCATATATGTCTGCTCCCAGAATATGCAGAATATGGTGCCAACATAGACACCCAAACACTGAAATAAGTTTAAGTTGGTTAATATCCATAAAATATTTTACGTAACCAGCTAACTAGTAACATATTTATGAGCTAAAAATATTTTTCAACGAATGAACCAAATTTAAGTTGACCATAAATCTATGTTGACCAATTTCCTGTAAAATATTTCAAGCAAAAGAAATACTCCCTTATTGTCCACACTATGGTTGCACTACACAGACCAACTAACTAGTAACATAAACCTATAATGCTGAGAGGCTTACTTAAAAAGATTGTAAACCACCCTTTTCAGCTTGGTCTAATCAACAAGATGTCCAAACTCGAAACTATGCTTGTCCTACCATATGTAAGGATCAGGAAAATAATTAAAATCACCTAGCAAAATTTAGATTGAGATTAGCTCTTAAGTTTCCATGCAAAGAACGATAGCCATTGCTTAGTCTGAAGTGAACAAAGCTTTTCACCTGGAAGGAAAAGTGTTGTTATTCCAGCATTGTGGAAGGGATCTGAATCTAGGGATGCACGTTAAGCATGCATAATAATTGTCCATGCAATGTGAATTCTACAAGCCACCCTTAAAAGAAACAAGCTCAGCCAAAAATCGCTAAACCTAACATTGAATTCTATTACCAAAAATTGCTGCAAGGTACATTTTTTGCTTCTGTTTTGTTGAGAACATATTTGATGTTAAGTTTCTGCTAGTTTAATAAGTTTTGTATTCCAGGCCCAAACTCTCCCGACAACCAGACAAAAAAAAAACCCTCTCCTTACAGGCCGACACAAGGATTTCCAATTTATGAGAGAAACAGCACGAGGCAAAAAGGTACTAAAGCATGGAAACCCAAATCTGTTATTGCTAACAAACCATAGAATATCAAGCACACTAACCAATTCTTATCCCATCCTGTACACCTAATGCTTATGCATATGATGAAATTAACTAATAGTGTCCTAGCAATATTGAGACAATTAAAATATACATAATATTAAATTATGGCAAATTACAACAGAGGAAATATCAAGCAAACAGCATCGGGCTAGTTTCTACACTTTCTGGATTCTCAGGTGAAAAAAAATGACCATGTGTCTACTTCCCACTATGATGCATTGAGAAAATACTATGGGACCAGGCATTACGATAACTCTTGCTTGTCTAGACAAAAGCTTTAACCTTGGCAGGTCTTTAGCTGTTCAAAAGCAATTGACCTGAGGAAAGCATAAGTCATTTGTGAACATGTAAGCTCATTCAGCTTAATGTATGACCACCCAAGTTCACTATAACAATATACAACAACTGAACTACAGATATATTTTATTCATCATGCAATTACTTCCACATAAACTTAATAAATATGAACCCCTTAGTGCAGCCTCATCAACTTTTAGAAAGAGTAAAACCTCCAGTGAAGAACTAGGATAACAACTTCAGGTTTTCAAAAAAAAAAAAAGAAAGTTCATAAAGATAGCATCACCATCACCATCTCTTCTACCTTTATCTAAGCATGGGCATGGGCATGGACATGGAATACAAGTATGGAATACAAGTATGG
>Ga0325401_1006520_pt1 | contig 11276 bp, 10 predicted proteins | sample PopdelMetagenome_FD_205666 | JGI IMG/M metagenome (GOLD analysis project Ga0325401, IMG submission 205666) | Populus deltoides microbial communities from Bellville, Georgia, United States - Xylem-PdKOR-R2 | ecosystem: Host-associated > Plants > Phyllosphere > Stem > Wood/Secondary xylem | place...
GAAAAATCATAAGGAATTTTAAAATACATTAACAAAAAATTCATGCTTCAAATAAAAATTCATACATAGTTCAAGTATCTTAAAATATATGCTTTAAATAAAAATTCATACATAATTTAAATAATTTTTCATTAGTTAATAATTAACAAACTTAAAACAAACAATCTGCTGGTGTGTCATGTAAACTAAAACCAGCTTCAGTGCCTTCATCTTCCTTATTATTCCTCAGACATTCATCAATATCAATACCATCAAGAGGATTATTAGTGTCACTACTAGTACCAACACCAATATTATGAACATTAATGCTACTACTAGTACCAACACCAATATCATCAATTTGAATCTCCAAATCATCTTCAGTACCATTACTCTCCATTTCAACATCATTAGGAATTTCTTCTTCATCACTTTCATCTTCATTACCATTTTCTCTTCGTGTTGCACTGTTAGTGGCACCAAGCAAATCAATGTTCGAATGTTTTTTTCCCTCGGTTATCCAATCATCATCAGATGAAAGATCATCTTCTACACCAAAATCATCAGCTTGCTTTTTGACTCGATTATTATTCAATTTCAGATTGCACATTACAAATACCAAGTCATTTATTTTTCTCTGGTGCAACCGATTTCTTCGTTTTGTATGAACTAAATAAACAATTCAAATTTATAAGATTTTTATCAAATATGTCAACATTTAAAATAATAAAATAAAAAACTCACCATTTCAAATGCACTCCAGTTACGTTCACATCCAGATGAAGTACAAGTCAAGCTTAGAACTCGCATTGCAAACCTTTGTAATTCTGGACATTCATCCCCATAAGAATCCCACCATTGAGCTGAAGGTTTTTTTTTTTTTTTTTTATCTTTTGCTGTCTTGGCAGCCTCAATGCCAAACAACCCTTTTGCATCCTTGAATGATTCAAGTTGCAAGTCAATTTTGCATCTTTCACTTGCATTATGAACCATCCTTTCTAAGCATTGATATAATCTAATTTTAATGTTGGCATTAACGTTAAAATTAGGATTATAATGATAATGAGAATTCAAATAATAAGCTGCTGCATGTAAGCCTAATTGAATTTTTGTATAATGTTCCTGTTATATTTTGAATTTTTGTATAATGTTCCTGTTATATTTTGATTAAAGAATTTTTTTTAGTTAAGCCTAATTGAGGCTCTCTCCTTTTATTTTTATCATTCATCTCTTATTTTTTAGACTACCATGTCGAGCTATGCAAGCTACAACTTCATCTATTATTTAACTAGAATTTCCATCTTTTAGGGGAGTTAGTTATAGGTGACATGGACAAGCTATCCTGTGATAGGATAAGCTATACAATAAAATCGCCATCTTACCATATAAGTTGCTTAAGATTTTATTATAAAGTAAGCTATATATTCCCAACTTTGTGAGAGAGAAAAATGATTTTTTCTTATCTCAACATAAAAGAAAATTGTCTATTTCTGTTTGTCCACTCCTTTTACATAATTTGAGTGTGGTTGCGGTTGTTTTTCAAAGTGTTTTTCACTCGGAAATATATCAAAATAATGTTTTTTTATTTTTTAAAAATTATTTTTGACATCAGCGTCAAGGTTGTTAAAATCACGATTTTGACACGGCATGGAAAATACAATACAAACTTGGATCGTAAAAACAGATTGTAAAATCGTAAGGAATTTTAAAATACATTAACAAAAAATTCATGCTTCAAATAAAAATTCATACATAATTTAAATAATTTTTCATTAGCTAATAATTAACAAACTTAAAACAAACAATCTGCTGGTGTGTCATATAAACTAAAACCAGCTTCAGTGCCTTCATCTTCCTCATTATTCCTCAAACATTCATCAATATCAATACCATCAAGAGGATTATTAGTGTCACTACTAGTACCAACACCAATATTATGAACATTAGTGCTACTACTAGTACCAACACCAATATCATCAATTTGAATCTCCAAATCATCTCCAGTACCATGACTCTCCATTTCAACATCATTAGGAATTTCTTCTTCATCACTTTCATCTTCATTACCATTTTTTCTTCGTGTTGCACTCTTAATAGCACCAAGCAAATCAATGTTCGAATATTTTTCTCCCTCAGTTATTCAATCATCATCAGATGAAAGATCATCTTCTACACCAAAATCATCACCTTGCTTTTTGACTTGATTATTATTCAATTTCAGAGTGCACATTACAAATACCAAGTCATTCATTTTTCTCTGGTGCAACCCATTTCTTCGTTTTGTATGAACCTAAATAAACAATTCAAATTTATAAGATTTTTATCAAATATGTCAACATTTAAAATAATAAAATAAAAAACTCACCATTTCAAATGCACTCCAGTTATGCTCACATCCAGATGAAGTACAAGTCAAGCTTAGAACTTGAATTGCAAACCTTTGTAATTCTGGACATTCATCCCCATAAGAATCCCACCATTGAGATGGAGTTTTTTTTATCTTTTGCTGTTTTGGCAGCCTCAATGCCAAACAACCCTTTTGCATCCTTAAATGATTCAAGTTGCAAGTCAATTTTGCACCTTTCACTTGTATTAGGAACCATCTTTTCTAAGCATTGATATAATCTAATTTTAATGTTGGCATTAACCTTAAAATTAGGATTATAATGATAATGAGGATTCAAATAATAAGCTGCTGCATGTAAGGGCTTGTGGAGTTGAAGTTCTCATCTTGCATCAACAATATTCCATATAGGTATATAACTATATAAAAAGAAACAATAAAAATATCATTACAATAGGAATATCTCAATTGAAAGTATCTCTAAAGACATTCATATTAATAAATGACAATATTTGAAATAAAAATTAGCAAGATATATACCTTTTTTTCACAGAACCAAAATTCACTTGTATCTTCTCTTTTGCTTCATCCATTGCTTTATATATAAAACCCATAGTTGGTTTCTCTTCTGAATCAACTAATCGAAGAACTTTAATTAGAGGATAAGCTGCCTTAATACATATAGTGACATCATGCCAAAACTTGCTGTCCAAAACACAATTTTGAATTCGTTTCCCTTCTTCTATTCTCGCAAACCTACAAGAACTCCATTGTTTGGAAGTAAACATAGTCATTAGCTGCATTTTATGATCATACAAACATCCCAGAGTCAAATATGCAGTATCAAACCGAGTGGCAGCAGGTCGAATCAAATCCCTTCCATTCGTAAAGTGCCTTAGCATGGAAATAAGAATAGTTCTTGAATAATTATATGAGGTGATTTTCCTCCTCTTGGCAATAATTACTTGATGAACCTCTAACTTCTTCTCAAAATCTTCTAATATCAAGTCAATACAATGGGCAGCACATGGTGCCCAAAACAAACTCTTTTTTTTTCCATCAATAATTGTCCCGCTGCCTTATAATTTGCAGCATTATCGGTGACTACTTGGATAACATCTTCATCCCCAATCCTCTCCACAATGACATCTAACATTTCAAATACCTTATCAGCAGTCTTGGACATATTAGAGGTATCCACTAATGACAAAAAAAAAATGTCCCTTTAGGACTATTAACAAAAAAGTTGCAAATACAACGTCTTTTTTATATGTCCATCCATTAGACATTATTGAACAACTTGTTTTTTTTTCATTCTAGCTTGTACTCCTCAAGCAATGTCATTGTTTGATCCACTATCTGCTTTAAATACTTCTCTCTAATATCATGGTAGGATGGAGGCTTGAAACCTGGTCCATGCTTTGCAACCAATTCAAGTGCCTTTACAAACTTAGGGTTTTTACACAATTAAATGGAATTGCACTAATGTAGAAAAACCTTGCAATTTGTCGTCATGCTTCTTCTTTAATATCCTTTTTTAGCAATTGATTTAGGGTTGTTTGTGTACTTCCACTCCCACCTCTTTCCTTTGTCTTTGGAGCTAATTTCTTTTATTTCACCATCATCATCATTTGCACTATATTGATAGGCCTTTCTTTTCTTTTCATTTGCTTCTAGATTTTTCACCAAAACACCCAAAATCATTTGCTTAATATTTTTTGAAACTTGCTGAGATGACTCAACATCCTTACGAGTGCAAGCCAAATGCTGTTTGAAACGAAAAATACCTCCACTGATAATTTTTTGACAATACTTGCACTGAACTTTTCTAGAATTCTTATTAATATCTATACCATGTTGCCATCTCACACCAAGTCTATTACCAGAAGAAGTTTTGCTAGATGCCATAAGTTCAAGTGTTCAACAATTCAAGAATCAACTCAAATCAGCCCTGTAATCAATCCAAACATTTTATGATTATAATTAACCTTTTGTTATACATAAAAATTCACAAAATTAATTCAGTTCTATAATACTGAAATGACTTTCAATTCAGTCAAATTCAACAATTTTTAGTCCAATTTTCACCCTATTAATTCAGTCCAATTAATTTAGTCCTATAATACTGAAATGACATTAAATTCAGTCCAATTCAACACTTTTCAGTTCAATTTTCACCCCATTAATTTAATTCAAATCAGTCCAATTAATTCAGTCCTATAATATTGAAATGACATTCAATTTAGTCCAATTTAACAGTTTTGAGTCCAATTTTCACCCAATTAATACTATTAATTCAATCAAGTTATATATTGTGGCAGTGTGGTATTCAATTCAACAATTTTCTCACCCAATCTATTCAGTCCATCCAATTTTCACCCGATCAATTCCATTCAATTCAATTCAACATTATACATATACAAATTACAGGATCGGGCAAAATCAAAATTGTAATTAATAATTACAGGGTAACAGACTAACAGTTAACAGGGCAAAATAAAAATCTATTACAGGGACAAAATCAACTACTGCAGTGATGATGATGAAGGCAAAATAAACTTGCAGTGAAAAGCCGTTGATGATGATGGTTGAACGGTTGCTGGTGAAGAGGCCCGATGTCGCCTGCTACTGTTGAAGATGGGAAAGAAAGGAGATCGTTGCCGGCGTGCCGTTGTTAATGAAGATTGAAGAGGAAGCCCGAACCCGTGAGTTGTTGAGGAGATCATCGTCACTGTTAAAATCATGATAAACAGAAAAGGAAGCCACGACCGTGAACACTGAGGAAAGAGAAGGAGTGAAGACTGGACCGTGACCGCTTTTGTGGAGAATGGAGATCGTCGTCGCCGCTTTTGTGGTTGCCGGTGCCCAGTTGGTTAATTAGATAAGGGGATTAGGGATTAACTGATTAGGGATTTGTTCGGTTGGAAAAAAGAAAGAGTATTTTGTGAGCTGTGATTTGTGAAGACTGAAGAGTGAAGATTGAAGACAATCGCGTGACTGTGCATTTCCACAGCTAATAGGCGTCTAACAGCTGGACCATGGGGGGAATTTTGTTTTAGCACAATCGTAAAATCGGTCCTGAAATCGTGATTTTGCGTGATTTTATCCGATTTTTGCGATTTCACCAGATTTCAACCCGATTTCACCCATTTTTGATTTTTTCAAGCGATTCAACATATAATGCATGTTTTGACTCGTAAAATCATATGATTTTACGAGTCAAAACGCGATTTTAACAACCTTGATCAACATATCAAAATGATCTAAAAACACCAAAACAATATTAATTTGAAGCAAATAAAAAAATAAAAAAAATTAAATTTTTTCAAAAACTCTTTTGAAATGCAAAAACAAACAGGCCAAAAATTCACCTAAACAACCCTAAATTAACTTTAGTATCAGAGGGTTCTTCTGCAAGCAACACTCACCATCTAGCCTATTGTTTTTTGCTAAGAAAACCCAAATTCAGTGAAGTTTTTTCAAGCCTTATCAGTGGCGCCATCCATAGAAAATTGAATATAAACCTTGTATTTTTTTTTATCACTCATTTAGAACCTACTTATAAAGCTTTCACGGTGGATAACACTAAAACACCAGGAGGACAAGTTACTGACCTCCTACCATCTTTATCAACTCTATTGGACCTTCAATAAGTAGCCTAATAGATGAGAGAAGTCATTAAGGCTGTGCTAGCTACTCAGCAACAACTCAGGGCTCTTATTGCTTTTCCACAAAGTATACAGACTGTTATACAACCACCTGCACCTCCTTCTGTTGTACCATTTTCACCTCATATGCAATGACAACCCTAATTCTCATAAATGACTACTTAAATTGAGGTGTAAAAGATAATAGACAACATATTATTTATCCTGTAATAAGAAGATCAAGTTACCACGAAGAGCCTTCTCATGAAGGATCCTTGAGATATGATCTTCATAAATCAAAATGCAAGGCCCAAAGCCATAACCTTCACCATCAACCTCGTTCTCCTATAAAATATCATTCCAACACCCCCACAACCTAAAAGGCTATATATTGAAAAAAAAGAAAGGACACAAGTCAGATAATAGATTCATCACTATGTGGCAGTGTTTTGAATACTCATCTTTATAGAGACTTTATATTTTCCAAGATGAACTTAAACTATTATAATGACTTGTCTAACCCTATGAAACATCTCTAGAATGAAAGGAGCAGTTTGGAATTGGTGATTTAATTCCACGTGTAAAATACTCCCTATCACTTTTTAAATATTTACACGAGCTTGGTATCACAATTTAAAGCCTGGTTCCATATCTAGTTTTTAAAACTTGTGTAATAAATTGATCACTCATTTCAGAACGAGTATTCTTGTAAAAAAAAGTTTAACCAAACTCTTCTCCATCACTCAGCTTGAGGGAGAAAGCACAAGAGCCTACTTGAAAAGATTTAATGAAGAGATGTTAAAGGTGGAAAACTTGCTAGAACCAATGGTTATAGAACCTTTGATTTGTGGCATACACAACTACTTCTTATGGAAATGTCTTGTGCACTACCTGATAAAAGTCTTTTCAGTATGAAACAAGTTATGAAAAATCCTACCTATGTGGAAGAAGCAAATGTATCACAATAGAAGTTGCCAAGATGAACCTGGACCACCACAATGGCTTATCTGATCTCATGGAGCATGTCTAGAATACAAGATTTATCCTTCCAATGTGTGTCCACTACCAGTTTCCTCCTATTTTATACTTTAGGGTTGAGGCCTTGGATGTTGTTGTGGCAATATCCTCTTCACATGTTTGTTGATGAATAAAGGTTAAACATTTCTTCTACTATCATTCTTCATATTCAAGTTTCTTCCAACTTGTTGTTTTTGGAAGTAAGGCCTTTCTTGCCTTTGCCATTGCTTCCTTTTTTGTAAGTTGTCTCTTAATTTTAGATATTTGAATTAAGGCCTTGCTTGTCCATGACTTGTGTTCATTATTTGTTGGAACACTTTCCTTGTTTCTCCATTTGTGGAAATCCAGCGATAAGCCTTTTTAGGTACTTTATAACATTGGGTCCTTGTTTGTTTGGCATTTTACCTTTCAGTACCCACAATAATTTTTAGGAATTTCATTTTTCTTTAATCTACATTTATGCAATGCAATAAATGGTCTTTGTAAAAATTACATGTAGAAAAACAACTATACATAGTAGATTGATTAACATGCTCATTTGATTTTTGTTTTTCTACACAATTAAAACCTAAACCACTTTTATTTATGCTTTTGTTTTGTCCTCCTAACAAAACATCCAAGTTATCTCTACCTTGGGTAAACTTGGCTAAAGTTAAAGTCAAGTCTTCAACTTGTTTTTTAAGAGCATCATTTTCATTTTTCAAATTTTCTAACGATGATGAACAACTAGCAATAACCATTATCATGGTGGAATGGTTCAAGCATAACCATATGGAATAGTGGAATGGTGAATCAATATTCCTGACATAACTGTTGTTATCATAGTGGACCAAGATTCACCAACACAACCATGTGAAAATGGTGTACCAAGAATCTTGACATAACCACAAACTTTTACTCCTATAATTATCGGGTCTTAGTGCCATAATATCAATCATTCCTTGTAATAAACATGTCACCAGTATTCACATGCTAATTATAAGTTCACACTTCTCACACTAGGATGCAAAACCCCTTTTACATTTGAATTTTTGGTAAAGTAATTTTTTAACAATGTAGTTGTTAAAATTTACATGGAGGAAAAATGATAATGTAAATACAAAAAAGCTTTCTTTTTTTTCAACTCAGATGGGTCGAAGCTTGACTAAGCCCAGAAAGATTGGTTGGGCCTTATAAAGATTGGTTGAGCTGAGACCTAACCAAGCCAATCAAAGCTCAGTTGGGCTGAGGCCTAACAAAGCCTTAAAAGGCTTGGTCTTGCCCTAACCCACCATCTTTTCTCTCTTATCACCACCCATCTCTCATTTTTTTGGGTTGCTACATAGAGCTGTATAAGCTAAAAGTTCATCTACACTTCAGCTAGAATTGCCACTTTTCAGGGTGAGCTATAGATGGCATGAGTAAGCTATCCGTGACAAGATATGACATGCAATAGAACTACCACCTTACCAGGTAAGTAAATTTAGATTTTTTATAAGGTAAGCTATATATTCTCAATTTTAAAGGGGAGAAAGAGGATTTTTCTTATCTTAATTGTCGCAGGGCGACGTCGAAAAATGCACTGAGAGGTTACTAGAAAAAATGAAGGGATTTTTAGTATAATCATAAAATTATGATTATAAGATTCAAGAGTTGCCACCTAGTATCAAGGTTACTAGGAAACCTATGGTCTGCGAGAGTTCCGATAAGAGACTAGTTGTGTAAGAGAAAAACGCATCAACCCCAGTGCACCTTACCTAAGGTAAGTTGTATTGTTCTTTGATTGTTTTTCTAGGTCAAGTTTCTATTTGTTGGTCTCATTTAAGTTTCAAGGTAGATCTTCTTTTGTGAGGAAATCTTTACCTTATCAGGTTAAATCATAACCATTCTAAAGTCTAAATTTTAGTATCGCATTTATTTTGCATTTTATATCTTTAATACATAAGGGTATACTCTATTGTGTAGTTTTACACCCCCTAATATTAAAGTCTATGGTTAAACTCTAACACTTTAAATATAAAGTGAACAAAATAATTGGTGAATTATTTTTGATATTTTGGTTAAACCTTAACGGATAATCATAAACTAGCTACGATATCCATTAAAAAAAACACATAAGAAAAATGCAACTTTTTTGTTTTATTATGAAAATATGCTTGGAAAACTTTTAAGATTTGACCGTATACATTAAAACAAAAACATTTTTTGAAATGACCTTTGGAAAATTTTTAGATTTTTTTGTTTTTTTTCTAATATTATATTATTAAATATAAATTGGGCTAGACCAGACCTAGCCATCAAGTTGGGCCAAAATAGGTCCAGCCTGACCTAGTCGGGATAGGCCGATAGGCGGCCCAACAGACCATTCTTCTCTTTTTTTTAGGGTGGGCTGGACCTGTCTTAGCCACATGGGCTAGGCCAAAACGGGTCCAGCCTACAGTCCATATGGTTACTGGGCCCAACCCAGCAACCATATTAATTAGTTTGCCTTCTACATACAGTGGTCGGGGGAAGGTTTTGGGGAATAAAAGGAAGTGGGTGGCTTGCCTGGCTGGGGGAGAAGAAAGGCTGGCGACATTCTTAGTGTTGTAGGGAAGACCAGCGAGTGGTTGGTGGTAGCAACGACGGCTGAGGTGCGATGGAGAAAGTTGCCAAAGTGGTGGTTGAAAGGGGGGAAAGGAAAAGGTGAGCAAAAATGATTTTTTTCTCAACTTTGGCTTCTTATTTCTCCTATTTTTGGCCATGAATTCCACCCGTATTTATAGAAGATGGAAGATAGATATTTTGTCTTTAATGGTGCCAAATCTTGGTCCTCGATTCAGCTCCAATGAATCCTAACCATTGGCTCAAATTGACTATTATAAACTATCAAATTTGTCAGTTGAAGGCTGGCTGGGTTAACCACCTTGGGGCAACACCACGACCGTTATGGTGTCAATAGGACATAAAGGACCATATTAGGGTGTTGTAAGATGTTAGACTATTGTTTACATGCAAGTTTTGTCAAATTTGATTGAGAGATGAATCATTAAATGCATTAGAAAGAAAGCCACCGAAGCAACTTTTTCTTACTTAAATGAACAAAAAGATAATCAGTCACTAGACGATGCGTTGTCTAGTCCTTTTGTTTTATTGTTCAAAATGATGATGTTTTAGACTTTTAGGGTTTTAAATTAGGGTTTTGGCCAAAGTGGTCTTTCATCTTTTAATTTATTTCAATTACACCCCTAATTGACCCTAAATTTCCAATTTTATGCAATTTTACCCTTATCGAATTTCAATGTTAATCCTGGATTTCAATTCCTTTTTCACATTAGTCCTTGGTCTTGGATTTATGCAATTTGACCTTCAATTGACTATTAAATGTTTAATGTCCTTCAATTTCACCTTTAATTTCAATCAATGTAGTTCTCATAGTTTGACGCCTTTTGCAAAATGGTTATTAGCTGCGAATTTCTTAATTTAGCCTTTAATTGACCCTAAAACTCTGATTTTTTTGCGATTTTACACTTGATTTGAACCAATTGACTTTGTAAAAATTAAATTTGATCTCCTAAAATTTCAATCTTTTTAATTAAGTTCAAATTAGGCCCATAAACTTAATTTTCACCAATTAAGCCCCTAAAGGAAATTTTCCTTGGGTTTGATGTGGTTTTCACTATCAATTCCCCATTTAAAACTCATTGTCTTATTTATAATTTCAATTAATGGAGTAGATATTGTACTAAAATCTTTTACAAATCTTCTATATAAGCTAGTCAATCCATGAAAATTCTTACCTCACTTACCGTCTTAGGTGTAGGCCACTATTTCATAACTTTAACCTTAGTCTCATCCATCTCAATATCTTTTGTACTAACAATATATCGAAGAAACATAATCTTTTCAAAGTAAAAGTCACACTTCATTACATTAATATACGAACTTTCCTTTCTAAGCACATCAAGTATATGTCTTAAATGATCTATATGCTCATCCAATCCCTTACTATAAATCAATTTATCATCAAAATAAGCAACTACGAACCTACCAATGAATGCATGTAATATAGATTCATCCATCTCATAAAAGTACTAGGCATATTAGTAAGTTCAAAAGGCATGAGTAACCACTTATACAAACCATATTTTATTTTAACAACAATTTTCTATTTGTCACATTCGTTCATTCTAATTTGATGATTAATTTTGGAAAATAAATAAGATTCATGTAATTCATCAAGCTTATCATTTAATCTAGGATAAGATGTCTATACTTTACCATTATGTTATTAATTAATCTACAATGAACACATATTCTCCAAGTACCAT
>Ga0325401_1006521_pt1 | contig 11276 bp, 12 predicted proteins | sample PopdelMetagenome_FD_205666 | JGI IMG/M metagenome (GOLD analysis project Ga0325401, IMG submission 205666) | Populus deltoides microbial communities from Bellville, Georgia, United States - Xylem-PdKOR-R2 | ecosystem: Host-associated > Plants > Phyllosphere > Stem > Wood/Secondary xylem | place...
CCAATCATGGGATCTTTTAACTGAACACAACCGCCACGGATCCAATACGAAAAGCGCATGGAGAAACAGCAGTAACAACGATCCTCTTTCATACCAACAATTTAGGACCAAAATTAAAGTCTCGCTTTACTGGCTGCGATTAACTCTCTGCCTCAAGATAGACAACTATAATTTCTATATATATAAATAGAAAGCAGATACTCATTCTACAATCCGGCTGTTACACACATTACAATTCAAGAGGCAGAGGACCAGCCGCTCTTGGTAGGAGGACAAGAGTCAAGAGACAATCATCGCCAAGAGCCAAGCTTTGTAATGGAAGTGAATAATGGAGATGGAGTTGGGAATTCTAACATGTCTCGAAAAGTTATTGACGAGGAAAAGTCAACAGTTGTGATTCCTGAGACTGCCCATCAGATTAGCAGTGGTTTGTTTCCTTTTCTTCTGGCATAATGAATCTGTCTTTTCCATTTCTTGGGATTTTGTGTCTGGTTTTGTGTTTTTTTGGTATCTTCTATCGCTTAATATGAAAGCGGTTGTCTGAGTAAAAACATAACACGTCAGTTCGGTTTCGATTCCTTGGAATGTTAGCAAGGTTGTTACTTTTTTGAAAAAGAAATTCTGGGTTGGATAGAGTTCTATGTTCTTAATGGTTTCTGATTAATTTATAATTGGTATTTTCTTTTATGATAACCTTTTTTTCTGATTGTTTTTTCGACGTTTGGAAAATGGATTTTTGATGAGAGGGTGTTTCATTGTCTGAGTACTAAATTGTACTTTTAAGGTCGTTTGATCTTCTGTGTTGGAATTTACAGATTCATGGTTTCAAGTTGGTTTTGTACTCACCACCGGTATCAACAGTGCCTATGTATTGGGATATTCTGGTACCATTATGGTTCCCCTGGGTTGGATACCTGGAGTAATAGGTTTGATTATAGCCACTGCAATATCGCTGTATGCAAATTCTCTTGTTGCCAAGCTCCATGAATTTGGTGGGAGGAGACATATCAGATACAGAGATCTCGCAGGCTTTATCTATGGTATGTGAAAAGGAAATGAATAAGGATCTATTATACATATATATTTTATTTCATTTAGTCATGTACATTAATTTATCACCACTTCCTTGTGTTTGATGGGGCCTCTTCGCTGCAGGCAGGAAAGCTTATTCTATTACCTGGGCATTGCAGTATGTTAATCTTTTTATGATTAACACTGGATACATCATTTTGGCTGGATCAGCCTTAAAGGTAACATTACATTAGTCGTATCGGTTTCCTTGTCACTGCAAGATTAACATGTCTGGTCTAACTGGGAATCCTTTTGCAGTTCATTGTGTTCTTTTCGGGAGGAAATTTTTTCTTCTACTTGCTTTTGTCAATAAAGTTTGATTTCTCATTTTTCATTAAAAATTATGCATTTTGTCATCTTCGTTTCTTTTATATCAAGGAATTAATCAATTATGAACAAGTTACAGCCTATAAGGGGAACATTGATTTGAATTATTCTTACTGGGTGTAACAAGTTCATTTGCTTGATGATATGAAGTTACTTCCAGGTTTCTTTTTTCCGGATTTCTTTTTTCTAATTCTATACATTTGCTATGCAGGCCTTCTATGTTCTTTTTAGCGATGACCAGGTCATGAAACTCCCATACTTCATTGCCATTTCTGGGTTTGTATGTGCCTTGTTTGGCATATCAATTCCCCACTTGTCAGCTCTCAGACTTTGGCTGGGAGTTTCCACGGTTCTCAGCCTGATATATATAGTTGTGGCATTTGTGCTCTCTGTTAAAGATGGTAAGTTTACATGCTGTGAATTTTTTGTGCCATAGTAGACTCTGTTGTTTGCATTTCATTCCAGTAATTCCATGTACTGTACTTCATGCACTCTTTCCCTTTTAGTATTTTATTGTGTTGAATAAACGAAGGATTTCAATAAAGGGGATATTGCAAACCTTTTTGCTGAGTCCGTAACTGCAATTCAAGCAAGATGGAAAATACATCCTTTGCACAAAGCAATTCTTTATGCAGTGAACCAAATGTGTAAATGTGAAATATATATGATCCCTGCTTTTCATCTTTGGGACATCCACAGTTCTTTGACTGTTCTCTTTGCAACCAACTGGTAAATGCCTGGTCATAACTGCTTTTCCTTTGATGCTGTATGCTGTCTGACATGCACAGCAATAGTAAATTTGACACACAGCGGTCTTAACTGCTTTTCCTCTATACGCTGTCTGACATGCACAGCAATAGTAAATTTGACACACAGTTCGATATAATCCTTGATTTTCATTGAACTCGACTGTGCATTTTGTTTCTGTATGATTTTGACTGCTGTTTTCATACTGTATGCTGTCCCTGGATTGTCAGAATTAACAACTTATAGATCATATTGCTTCCTGGAGTTTTTTCTGCCATTTTTTTTAATTTCATTTTCCTTCAGTTTTTTAACTACTTTGTTTCCTGTCATATTTGCTTACTACTTTGAATTTGAGTTCGACAGTAATTTACATAATTTTTTCCTGTTTTGCTAATTTTTCTAGCCCTGGCCATTGTTTTTCTAGTTCTGAATTTGCGTTAATATCTATGCTGTTGTAGGAATTGAAGCACCATCCAGGGATTACAACATTCCAGGAACAACAACAAGCAAAATCTTTACAACAATTGGGGCATCTGCTAATCTGGTTTTTGCATTTAATACAGGAATGCTTCCAGAAATACAGGTAGGCGAGGGATTCAAGTCTGGACTTTTCACATATCTTGGGAGTGTTCTTTTGCCCCATCTAAATAAAATAAAAATGATGTCATGTAATTGTGGTCTGGGAATTTATGCATTTTTATTGAATAGCTATTCTAATCTGGCTGTTATTCTATATATATCTTGAGATTTTAATTAAGCTGGATCCTTTTTCACATACTCTTTGGAAACCAGTGTTTGGTAGTCACAAAAGTGCATACTTCTTGAGGCGCCCGTTGATGGTAGCATTTTTCACGGGATGTAGGCTATGGATGGTTATTTCTGCTTCTGCCTTTTTCTCTTGTTTTCTCTGCTCTGCCTTCAAAACTTAACATGTCTTTTGTTGATTAATTTGCAACAGGCAACAATAAAACAGCCCGTTGTCAGTAACATGATGAAAGCACTTTACTTCCAATTCACGGCTGGAGTTTTACCAATGTATGCAGTGACATTCATTGGATATTGGGCTTATGGAAGTTCAACATCAACCTATTTGCTTAGCAGCGTCAATGGTCCGGTTTGGGTGAAGGGATTGGCCAACATATCTGCATTCCTGCAAACAGTCATTGCTTTGCATGTAAATGATTCAAGACTTGTGCTTTCTGAAAAGCTCTTTTATCTTTTTTTTGACTGCTGCGCTAACTTACACATGCTTCTTGTAGATATTCGCAAGCCCAATGTATGAGTATTTGGATACGAAGTTTGGGATTAAAGGAAGTCCATTTGCAACTCGCAACTTGTCGTTTAGGATCGGTGTAAGAGGTGGCTACCTAACTATTAACACACTGGTGGCTGCTCTTCTGCCCTTCCTTGGAGATTTTATGAGCCTTACTGGCGCCATCAGCACCTTTCCACTGACATTTATTCTTGCCAACCACATGTACCTAAAAGCAAAGCATAACAAATTGACTTCTCTACAAAAGCTTTGGCATTGGCTCAATGTTTGTTTCTTCAGCCTCATGTCAATTGCAGCATTAGTTTCAGCTCTGAGGCTTATTGCTGTACATTCCAAAACATACAGTGTATTTGCAGATATATAGGGAAGACTGGAATCTAGTTGATTTGGACCTCGTCCCCATTGTTTTTTTTTAGTATTTGACTTTTTTTTTGTATTTTTCTTAATTATGTGAATTTAATTTCTGCAATCAGCAAAGCTTCACATCTTCATCCGGACAAGTGTTTTTCTTTAACTGCAACTGTCGAGAAAGAAAATGCAGATGAAATCAACTGCTCATAAACTGGTTGAGTAAAGAAAAAAAAAAGTGCCCTGGAAGCCTCTCATTATGTTCATTGTTCAAATATATTGTGGAGGGAGAGCTGTGAGCATAGCTTCAAAATACTCCGTGCATAGCTGCCTCGATAATAAAGGTGACGGTAAGTTTTTCCACAGAGCCAATTCTCTGCTGAAAACGCAGGAGAATGGTTGTCTGATCAGATATATGATAGTTCGATTACATCCAGATGCATTACATTAACCTGGAATAACTCATTATTCCAATTGATATTCTGATAAAGTCGGCAAAAATTAGATGCCAGCATAAAATGATTGCAAAAATCAACATAGTTCAACCCGATGTAGTAACTAGTTCGGTTGAATCAACTAAAAGATCTTCTGGCCTGGACTTGTGCCATCACGGCATGGCCCGGAGGTTGTAGAATCCTATAGTGGAGAGTGGGAGCTCGATAATTGATGGGAAACAAGGAGAGATGAAAAGAGTGTTTTCTTTACCTCTAGTTTTATGAAAAATTTTGGGCAAGCAGACTTAGCTTATTAATATCAGCATTAACAAAAAAAAAAAAAAAACAAGGGACCAGCATCGCTATTCAACATCTGGTTGCATGCAGAATCACATCAAGCCACTCACCTCACTGATGAAATGAACACCAAATGTTCCTAAGAACCAAAAGGTTGAGTCCTAATTAGATTCGCACACAAGCATAACAAGTGTAGAATACATCCACTCCACCATTAGTAAAAGTGTTCATCGCATTACCATACATAATCTATCGAGAGATGAAGGAAAAACATCATTACTAAATCAAATCATGAAGAATAATTAGGTTGATAGCAAAACATTAATAGTGCCATAAGAAGGTTAGTTACTTTTGAAACTTGTCGAACAATACAAACACAGATTATAAAATTGAGCAAAATCCACGCCATTTTCATCCCACATCTCGTCGTGTTTTTTTAAGCAACAGAAATAACCTTAAAATCACTAATTGTGAGAAAGGATATTCCAAATCAAGCGTGTCTTGGATTTTCTGAGTCACATGCCTCCTCAGCCTTTCTAAAATAAAATATTGTTTACAATCCTATTAGCCAAACTCCATGAATGCTCCTGCCACAGAAAAGAAAAGGAACTCAATTAATCACACAAAAATAGCTATAAACAAAAATCCAAAACCTAGATTCAAGTTCAAATGAAAACTCCTGAACTCTGTGTTAATTAAGAGAGAGAGAGAAGGAAAAGAAGCAATGAAAGAGAAGGTATCAAGTGAAGCTGAAGGAATGGAGGTCTCCCAACAAAGAACTTTAAGCATTCACTACATTGTTTTGTTAAAGGAAATCCTTCTCAAAACTAGTCACCTTATGAGTTGAAGCAGCAAAAATCAAATACTAGAAAACAACCAATGTATGCGCAAAGCAAAGGAATATGTGGGTTTAATCTTCAATCAATACAAGATTGGAGAAGAGATACATCACATCCAGTCGTCTTGCTATAATATTTGATATCAATTTTTCCTTTGGCAGCTCCAGTATAAAGTCGATCCAAAGGTACAGCATGCTGTTCTCTTCCCACCTGACTAATTTTAAGGGAAAGAAAATCGTTTCAAGTACTTTTTGCTATCCTCATCCACAAACTTCTGTGATCCTCGTTACTGATTTGACACACTGTATAAGCGTAGATCACAAAACGACCCGTGACTTTTGTTTTGTCTTTTAAAAGGGAAGGAAAGAGAAAAGAAAACCATTCCCTGCCGTAACACAATTGAACCCTTATTCTACATGAGGCCCTATCTAAACAGTTGAATCTTTCAAATCATACAAACAATGATTAAAGTATACTAGTGACAAAGGCCGCCAATCCCAAGTTTCTACCTCATCTATCACCAAATCCATGTCACCACAACAGCATCATAATGAAAGAACTCAGTTTCTATCCATTTTACGTTTAACAAAAAGTCCCAATCAATGGTAAGGGCTAACCGTTATGAAAAGGGCATCGTTACTTGCCAAAAAATAAATCTAACCATACAATCTATACCAGCAATCACAAATAGAAACAACCATATACATACGGTTTTAACTTACCTCAGCGGCATCATCCAGACACCAGCTTTACAAAGATGCAAATGGAATTGAGTATTACAAGTGGAACTCTCATATATTGGGTCGCATAAATGAGACCTATAAGCTGCCCTTTCAAAGACTTTGTTCGACCTACAGAGAATTCGGAGAAGCTCCATCCTCTAGGTGCAAGAAAACGATCTTCGTTTAATATTGCAAATGCATTTGCAAGGAGCAGAAATCCCTCCAATAACGTCCACAAACCCATTTCCTACATTATCAAGAAAACCCTAGTTAGCTACACAAAACCCAACTATACAAAACCCAAATTTCGTGTTCCAAGAATCAACAAAATTCCAAATAATGAAGAGGGAAAAGGTACACAATCAAGCGGCAACCAGCAATTGTTACAGACAAGGTACCCTTATGTGTGTAAAAATGGGATTTATCACTCTATCAACCCTGTGCTAGCCTATAAATCGTGAACATAAATCTCAGTTATCTACCTTTTGTTTTGATCCAAAGATAAAAGTGTGTAAGTTATAAAAATGTGATCATTAATTTCATATCATAGAAACCGCTTTAAAATAATGAAATTCAAAGAGAAAAAATCATAAAGAAAATCTGAGGCATTGAACACGAAAGCATAAAATGCCATCGTTGGAAACATAAATAAATGCAATTTTTTTTCAAACTGTCGCGAATTAAAGAGGGCTGGCCATACAAATCAAGCAGATCAAATAGAGAATACCAAAACGATGACAACACCATATAAAAGAACAGAACTTGCAGTGAACAGAAGAGTAAAATGCTTAATTTGTACTTGTAAAATAACCTGAAAAGGCAAAGCTGCTTCTTCGATACTTGAATTGCTTAGCCCAAATTAGAGCGTTGAGGTTGAGGCCTCTAGTCTTGTCAAGCAATTTTGAGAATTGAGATTTATCAAGGGCACGTTTGGTTTAGTCATAAAATAATTATACACGACAACGGGCTGTAAATTTGATGGGCCGTTTAATTTTTTTTTATTATGATGGACCCAACCAAGTCTATTTATTAAGAAATTAGAAAAGAAAGAGAAACGTTTAGTTCTTGGCCTCTCTCTTTTGAGTCTAGATTTTTTCTGGGTCTCGAATTCTCCTCTGTCGCGATCTCCCCCCTCTCTGTATTCGAAACAATTCTGCAACTTCAACTTAATCATAGTTCAATTCCTTTTCACAGACACTTTCTGGAGTCTTTCAGTTCGATACAGTTCGTTCATTTAAGCTTGATCTTTTTTCTGGTTTTTGAAGGTAATTTAATGGTGATGGTATAAAGACAGTATGGCGAAAATTAGAGATAGAACAGAGGATTTTAAAGATGCAGTGAGGCACATTGCTATATCTTTAGGTTACAATGAGGTAAAAAATTTAATTTTTCTTTTATTATTTTATTCATTTGCTTCTTCAAATTACAGTTTCCTTCTTATATCAATGGTGCTGAATTTAGAGTTGTGGTTGCTTTTTGACAGACCAGATTGGCAGCTATTATGGCGTCTTTTATTATTCATAAACCACGGCAAAGATCACCGTTTACTAGAGCTGCTCTTAAAACGGTATGTTTGATGCTGCCACTCTGCTCGACACTGCTTGTTTATGCTAACCTTGTTTTTTATTTTATTTATTTTAGGCTGAAGTTTCGAATTTTTTTGTTGTTTTTTAAACAAAAGGAGCATTTTGGGATGCACATACAAGTTATATATGACTGGCTGGCTGACTCTCTTTTTTTGGTTGGTTCATTTGGTGTATGTATTAGCTTGAAAGCATTGGAGCATTAGAACAATTTATGTTGAAGCATAGGAAGGATTATGTTGATCTGCATCGTACCACTGAACAGGAGAGGGATAGTATTGAACAAGAGGTAAGTTGTGGGGTATTATAGTCTGTCGGGTCAATGTCTCCTATATAGTTGGAGACAGTGTAGAAATAATCCATCTTTCAATTAGCTGTGCTTGATAGAGGAAATGTTAGTATTATTTATGTTATTGGTTTTTCATCGGGTGTTGTTTTTAACTAGCTTATCTTGTTTTGATGCCTGGAAGTTAAGCATTGGCCTGCCATATGGGTAATAGCTCAATGAACCTTGCTGTGATAGACTCCTAGGTTTAATTGTATGTCTTAATGAACTATTTATTGTCTCTTCTATTCTGTTGGAGGGATCACAAATTCCATGTATGTTCATTAAAGCAGCAATTGAAAATAACTCGGATTGTCTTCTGGCCATCTGATCTTCTTTATCTCTATATGGGACTATTTTTCCTGAGCATTTTCTGTAACAACAATTTCTGCAGGTTACTGCATTTATTAAAGCATGCAAAGAACAAATTGATATTCTCAAGAATAGCATAAACGATGAAGCAGCAAACACAAGGGGTGGCTTGGCATCAAGGCTGATACCGCCAACACTGATACTATAGTACACAAACATGGGGTGGTATGGTTATTCTCTTCTTTAGTTTTAACCGAGCTTATTCATTGCATGCTAAATTTGTCTGGGGATAAAATACTCAGCTTGCTGGAACAGTATCCTTCCTTGACTGAATCACCTTTCTCTCTTCCTAATCTCCATATTGAAGTTTGTTATTTAATATAGATCTATTCTTCTAAACATGTAGCATAGTACGAATATTAAATCAATTAGGGACCTTGGAACTCTAATTGTAAATTGTCACAATTCTCAGTTGTATTAGATATTATAACTACAAACAGTGTTTTGATGCTTCATGCTAGTATTGTGATGCAAACCCTTTCTGTTGCTATCACAGTGGTGGTGGAGAGAGAGTCAGTTGTCTTTGTTTAGTCTTAATACAAATTTCATTCTTTGCAGATTCAGGATTTGCTAATAACTTCACTTTCTATATTGAAATCCCAGCATAGGATTCACTTTTTTCTTTTGGGCTGAAATGAAATTTAAGGCATTGTTTTGCCGAATTAATTCACCATGCTGCTGCTTTTAAATTTGCAGGTTTTGATTTTAAGTGAGAAACTTCATTCTGTCACTGCACGGTTTGATCAGCTAAGAGCTATACGCTTCCAAGATGCTATTAATAAGAGGATACCAAGAAGAAAACTTAACCGGGCTGCAAATAAAAATACAACTACTGTTTATTCCTCTAAAACAAACAATTTAGAGTTCAGTGAACCTGATGACATTCAGCCAGAGTCTCTTAGAGTGCAGCAGCAAGTGTTGGATGATGAGACTCGTGCCCTGCAGGTTATAAGAATATCTATTGATGAGCTTCTCACAACCTTTTCCAGTATGGGATTCTTCAATTGTTCAGATGGGTCTTTGAGGTTGATACAATTTGAGCTGCTTGCTGATGGACTTTTATGCAGGTGGAATTGACTAGTCTTCTAGAAGCAGTTCAAGAAACCGAAACTAAGATGCTGGAAATGTCTGCATTGAATCACCTAATGTCAATGCATGTTCTGCAACAAGCACAACAAATAGAGCTTCTGTATGAGGAGGTCAGCATGTCTAGCTTGAACACTTACATTTCTTTGAACCTCCTATATCTTTGGATGGAAAATTAATGTGTATGTGAAGCTGCATGGTTGGGTTCTGTGAAGTAAAAATCTGCTTTGAATGTTAGTTCTAGCCTGCATCACGAAGAATAAACTGCAAGCAGAATGCTCCTTTGCATTTTAAACTCTGAGGGCAAAAAAGAAATATCCTATGACGTTCTTGTTCATTTCTCTTTTATACCCGATTGCATTCGGATTGTATTATCTAAGCTCATAGATTATCAATTAATTTCTGGGCTAGTGGGTAAATTTAGTGCAGTGCTTTGGGTACAACAGAGCCTCTGCATCCAAAAAAAAAAAACTAGAGGAAGAGGAAGAGGAAGGAGGAGGAAAAAGGAGGAACAAAATTGCCTGTGTTTTTGGTCTTCCTGTTGAACTGATAATCATTTTAAGTTTTTTTTTTTTTTTTTTTGGCTCTTTGTTTTGTAATCCATTCTCACACCTTTCTTTGCGTTGTCCTGTAGGCAGTTGAAGCTACAAAGAACGTAGAGCTTGGAAACAAAGAGTTGTCTCAGGCAATACAGCGGAATAGCAGTAGCAGGACTTTTCTCTTGCTTTTCCTTTTTGTTCTTACTTTTTCAATCCTCTTTCTGGATTGGTATAGTTGAATTTCTGATAGTACGTGGACTGTTGCGAGTACAATTTTCCTTGTAAATTTGATTGCGGGATGGGAAAAATTGTAGATTTATTATCAACATTTGAGCAAATTGAGTTTTGAGCTGTTGAAATAAAAAACCTCTCCGTCTTACACTGAAACAGAGACATGCGTTTGTAGACCTAGAAGAATTTGTTATGCAACCATTCATTTTCATTGAAGCTAGAATTTTCGACATAGGAAATCTTATCTGGCAAATCAACAAAATTCCTTCATATTTTCAGTGACCTGTAGCTGCCTTGGCCATATTACCATTATAGATAGAACAAAAACACCACTCTCGACAGCTACAATATAGTCTAGCTGGTTTTGGTAGTCCATAACTGGCTTCAATTCTTCTTCCTTTGCCAGAGAGAACTGAGTGTATATATTTAGGTACTTAGCTATAGTGATTTAATTTTGTCATGACCATAATTTTTCCCTGCAGCTAAAGTAAATCCCATTGCCTCAAGAAACACTGCAACTAATCTCTGTTGTAGTCATGAGGCAAAACCCTTCAAATCACTGCTTTGTGCCTTTGATAATTTTGTTCCCCAGTATGCTACTCTATGCATTCCTTCACCTCCTTATTCTCGGTTTCTGTAAGAATGTGATGGCAACCTGTAAAAGCCAGCACGTCTTTTTCATATCTGCAATTGGTGCTGCTTAGTTAGCAAGATCTAGCAAAGTTATCGTGTCATTTTATTTTTTCTAGGTACCTCAAGGGAAGAGCTATGAACAGTCGATCATCATTCTTGAGTCTACAGACCAACTTATAGCTTTTCAATTTCTTCTGTAAATCCTAGTCCTTCATACATTGCACGAAAACCAAGTCTTTGGATTGCAAGGCCAATACCATTGTTGGCAAGGCGAGAATATATGTGTAGAGCTGATCACATTACGTTTTTTTTTTAGTTGGAAAAGAGTAACATTTCTATAACAGTCAAGACTGTACAGAATAACCACTCAAATTAACAATTCAAAGGCTTGAATTTTTAATTTTTCATTTGGTTCAATCCATCTTTGGAATGAGCATCGTTAATGCCAT
>Ga0325401_1006523_pt1 | contig 11274 bp, 6 predicted proteins | sample PopdelMetagenome_FD_205666 | JGI IMG/M metagenome (GOLD analysis project Ga0325401, IMG submission 205666) | Populus deltoides microbial communities from Bellville, Georgia, United States - Xylem-PdKOR-R2 | ecosystem: Host-associated > Plants > Phyllosphere > Stem > Wood/Secondary xylem | place...
ATATTCAATGCAATGTACACTGGTCTAATATACGTATTTCTCCTTCTGTTGATTTAGGACTACAATACTACAGTTGAGTTTTATTGGGCACCATTTTTAGTTGAATCGAATTCAGATCATCCATCGAAGCACAGTATATTAGACCGCATTATCATGCCAGAATCAATCAGCAAGCACGGAGACAACTGGAAAGGTGCAGACTACCTGATTTTCAACACATACATATGGTGGATGAACTCCGCTAACATGAAAGTCTTGTAAGTAAATCAGGCTTTTAGTCTTCTTAATTGCAGAAAGTATTGAAGCCTGACGTTTCCTATTTGGGATTTGATGGAACGCTGGAAGAAAGCAAGGAACATTTGACGAAGGTGTCACAGAATATGACGAGATCGAACGGACAGCAGCTTTTGGAAGAGTTCTGAGGACATGGGCCAAGTGGATTGAAGAAAATGTAGATCCTAATTTAACTTCTGTCTACTTCATCAGCATGTCCCCTATGCATTTCAGGTAAGCTAAATTCTCAAGGCATATTTATGCTCATTTTCTTTTCCTGGTAGTAGTTATCAGTGAAATGATGTCTTCTAGTCTCTTAAACCACTATGATACAGTGAAAGATTTGAAATGACGTTGAAAATGGATGTGCATATGCAAATGCAATATTAGGAGCTTGGATTGGAACAACCCTGATGGGATCAAGTGCTCAAAGGAGACCGCCCCAATTCTCAACATGACCACACCGTTGAATGTAGGCACTGATAGCCGGCTACTTGTGGTAGAAGCAAACGTGACTCAATCGATGAATGTGCCTGTTTACTTGCTTAACATCACCACCCTCTCAGAATACAGAAAAGATGCACATACCTCGATCTACACCACTCGTCAAGGCCAGCTGCTCACAGAAGAGCAGCAAGCCGACCCAAAGATCTATGCAGATTGTATCCATTGGTGTCTCCCCGGTTTACCAGACACTTGGAATGAGTTCCTATACACACATATAATTTCTCACACTTGACCCTTTGGAATATTGCTTTCTCCAAAGGTGTAAAAACTGGACAATCAAATTGAAAAATGGAAATTTGATAGGTCTGCTGTTATTATTATTTATTTTTCAGAGTTGTAAATTGCACTCTGGTCTCGTCAGTTGTTTTTTAATTAACGTACACTGAAGTCAATTACCATGGTTTCTCAATCTAACAGTAAGCTCGACTATATTGTAGCAGTACATTACAGTCAGCTCCGTTGTCCAACCAGTCTTTATTGTAGTATTTGTAGCATCTAGCTATGATCTGAGAAAAGATAGCCTTATATTCTGCCTGCTGCATGCTGTGAAGGATGCATCTCCCATCATCCAGATTCTCCAAGGCTCACAAAACCTCACCACATCGATCCTTCAAGTCACAAGGTTCGCTGCATCAATCCTTACGACTTGTTGCTTACAGTTGCCTATTTCAATAGTTTAGGAGTAATTTCCCATCCTGTATATTCGGTCAACGTATATCCTTAACAATATATGTAGAAAGACGTTTACATGTTCAGTTGAGTCAATTATTCTTCCATCGCAAGCCGTTAACCCCTCAGTGTTGCAGGAGATCTTGCTAGGCGGCGAGGATTTGGGGGGAAATAAAAATATATCAAGTATCTCAAGGCAGTTATCTTGTTTTATTTATTGTCTACATTTTTTAAAGGGCTAAAACTCGAATAAAAAATTAAAAATAAATAGAGGAATTCATTTGAATTTATATCGTCTATATGGTTACTCGAATAAAAAAATATAAATAATTTCTATCAAGCCAGCTCATTTGGCGGTGTAGGTTCTCAGTTCTCTGCCTCATGTGACGAAACGGGGAGAGAGGTTCGTGTCGGTAGATCACTTCTTAAATGCGAGCCCATCCTCTAAAAAAATTGTAGGGACGTCTAAGACTAATTGAAAATTTCCTCTATTTATGGGGCTAAACCCTGCGATTTTGTAAGCTAAAATATACTCGTTAAATTCCTAAGCTTCTTCATTACATTTTAATCTTCAATCACGGGATCACACGCATATCTCTCAGTCTTCAAATTCAAATCAACACGGACAAACTCACTAGTAAAGCCAAAAAAATTCAACTATTATAATTGGACTAACTGTGATTTTTAAGTTATGAACCAGTGAGCCGTGTTGCTCTACTCTGTTCCATTCTTTACAGAAACTGAAAGCAAAACAGAACGGTCATTTTTAAGGGCACCACCATTGATTGTCTTTTTATAGAACTGGAGAATTTTCAGAGAATACACAGTGAAGGAAGGTGGCGGCCTTAGAAGCAGGAGCTGTAACTAGCCCTCAATCTTAGTAATTTTTACTCTCTCTAGTCTCTATCCTTGCTTGTTTTCTTTTCAATGAAAGTTTTGTCCATCTGCCATTTCCATGATTCAAAGAGATCTTACAAGAACCATCCACTTCCACCAATCCAGTAGTTCAAGAAAATAGCAAGATTGATGATGTTAGGCTCTCAGCGAAGGGAAGTAATGGGAATGTAAATAAGGACTTGGTTTCAGTTGAAGGAGATCATGAAGATGGAACTGTGGTGTTACCACCGAAAGAGTGTGATATCTTCTTAGGATAGTGGGTTCTTGATAACTTGACTCGTCCTTTATACAAAGAAGAAGACTGTGAGTTTCTGACAGACTCAATGACTTGCATGAAAAATGGAAGGAAGGATTCCACGTATCAAAACTGGAGATGGCAGCCCAGAGATTGCTCTTTTCCCAAGTAAGTACTCTTTTTAATTACCTGATAAACTCAGTTTCTGGTTTCTGCTTAATTGTATACAGGTCACTGAAAAGGAGCAATATGGCTTTCTACTTTGGTCTAATTCAGGTTCAAAGCAAAGTTGTTGCTGGACAAACTCAGATGAAAGAGGCTTATGTTTGTTGGTGATTCATTGAATCATCAGCAGTGGGAATCCGTGATTTGTCTGGTCCAATCCGTGATTCCTCCAGACATGAAAAGTCTGTCAAGCACTTCAAGGTCTCTCACTGTCTTCAAAATTGAGGTATCTCATCCCCCCTCAAATTAAAATCGTTATTCATACCTAGAATAGATCACACCGACAGAGATTAAAGAATTCTAAGCATCCACTCACGTTGATAACAGTAACCATTAAAATTTTCAAGATTAAGCGCTTGCCTTGTGGGAAGCTTCATAAATTAATGTGTGAAATGGCAGTAAAGGTGTTTTTTTATGCCATTTATTAATTAAATGGAGAGTTTATTATCATTTGATTTGATTCATCTTTGAATTTGAAGGACTACAATGCTACCATAGAGTTTTACTGGGCTCCTTTTTTGGCCGAGTCCAATTCAGATGCTGTATCAAATAGGAATGGTCTATCGGACCGCATTATCATGCCTGAATCAATCTCAAAACATGGAGATAACAGGAAGAGTGCCGATTACCTTATATTCAACACATATATTTGGTGGATGACGTCTATTTATACAAAAGTATTGTAAGTACCAAGTCTATTTTTCTTCCTGCATCCAACTCTTGTGCATATATAATCAATAATTTTAGCATAACCAAGAGGTTTTTTAATTTTATGGTGGAGCTATGGAAAAGACGAGGAGGATCATTTGGTGAAGGCCCCATAGAGTATGATGAAGTTGAATTGCCAATAGCATATGAGAGAGTTTTGAGGACGTGGGCCAAATGGGTGGAGGAAAATGTTGATCCCAAGCATTCTTCTGTTTGCTTCAGCAGCATGTCTCCTACCCATGTCAGGTATACCAATCTAACTCGTAGTCTTTCTTTTAGCACCAGATTGCTGCTTATTTCTTACTTTTTATGTTCATTTTTGTACCTTTTTCATCCAAAATTCGTCTTGCCCTGCTTCTTCTTCACTTTTGACTACCTTTTTGAATAAATTAGGCAATATTAATTTATTTAGTAGGATCTCAATTTCAAGCTGACAATGTGCATTGAAAATGCATTCGGAGTCTGGACTGGGACAATCCTGACGGGATTAAGTGTGCTATTGAAACTAAACCAATCCTAAACAAGTCCAAGCCATTGGATGTGGGAATGAACTAGCAACTTTTTGCGTTTGCAGTGAATGTGACTCGTTCAATGAAAGTACCTGTCAACTTCCTCAATGTAACCACACCCTCTGAATATCGGAAACATGCACACACGTCCATATACACAGCTGTTGAAGGTAAGTTACTCTCGCCGGAGCAAAAGTCTGACCCACTCAAGTATGCTGATTGTTTGCACTGGTGTCTGCCTGGACTGCCTGATACATGGAATGAGCTGCTCTACACATATATCATCTCTCGCACTTGAGCTCAAAAGTTTTCTTTGTTAATGTAATTTCTTTCTTGATGAAGGCATATAACAACTATATAAACCTCAGCAGCTTAGTGTTGATGTTGAATTATTGTAATTGGAAAGATGGAAAAGAAAATGAAACAGCATAACGTCCATTGGCGTAGCATTGAATATATATATATATATATATTGGTGCGAGTTATATATATATATTGGCTATAGCCCTTTGATTAAAAACCATTTTTTCCTTTGTTACACTTCGATAAAAGAAAAAAAAAAATCTCATTCCTAATTAGAATTAGTTGAAAATTGAAATAGAAGAGGGGAATAATAAAAATGAATGACACCTCGACTAATTAAAGTATAAAAATGTCATGCCATCCACCCTCGTAACTGGTTGAAAAGCTCAATAACTGGTGGATAAGGCATCTTATGAAGCATGAATGAATTCTGGGCTCTTGATCTTCCAAAATCAGTTCCTCAAGTACTTAATTCATTTCTAAAATTGGTCACTGATTACGTTAATGCATGATAATCTACATGCTCCAGGAATTCTCTCAACAAGAAGAAAAATAGAAAGGAAATCTGTGACTTGATTGAAATGTGTGTGTCATCAGATTGTGTGATATATATATATATATAGTTGTTGCGTTTGGCATTTCTGGATTTGGAAGAACAATCTTTGACTCTTCTTCTTCTTGTTATCATTTTTCTAATGGTCTTCGACTCTTCTTATTTTCTATTTCCAACTCAAGCCAACTCCATAGCCTCAAACTCAAACACAGCGAGTCTAAAAATCCGAGCCCCAAAACTCAGGTCTGATAGAGCCCATGCCCACAAAGGTATAATTAATCTCGTAGACGATTGTCTGCCACCTAGGATATTATGCGAGTGTTAATTGAAAACGTTGCAGAGTGCTCTCAGTACCAAAACTATAAAGTCTAGGATCGATTACGTGGGTTATATATTGTATTCTTTGAGATCAAATTTATTCTGAGCAGTGGCGAAGCCAAAGACGTAGCTTCGCCCATGCGAGTGTTCTGATTCCATTTCATTGGATTGTCTCCTATTTGGATGTTTTCATGAGACTGCCTACAAGGGCTATGAATAAACAACTTGTTAATTTTTTATTTTTTCCATTGAAATTTATTGCTTGATCATGTACACATATGGCGCGCTGATTGTGCGTGTGAAATTGGAAGCAGGTTTCATGTCCCTGTGGTATTGTGGTCATTTATGGAGTAGATATTTAGACTTTAGAGGGCGATCCTTTTCCTTTTATAAGCTCAATAATTTTAGTCGGTCTTTTGCTAAAGGCTCGAGAGCAGTTAGAAGTTACCGAAGTCTTCAGATGGTGACCCTACAACTCCATACATATATCCATATCCTATACCAATAATGGGATTGACAAAGGTGAGAGAGGAAAATGGGATTAACAAAGGAACAGTGGCAGTTTGACTTGGCTTTTTGCTTATTGAATTCATTTACAGTTTACTAACCACAGACAACCTAATATTTTATATGTAGGTTTTTGACTTTATTGAGCTGATTTATACTGGTAGTACTCCTCTGCCCTCAGAAACAGTCAACAATGAAGCATGTTAGTGGCACCAACAGGAGATGCCAATCCTTCCCAATTTTGATCGTTACGCTGTTCTTATTTTTCCTGGGATTTTTTCTGTATAATGACAGCATGAAGTTCAGTGCATTCCAAGTTTCAAGACCTCCTAGTCACCAAGAAATGCTGCGAGAACCTGTCAATTCCAAAGTCCCTACAGTTCGAGAAACTCCCAGCAGGAATAAACATGACCGAGATAGGAATGCAGAGGGGGGTGAAGACGGTGATAACCAAATAATTAATCTGTCGATGACACTAGGTGGTCCAAAAATGGAGCTGCCAGCTGTTGAAAAAGAAGATGCTGATGAAAAGATAGCATTGCAACCAGAAGAGTGTGATATCTTCACAGGACATTGGGTTTTGGATAACAAGACACATCCTTTGTATAAAGAGGATGGATGTGAGTTTCTGTCAGAATGGGTGAGGTGCTTAAGGAATGGAAGGCAGGATTCTCTATATCAGAATTGGAGGTGGCAGCCCAGAGATTGTTCTTTGCCAAAGTAAGTGCACAGTAAATGGTCCAACATTGTTGCAGCTAGATTCATTCTCGGTTGGACTCATATTGCTCAATTTTTAATATTCATTACCTATCATCAACACTAGTTATTCTCTCTGATATTTTTTTCACTCAAGCAGAGTGAACTAAATATTTGTAATTTTGATTTCAAGGTTTGAACCAAAACTGTTGCTGGAGAAATTGAAGGGGAAAAGGCTTATGTTTGTTGGAGATTCCATCCACTTCAACCAGTGGCAATCCTTGATTTGTTTGGTTCAATCTGCCATTCCACCAGGGAAGAAGAGCTTGGACTATGCAAGCTATATCACTGTTTTCAAAATTGAGGTATCTCTCTGCTTCATACTAGGCAAATTCGGAAAGAAAGAAGAAGAGTGAAAAATCTGAAGGGGTAACATTATGAACATGTTGCACACACTATTCAACTTTTCGCAAGCCCAGGTTTTTTCTACTGGCAACTAAGATTCTATATCTCACTTGAATTTCGAGCTTGACAGGTCAACTACCTCTTAGATTTATGTTGGATACAGCTTTCAGTTGTTAGCGATAATTTTAGTAGCCTTGAAGATCATGGAAAATCCTTGGTACCTCATATATTCAAGTTATGTCTATTTTCTACAAGCATTCATATCCGCCAAGCTACAATGAACAATCGGCATGTCCTTTTGTAGCCCATCTGTTTTTGGCTGGAAAAATTGAGTTTCCACTACAACAATATCTAAGATAAACGGTGGTTGACCCAATATCTGAATTATGACATTAATCATTTTCATCACACCATCAGATTCAAAGATAAACCTCACTTGCTAACCAAAAATCAAAGATGCATTGAACAAGTAGTGAAGGACTTGCTTATGATTAGCCCACGTGGTCACTTTATTGTTTTACTTGAATTTCCACTTTCCAGGACTATAATGCCACGCTAGAATTTTACTGGGCACCATTTCTAGTTGAGTCCAATTCAGACCCTCCAACAATGAGAGATGGCAAATCAGACGCCATTATAATGCCTGAATCAATATCCAAACATGGACGTAACTGGAAAGATGTGGACTACCTAATCTTCAACACATATAACTGGTGGCTCAAGTATCCCACAATGAAAGTTTTGTAAGTACTTGGTGAATTTTACTTCTTTTTTTCGTTTTTGAAACTGGTATATTTGGTACAAATTTTATGGCATGGTCATGATCATAAGGTTAACTTTTCCTTTCTGGTTTATGGTAAAGACGAGGATCCTTCGATGAAGGGACCACGGAGTATGATGAGATCGAACGGCATATAGCATATGAGAGAGTTTTGAGGACATGGGCCAAGTGGGTGGAAGAAAATGTTGATCCCACTCGCACTTCAATTTTCTATAGCAGCTTGTTTCCTCAACACTTCAGGTACAAAATCCAACCTAATTTACTTTCTTGTGCAGTTGATCTTTGAAGTATCATCCTTCTAGTAGTTAGTACTTGGTAACACCACGACAAGTAAAGTAAGAAGAGCACTTCTCAACAACTACTCTATGAAAACCTTGAAACAACTGCTCCAACTAACACTTCCTTGCACAAGCTAATCAAACCAAGCATTAATACCAATTTCTTTTAAAAAACATTCTTGAGATTAACAGATAATAATTTTTGCATGTACCAATTCACTTCTCTCATCACACTACAGTTCTAAAATTATGTACAAGTAGTAACTTATTAAGCACTTATTTGGAGAGAGTATAGAAGGATGTGATTTTTTTTTTAACATGGGTGTTCGGGTCAACTTGCGTGTACCTCGATTAATCTTACGGGTCCTAAAATTAACGACCATGTAAGTCTTCAGTGGCCTTGAGGTTTGTGAGACTCAAAATAATAACCTCTAGAGAACAAATCTAGAGCGTGACCAATTGAGCTACACTCTCAGTGTTACGATTTCTTAATCATTTACTATGCGTGGTATAAATCTTCGGAATTACATGATGAAAGTGAGAATATGAATGCAAATGCATGAACAGGAGCTCAGACTGGAACAGTCCAGATGGAATTAACTGTGCCAAAGAGACCATTCCAATACTAAACAGGACGACACCAGTGGATGTGAGCACAGACAGGCAAGTTTTTGCAATTGCAGCGAATGTTACTCGATCAATGAAAGTGCCAGTTCACTTCCTCAATGTAACCACCCTCTCTGAGTACAGGAAAGATGCACACACTTCTGTTTACACGGCTCGCGATGGTAAATTACTTTCGCCGGAGCAAAGGTCCAATCCAGGCGTATATGCAGATTGTCTCCATTGGTGTCTTCCTGGAGTGCCTGATACGTGGAATGAATTGCTTTATGCACGAATCATAGCACTCTCTTGACTTCAAATTCTCCATTTTTTTTAGGCAAGAATATGAGTTTGTAATTGAATTTCATGAATGACAATGATACGAAGCTCTTATAACAATTTGAAGATTCATGACTTCATCATCATCATCGCAAGAAACTCGTGTTTAAACCCAATTCTAACACGAGTTAGATTGGTGCAGAGTTATGGGTTCAATACAGTGAGTAGTTGGCAAATTAATTTTTAAGACAGTTTTATTCCTCGCTGTTGTTTCGGAGAGTTTCGATAGTAATAGGAGAGGATTCAGATCCATTTGGTAGCACAAAAAAAAAAGAGGAGATAAATGAAACATCCAAAGAGACAGCGGGTTTATCCAGCTGTTTGAATGATATCATCAATTGGGTGCTAATAATGTTGTAGAAGAGATAAACACGGAGCATATCGATGTTAATTTAGCGGAGAATTCTAAAAAGGACTAGGTATTTGAAAAAAATCAGAGTCGATCACTACGAAGGACTGGGCTTCAAATATTTTCTATTGGATGAATAAAAGGCCACACTGACGCCAATCGCTTGGAAAGCATCGACATTTACATTGTTAAATAGTATTTGTGGGGAGAGATGATTTCATTATTGGGGTTTTCACATATGCTCTCATGTAGCTACAAACCTCAAAAAATAAAAATAAAATCTAATACGTGTACATATAATCTACTAACAAATTCACATTGAAAATTACCTCAGCGTGAGAAATGGAGAACCTCTAGTAGGGTCGGTTTCAAGGCTCTCACCACTTTACCCCCCGAACCTGAAGCATGATGGATGACGTTGAGGGTCCACTTTGGTTAGACTTCCAGTTCCAACTCTTTGATACACTCGTGTCTTTTTTAAACCTGCATTTTGAAACAGCTGAAGAGCAAAGGAATCAAGAAACCGAACTGCAATCCCATTTCTCACTTCGTGAAACATAATGTAGAGCCAATGAAAAGGTAGGATATCAGAAGTTGCAAAAATGGACAAGCCTTAGCCTTACCTTCCTTGGAAAAGACAATCCATGCCTCATCCACTGACTTGGGGAGAAACCAATAGCTTATCTATCTCACCAATCGCATTGGTTTCAGTTTTTGGCAATAACAAACGCAACAAGGGAACTGAAGATGCTGACACAAGCTTGGGCTTAACTTTCTCCATTGCTGTCTTGATTACAGATGATGCCAGTACTGCAAACCATTGAAGATACCAAGATAGAAGCAAAGAATTTTTAAAAAATGAAAAAAATAATATTTTGATGTATTTGTGAAAAATAATTTGAAAAACAACATTTACCATGCTTCCAAACACCCTCTTCATCTAGAAGCATGAAGAAACTGGTTCAGTAAATTCCATTAGTTATGCTTTCTTTTCTCAAAGCTAATCCCATTTTAATTTGTTAATGGCCTTTATGTATTTGTACTTTCTCCATCTTCTCGCTTATGAAAGTTTGGTATCATGCATGGTCTACGCTATCTTCATATTTCATTATTCTTGGAGCCCCAAATACCACACCAGTTTTATCTGGCTAAGCCTGTTTGCTGTGTTGCTGTCAGGTATATCATGTTAAGCACATTGAGTTTGTTAGGCCTGCACAAGAGATGATGTCTAGCAATGCATTTGGTTAAGTATAAAACTCAGAATGGCCCTTTGTAATGCATACTAGCTTATGGTGATTGTCATAATGTTTTAACATGAACAAAACTTGATGAGACAATTCTGAATGACTAGTTAATTGATCCAACCTGCAACATGTTCTACTTGTGCTATTCCAACTGTATGATCTGCCCACTAACCCACTCACCGGCCCCTAAACACTGGTCAACTTTGGCCCCATGACCAAGATGGCATCCACAATCAGTGATATGTGTGCTATACAATGTTGGAGGAATTTAAGTTAGTTTCACTTATTCATTCACTTTCAAATTACAAATATACAGTGCCTTAAATGATGTGTGCCTCATCATTCCGTGGTTATATTCTAGGTCACAGCCAAAAATGTGTTGTTTAACCAAAGCATTATTTTATGAAGCTACTGAATGAGTATGCTATCAATTCTCATGGAGAAAAGACCTAGTTCCACTAGTAAATGAAATGCTAGGTCTAATAGAAAAAAATTACCTTTAAACTAGAAATTGCGAGTGATCAGTCTCCAATAGTAAAGTACTATTTGTAATCTTGTCAGCCACTGAACCAATTGTATTGTATAATGACAAATACACCTGCAAGAATTAATAGAGGGAAATAACCATATTAGAGTGACAATACATGAAGCATGACTGTTTCAATAAAATATTCCATCCAAAAAAGACTTCAAATCCATCAGTCAGCTGACACCTTTCAAATATATTCTGATAAATTATAGTATATTTGGTATTTTGGTGGACTTGGTTCCCACTGCATGTTATTCAGTACAGATAATCCCGAGGTTGGGTCAGGCTTTGAACAATAGGCACATTTTACTCTTCGATTTGATTTAGTTAGACGAAAATGTAAACA
>Ga0325401_1006524_pt1 | contig 11274 bp, 8 predicted proteins | sample PopdelMetagenome_FD_205666 | JGI IMG/M metagenome (GOLD analysis project Ga0325401, IMG submission 205666) | Populus deltoides microbial communities from Bellville, Georgia, United States - Xylem-PdKOR-R2 | ecosystem: Host-associated > Plants > Phyllosphere > Stem > Wood/Secondary xylem | place...
TATATGATCATAAATGCACCAGATACACAAAAACAGAGCAGGCAAGCCTTCAGAAAATGAAGAGCATTGGCTGATGAATAGTGTGCAGAAACGTTGTTCCTGCCAGATTCGACAAATTTCATCATTGTCACCAGACGTTTCATCTTCTTTGTTTATGGCAGTACTCCTCCCTGATCATGAGCATCAGCCGCTGAACTCATCAAGAAATGTCTTCATTTTTTTATTCAAATAGGTATTGGATTTCATTGGAAGAGCTATGATGGCTGTTCCTAGCCCCCTCCTTTCCCATTTTGTTTCTTCGCCTTCTCAGTGGTTTTTCTTTCTTCTGACCTCTTCAATCAAGCTCAAAAGTATGACATCAAAACTCACAGTGCGATAATGAAAGCAAGAATTGTCAGCCGAGTTCTGGATTTCTTCAACTCATGCAGCACCTGCAGGCAAAGAGGATTCATATATAGCTAAAAAAAACACGTAAAATGACTAAAATTGATACTTGCCAAATCTAGCATCTCAAGGAAACTGATCAAAAGGCAGAAAAAAGCCAAGATAGTTTACTCTCGTGATAATCTAACGTATGAAGGCTAGCATATATACAATATTACAATGCACGTATAACAGGGTGAGGTTGGCTCAAAAATTCTAAAAGCATTGATACAACGTGAATACTCTCTTGGCATGTACGAAACTAACCAGCAGCGGTGATTCCATGCACGATAATTCATTTTTTTATCTCTGCAAAACAAGTGAGCAGGAAACCATATTAAGAGCACCACACCCAAGCTTGTGCATTCCTCGTCACAAATACAGTTTAGGGGATATCTCATCAAAGGTTGTGTTCCAAAAATCATTAGTTTGATCACTAGCAGAGATACAAACAAACAGAGAGCGGCAAATATGGTTCTCAAGCCCTATCAAGTGTCATCATGGGAAGATATATGCTTCACAAATTTATACTGTGATTTAAACCTCAGCTATATATTTTCTCCACTAGCTCAGATTCTTTCCCCACGATGTCTCGCAAAGCTGAACATTTTCCAGCAATCATCTTGATCACCCGCCACCTGCCAATTAATTTGTTCATACATCCATAAGAATTGCGTTTTGAAGTACAAATACAAATTTATATATATATATATATCTTGGTGGACATTCAAAAGCATAAACAACAAAAGCATCAACATATTAAGAACAGGAAAGAATAGCTTTTGGGAGAGCATGGAACTATGGAAGAAGGGCTGACGACAGAAGTTCATCCAACAGCAGAGTCATATGCTGCTTCTTTGACGCAATGAACTCCCTGCATGCAAATACAAGGAACAAACATCGCGATCATGGGTTCATGGTAAAACTAAGCAACAGATTGAGAATGATTTAAATGAATGGAAACACAAAGCATGCACAAATATATCTGTATAAAATTGAGGGAGCAGAGAAAGCTAGAAATACCTGGAATATTGCATGCAGTCCCAAAATCACAGCTTAGCAATACAAAGAGACTTGCTTCATGACCTCACTTTCAAGATTATTCTCGTCCCAATATGCATCCGACGGATTCTTAGGCCATGTTTCTTTCATGGTTCTTTATATATAGAAGTTGTAGAAAAATAAAAAATAATATTTATTAATTGATCATATCATATATATTTCATTATTATTTTTTTAATTGTTATATATTTTATTTTGATTTTTTTAATTTTATTTCTTAAAATTTTATTTTTATTTTTATATTAATTTCAATTCTCATTTTTTTTATTATTTATCCTTTTTTTATTTTTTTTTCAATTGAGATTTTTTTATTTACCAGATTTAATTTTTATTTTTTTATTACTATTTATTTTATTTAAAATAATTTATAAATTAATTTTTTTCAATTTCATATCTTTTAATTTTTTTTATCCATAATTCCTTGAGTGCTAAAGATAAAATTGATATAAAAGATAATTTATAGCAAAGTTATTTAACATAACTTCTCCTGCCGTTTAATTTACAATATGTTTATTTTTATATTTTAAAAATATTTTTGAAAAAATTATTATTATTTTTTTAAATTAAATTTTTTTATGTTTTTATATATTTTGATTTGTTAATATAAAAAATAAATATAAAAAATATTATTCTAATATATTTTCATTCAAAAAAATATTTTAAAAAGAAAATCTATTTCCAACAATCAGTCAAAACTAAGAATTGTATTTTGAGAAAAAAACAAAACAACAATAACCCGGTGATTCAATATTTGTTATGAGAATCACGGTTCAAGCTCTAAACCGAGTCAGACCCGAACCGGTTTGACAACTAAAGTCAAGGTTGATATTATATTTCTTTGTTTTATTTATTTTTTTTTTCAAAAGTTTATTTAAAAATAATCTGCAACTCTCCTTTTCCAACTTTCTCCCAAAAAAATCTCTCTCCCTCTCTCTATTTCTCTCTCTCTCTGCAAAAAATTTCACCCTCCCTTGAACCGCATCCATTTTCCTCACTCAAAAAGAAAAAAAAAAATTTCTCCTCAAAAGATCTATGCTTGCTTGATAATTGGACGAATCGAAAGATTCAGAAATAAATTGAATTGAAGAAGGCGTGGTTCGATTCAATAGCAATAATTAGAATCTAGGGTTTGGCGATCTATGTTTTGGTTTGATTTTAGTAATTATGGAAACAACGACGAGCGATGTTGTCATGTTAGATGCGGAGTTGCTTCAGCTACCAGAGATTTCGCCTTTAGCTTTCAAATCTTACCCTCACTTTCCCCAAACACTCTTCGATCAGTGGCTCTCTCTTCCCGATCCCAATAAGCTGGTGCCGTTTTCGATATCTCTTCCTATTTCTTTTGCAGTTTTGTGTTCATTTCGATTCATTTTTTTACTTTTTAGTTTAATAAATTATTATCACAATTATTTTTATTTTGAATTGTTCTTGAATTGTGGAGTGCGTGTGATAGATATGGAAACACACTTGTTGTTGATTTGGTATTTGATGAAGCAATTATGGGTTAACTTGATGCTTTTTCTTTTTTAGTGCTACGGAAAAAATGGGTTTTTGATACCCAAATAACTCTTAAAATAATATAATTATTTAGTTAATTAATTAACATGCTAATGCTTCGAATTAGTGCTGTGCTAGGTTGAAAAATCATGGATTGGTTCATTTTTATTAACATTTCGTTGCTGATAGAGTTGCTTTGCTTTGTTGTTATGGTCATATAAATGTTTGTGTATACGTTGTATTTTTAGAGAGATTTTTTTTTTCCTGTTTAAGATTAAGGAGAGCAGTTCAACGGTGATGCTTGATACCTATGGGTTTGGCATCAACGCAGAAGTCCGAGTCTTGTAGAATTGTTAGTCTGCATGTGTAAATTTGAACAGGGAATTAATTTAGTTTTTTGTTTTCTTTTTTAATCCCCCTTCTTCTCTTTGAATTTATGTTCATTGCCCACAATGCATTTTATTGCCAGTATTGCTTTTTTGTAATATTTGTGTCTGAACTTTGTTCCATGGCTTGGATGACAATGTCATCGTAACATTTTTTGTGTACTTTCTGTTCTGAAAGGAATCACAACTGATGATTTATTTTTATAGAGACCTTTTCTTTTATGTGGTTATAGAAGAGAAGTTTTAAAATTCTTGCTTTCATGATTTTTATTTTGCCGATCAGTTCTTTTGTAAGTTCTAATAGGTGATGTTCCTTTGAGTAAAATTGTTTATATAATATGATTGCTTATTTCTCTTCTCTCTTCATATTTGTCCAGGTGACATCCCTGGTTAATGATGCCAAGACAGGTGCTCCATTGAATGTCTCTGGAAACTCTTCTAGTGCAAATGCTGCCACTGTTAATTCCTTACCTTCCATGTTTCCTGCGGGAAGCACACCGCCTCTTTCTCCCAGAAGTTCAACCGGTTCCCCTCGTGTGACAAGGCAAAGGACTGGCCCATCTAATTTAGGCTCTCCTTTGAAAGTAGTCAGTGAGCCAGTAAAGGAGTTGATACCACAGGTTTAACAAAACCCCAATGTTTTTTCTTGTTACACACAAAACAAAAGGATGAAATTTATGTTGCAGTGGCCACTATTTCCTTTCATTTTCTCTGAAAAGAGATAACGAAACTAAAGCATAACTGAAACAAGAAATTTCTCTGATCCACCATTTTTATCTTCTACTCTTTTCTTCATGTTTTTATCTACGAAATTTTTGTTGAGTGACATGGATTATATATTTTTTAATATGTATACTTGTGATGCCTGTAGTTTTATTTTCAAAATGGCCGCCCCACACCAAATGAACTAAAAGAACAATGCTTGATTCGGATCAATCACTTTTTCTATGGCCGCTTGGATGGATTGCAAATACATGGTGAGGTCAATGATTATATATTGAATTCTGTGATATTTGATGAACTAATCTGTTTGTTATTTATTTTGTTTTTAGAGTTCAAATCGGTCACAAAGGAAGTATGCAAGCTGCCATCATTCTTCTCCACGGTTCTATTTAGAAGGATTGATGTTAATAGCACCGATTTCGTGACAAGGTATGTACTTCTTGTCTTAGGTAGTTTATTGGACCTATGAAAATGATTCTCCTGTTGTTCAAGCTGTAAATGCTTTAAAATTGTTTACCTGATTCAGTTATCATTATTTCAAGATTTCTCTTCGATACCCGATGAACCTCTACCACATCTGGAAATTTCTCTCACATCTTTTTTTTTTACCTATTTTCATTAACTTTGGAACAATAATTTTAGGTCTTAAAAGATGGTTGTCTGGATTGTTATGAATGCTCGGGCAAATAGAATGATGGGAGAGTGGTTTTCAGTTTGAGTGGTGATTTGAGAGTTTATGGTAGAAACTTGAAGAAACAGACTTTGGGTTTTCTATCACACTTTCCTATTTCTAGGATCAGAGACAGCTATAGAAATAAAGTGCCCTACTCTACTAACTATCATTGTTTCTAGTTTTACAGTAAACCTAGAATTAAGCTCCTTGATTTTCACAGATCAAGGCCTTGCTCTTGCTCTGTATCGCTTTGATTTACAAAGTCGCTATGCAAGGAATTCTAGAGTGTGTTGTTTAGTGTTCCTCCCTTGATTTGCAACACCCCCCCCCCCCCATGCACACACTCTAACAACAACAATGTAGTTATGAACCAGTTAACATTTATATGCCAGTTAACAAGAATGACTGCCATACATTTTGTACACCGCTAATTGGACTGGTAACCAAGAATTTTTTATTTGGATTTTTAGTATGTGAATTTCTGTAGCTTTTTTTTTAGCTTAAACCTTTTGGGATTGTGGCTTCAAAGTCAAAATTCATTTGCAGTTCTCTCTCTTAAGAGCGTTAGGCTTTGACTGTTAGAAACTGGTTTGTTTAAGGTGGATTGCTATTTGTAAAGCAAATATGGTTTTTAAATTGCAGTTGCAGTCATGGCATGGATGAAATTTTCTAGTCTTTAAGGAATTTGTCTTGGTGAACAGTTTAGAAAAATCAATCAAAAGGGGAGGATTTTTTATATTCAGTAATTGATAATTTCTCAACTTTGAGAATATTTACTTTTAACTCTTGATGCTTTTTGTTACATTAGTAGCCATGCTTTTTCCTGTTTGTGGCATACAGTGGATATTGCCAATTAGGATGGATTGCTTCTTGATGCTTTTGGTAGATTTAGTGAGGAAGGATTATAAGATTTTGAGGAGAGGTGCTATCTTTTATGGTGTTTGGAGATAGAGTGGGGCTCTAGGATAGGTGGAACATGTTTTTTTTGCTATATGTGGTAACAGTGGAATTTGCCAAGTAGAGTGGACTTGTTCTTGATGCATTTTGTGGATTTTTGGAGGAGTGTTATAAGATTCTGAGGACAGGTGCTATGCTATATGTTGTTTGGAATGGATCTCTAGAATTCAAGGTTCTTTTCTCTTGATGTAGCTGTTTTGGGGTATGAAAATAGCAATTGTCACTTAAATTCGGTGTAGTGCATTTTGTTTTAGAAGCGGAAATGAGGAGATTCAGTGTTGGTGGTAAAGCAAAAGGAGATGATGAAGATTGCAGTTCCACTCTTCCAGTGGGGGAACTAAGAAGGGGTGGATTGTCTGTAACTGCTTTAATGGCTGCTATGGATATTGGTTTATACAGGCCTCTACAGATGTGAAAATAGTACACCCTTTAGCTCAGGACAAGGGACATTTCCGGCTGCTTGCTGCTGTTATTTGAAACTATGAAAGAAAATAAAAATAAGCTACATTTTAAGAAACAAATCAACATTTTAAGTTTGATAGAGTAGTTCAAGGATACAGGATGTTGCAATTTAGTTGCTGTTGCCCGCACAAAAAATGTTTGCGTTATTTGGTTGCATAACTTCTTCCTAATCTATGTGCAGGGATGCTTTTCTTGATTATTGGATAAATGGCAACATGTTGACATTGGATATAGCTACCCAAATTTTCACAATTTTGAAACAACCAGATCTCAAATACCTCACCCAGGTAGGGGTGTTTGTGTATCAGGATAATCATTTCTGGGTCTTGTTATCAATGGATTGCTGCTTTTTCATGTATGATTCATTAGTGAAATTATTGTTTCACTCATTTCTAAAATGATTTTCATATCGATAACAGGAAGACTTTAAACCTGTGCTTCAAGAACTACTGGCAACTCATCCAGGATTGGAGTTCTTACAGAGCACACCCGAGTTTCAGGAAAGATATGGTTCGTTATCAGCCTGTTAATCAACTTTTGGTTGTTTCTAATTCAAAGCAATTATTCATATTTCTGATTCCTTAACTTTGCGAGAAGCATTGTCCATTATAATACAAGCTCGATTATTGGTAAAATTTATCACTTATTACTGATGGTATTGAAATCATCTGAATTGATTCGTTTCTTTAAATATTCGTAAACGTGTTTCATTCTGATGAGAACTACATGTATAGCTTTATTATTCCTCAAATGAATGAGGTGCTTTTTGCTGGTTAACAAGCTATAGCAAAGCATCTAAACTTGAATTTGGGGGTACTTTGAGAATCCATTTATGGTGTGATTGTCCCTCCCTTGAAAATGAAATCTATCATTAAAAATTTATAGAGGATTTTTGGATTATGTTGTTGAATGGAGCAATTATCAAGCTTCTCTCATGAACCTGACGCCAAGCATTTCTAAAGCTACTCTTTGTAGTTTCAAGAATGCTGGTATTCTTTTTTCCTGGAGCAACGTGTTTCAAAATTGCCAAACTATAGATTGCTCTGTTTGAATGATGAGTTCTAATAAGATCAGATGGCACAGTTCAGTATGTATGGGCCTAAAAGGCACCCTAAAATTAGTGACATTTGATTTATTGCAAAAAGAAAAATGTGTTTTTGAAAGTAAAACTAACAGAAAAGTTCATGCACGATGCATGTGCTTTTTAGTGGTGAAATTATCTGGTGTGAGAAAAGCTCCTACAATGTATTGAGTCATGCAGACATCTGACCAGCCCTTATGGATTTGGGCACCCATTGCACATTATGTCCATTCTTATAGGAAGGCACAGAGTTATTAAAAGCTATGTCATATGAGTAAGAAGTAAAGTTCTGCCCTTTATATTCTTATAAACTCTCAACTGGTTTCTCATTGTGTGGAAAGCATGACCTTATGAATACAGAAAAGATGGAAACTTTTGCAATGTTGTGATGTGTAAACTCTGCCAGATTTTTTCCTTTGGTTGATTGGTGTGGTGTTCATTCGAGAGTGGCTTGTAATTGATGGACAGTTCAATTGAATTGGTTTTTTTCTGGTTAATTCAGTGTGTTTAGCCATAATTTCTTTTGCCTGTTTGATTGGCTGTTTATACTGTCTGGGTGAGGAGTATAGCTAGAGGCTGACAGCCTGAATAAGCCATAAGAGGCTGCTCTTGCTTTGTGATAGTTGCTATGCATTTAATGTCGTGTGATTTCCTAACATGAATTTTCCTTTGCAATTGGCAGCTGAAACTGTAATATACAGAATTTTTTACTACATAAATAGATCTGGGAATGGTAATCTTACCCTCAGGGAGCTGAAGCGTGGGAACTTAATTGATGCAATGCAACATGCAGATGAAGAAGAGGACATAAATAAAGTTTTGAGGTAAGTATTGCTGTGAAGATGCAACATGAATTTTCGTCGAAGGGACATTGTGCCTATCATAAACTTGTAAAAATATGAAACATTAATATTTCAGGTAATCAGAATTAGTTTTATGTAATTGGAATGAAATTTAGGCTTGTAACGTTTTGTATCAAATTTTTAATGATCCTAATTATTTTGCTTATGATTTCATGTGCAGGTACTTCTCTTATGAGCACTTTTATGTGATCTACTGCAAGTTTTGGGAGCTGGACACAGATCATGATTTTCTTATCGACAAAGAGAACCTTATTAGATATGGGAACCATGCGCTTACCTACCGGATTGTTGATAGAGTATTTTCCCAGGTTCGTGGCTGTTGAATGATGCTTTTGTGTTTTGGGTCAATTTACCTACAATTTTACAGCAAGAAATTTTTCTTTGCTAGTCAAAGACCTGAACTGTCATGCTTTTATGATGTAAATACCTTGCAGGTTGCTAGAAAATTTACTAGCAAGGCTGAAGGAAAGATGGGATATGAAGATTTTGTGTATTTCATTTTGTCAGAGGAAGACAAGTCATCTGAGCCAAGTCTTGAGTATTGGTATGTGTACATTTATCATCCTGTAAAGTGAAGGAGTTGAACTACAATTGTGCACTTATGAAATATTATGGAAATATTCATTTTATATTTGTTTCATTTGTTAGATGCTTCCTCCACAAGTTACGCTAGTGTAACCATGAATAACAAAGCATTGTTAAGTTTTTTGAATATATTCCTTGTTCAATAAGTTACATCGGTGGTGTGCTTTTGTTCAAGCTGAAAAGACTAACTATTGCATGAACAGAACACGTAGCCTAACTGGAACTGGAAAGACTTAAAATCACCAGGGAAATTTTTTCTGAAATGGTGAAACTTCTAAAACATGATTGATAAGGGAGAGTGATAAGTGGGCCCTGAATGTTGGAGAAATTTCCAGTCAATTACTGGCCATTATTCCATGTTGGCTATGCTAGTAAAGCAGATAAAAATAGAACTTGTTTTCATTTCATTGTTGTAGAACATATCATATAATGATTCTTGAGTGCTTCTCTAGGGAGTTTACATTGTACAGACCTACAAACACTTGTTTTTCAAGCAGTGATGGGGATGCAGTGTTTTGGTTTTATTAATCAACTGCCTGTGAGTTGTGATGTTCAATTTCTTTCTTAGGTTCAAATGCATAGATTTGGATGGAAATGGAATCCTGACACGGAATGAGATGCAGTTCTTTTATGAGGAGCAGTTGCATAGGATGGAGTGCATGGCTCAAGAGCCTGTGCTTTTTGAAGATATATTATGCCAGATAATTGATATGATTGGACCAGAGGTTTGCCCTTTGCTCTTCTGTAATCTTACTGGTAGTTCCTCTCTCCTCAAATCTATTTGAAGTGCACATGGAAGCATGTTCAAGGAAAACTACATTTTAAGATGCTCTGAAATTTTTGCCACCTTCTTCAGTACCTGTCTCTAATGAAATTAGCTAGTCCCAATGGGATAGCTTAAGAAAACATGACCAGTTACTTGTCTGTTACTCCCTGCACACCACCATCTAGAGATGTTTTGGGTTTTTTACTGTTCAACTTTTCTTGCTGCAGGATGAGAGCTATATCACCCTTCGTGACCTCAAAGGTTGTAAACTTTCAGGAAGCGTTTTCAACATCCTTTTCAACCTTAATAAATTTATGGCTTTTGAAACCCGTGATCCATTTCTTATTCGTCAGGTAATGTAACTCCTAATTTATGTTCAATGCTCAATATGAAAATTGAACCTAGCATCGCTAATAAAAAAAGCCTTGATGGCATTGCAATGAAACAGGAGCGTGAGAATCCAACACTGACAGACTGGGATCGCTTTGCGCATAGAGAATATATTAGGCTTTCAATGGAAGAAGATGTTGAAGATGCTTCTAATGGCAGTGCAGAAGTTTGGGATGAATCGCTAGAGGCTCCTTTCTGAGTTTAATTAGGTAAGCCACTTCAGTTTTTGTGTTGCTGGTTATTTTTGTTGGGTTGTGCTTTTTATTCTTGTTCTGGCCCCTTCACTTGTGCTGTGGAGTGTGGAGATTTAACAAGGACCTCAATAAATGAAGCATTTTTCTTTCTCATATTTTTTTTTCAGGGTCTAGTTTTGTGTTTGAATTTCTTCTTGATATTTATGAGTTTGCTTTTGCTGAAGGTGCTCGCACAAAAAGCTCCAGCTTCTTCTTCTACAGAGGCCATGAGACATGAAAACAGTAAGCTCGAAGGATCATTCTTTTAAGGAGTGTGCAACAGTTTTTACCTTTCTAAAGAGACAGTCCAGGCTTGGCAGGATGGAATGCATTTTTTTCATGTGCCAGCAGGGGACATATTCAAGCTTTTGTGTGCATAATTTGACGAAAACCAAGGAGCATTACACTAGAGCAGTGGTTCATGAAGTTGAACTTCCTGTAAAGGAGAGGTAGTATCCAAGAGTTGATTAATCAAGTCCAGGTTGAGTAGCTCAGAACATTTACTGCATTTTTTATTTATCAATCTGTAAGATATAATCTATGTCGAGGTCTTCTAATTTAGCAGTCGGTTATTTTGATATGTTTTCTGTACGGTAATCTATTGGGTGCTGGGTAGGCTTCCTTTGTCTTATAAATTTTTGGATTGTCATTTATCTGTGACTATATTCCTAGTTTTTCCACTTCGTGTACACAAAATGTAGCTTTGTGTTTGTCTTATGAAAAACTTAATTTTCTCAATTGAATTTCTCTTAGATCGAGAACTTTGAACCCTCAGATGTACCTTGTAGTTTCCCTGGCATTTCACAGCACATGGAAAGCTGTCCGTGTGGAAAACTCACACACCATCTATCCATCTCCTCAGTCCTCTTTTTTCAGGCTCGTCGTTCTCGATTGATGTGATGACTGATGACTACTAATTTCCAGATTATTCATCTTTGATAAACTCTATGCTAGGACTTCGAGTGCTTGTGCAGATTCATTGGGTTTTTAGATTTCTTATCTCTAGGAAGTATGTTGGTTAGATGTGTGAAGTATAGCGAAGGCCTGATTATCAGCATCAAAGTCAGTAAAACTACAAATCTGACGACGAATATAACTGCCTATCAGATTCTTGATCCTGATATCAACTAGGATTCTTCCTCGCAGATCTGAGCTGAGATCGTCTATCAGAAG
>Ga0325401_1006525_pt1 | contig 11274 bp, 12 predicted proteins | sample PopdelMetagenome_FD_205666 | JGI IMG/M metagenome (GOLD analysis project Ga0325401, IMG submission 205666) | Populus deltoides microbial communities from Bellville, Georgia, United States - Xylem-PdKOR-R2 | ecosystem: Host-associated > Plants > Phyllosphere > Stem > Wood/Secondary xylem | place...
GCGCGCGTGCGCGCCGTGGTGACCGTGCGCGCGTGCGCGCCGTGGTGACCGTGCGCGCGTGCGCGCCGTGGTGACCGTGCGCGCGTGCGCGCCGTGGTGACCGTGCGCGCGTGCGCGCCGTGGTGACACCGGAGCTTTCGAGTCAAAGCACTAGCAACATCGCTCCCCAAGGACAATGCCGCTGTGGTGGACAGCTTCCCCGACCTGATCAACACCTACATATACGGCACCGGCAAACGAAAGCCTGCAACACAAGTTCTCTACAAAGCCAGTCTTGACTCTCTTTTGACCTGGATAGAAGAGGAGGGTGTCGAACCTTTCTCGCTCAATATTTCACAGATGTCTAGGTTTGAGCAACGCTTACGTGACGACCAGTTAGCACAAAACACCATACTTTCCCGAACACGCGTAACTAAAAGCTTTTATAAATGGCTTCACGAACAGGGTCATATTGAGCGCAGCGGGCTCACCAATTACCAGCTTCCCCTGCGCCAACCTTATATTCGAGACACTTTATCGGTTCCTGAGCTCCGCGCCATGTGGCAGGCCACGGACTACCCCTTGGATCGAGTGGTGCTAGGTCTACTAGCATTCAACGGCCTGAAAAATGGGGACATTGTTGGCGCGGATGTGCGAGACCTAACCGAGCAAGATGGAATTCCGGTGCTTCACCTCAAGGCTAGGACCAACCGGTTTCCCTTCACCCCACTGACGCCGCCGGTCCACAAAAATATCGTCAGTTACCTCGATGGCCGATCCGATGGACCCCTTCTACGTTCACGCCAGAACCGCCGAGCCGACCGTCGGGTTCTAGATGCGATTATTGGGCGTCTTGGCCGCAAATCCAAGGTTGGCCGCGATATAACACCCCTAACGGTCACCCTTAGCTCCCGCGATATTTCCGTGGACAGAGGGTTCAGCTTTGCTGCCGTAATGCGGGGGGCTGGCGTTAGGGAACCTGGAAAACTCGAAACGCTGGCAGCGCGCGCCAACTTATCTCTCACCGCTGATGGCGCTGCACGGATGACTCGGCTAGTCACAGAGGACGACGATTCGACTTACGCCCTACTGCTACAGGCTGAGGTGCTCGCGGCAGAGTCTGATAACCACCCTTCTTTACCCGTAATGTTGATCGGCGCCACTCTTGAGAGACATCTAAGGTTGATGAGTCGCATGAGGGGTATCGGCGTAAATGAAGAAGCGGCCACGATTGGACTCTATGTGGCGAAGTTGCGAGAGGTTAAAGCTATAACAAAAGGAGAGGTGCAACGCCTCAGTTCAATAGCTTTTACTCGCAATCAAGCGGACCATGGATGGTTTGACGAAATATCTATGTCTGACGTCACGCCGATGTTACGAGAAGTTCGAAACTTTATCGCGCGCCATCCTGCGCCCTGACTCCCAGCGCGCGTGAGCGCTTCCTGAATTGCGTAGTCGGCGTCGCGGGCCGGCCACCAGTCGGCAGGGCGTCCCGCAGGTAGCCGGATCACCAGGACGGCCTGGGCGCGGGCACTGCCAGCGTTCGTGTGAGCCGTCCAGGGTCTCGGCGGGCCCGGTTGATCGCGACGGTGACCATGTGGAGGAGGCGGGGGGGGGGGAGACGTCGACGGTGGCAGCATGGGTGATTGCACGGGCTCCTAGGAAAGTGGAGGCGGCTAGAGCCTCGATCTTCCTCCCCGGAGGTTCGTAACCTACCGCTGGGGTGGCCAGCGATGGCGCTGACCCGCAATGTGACCGTTTCAGAGGCTGGCGGTTATCGAAGACCGCGAGAGGCTCAGCGTCGCTGACCTCATCAAACGTAAGGGCGTGAGGCGTGGATCAGTCGCTCGTGTGGGGCATTGTTGGCGCCGTCGCCGGAGTGATTGCGATCCCGACGTCCATCATTATCTACATCAAGCAGCAAGCACGGGCGCATCTCGACTACCGGATTGTCACCAAGACCAAGCTGCTTGCGGCTCCGTCAAGTGGTGTCCAGGTGACAGCCGGTGGTCGGCCTTTGCACAACGCCAGCTTGATCGCCATCGAAGTCATCAACACTGGCAAGAGGCCAATCAAGGCTGACGACTACAGCAACCCGATCACCTTTCTGTTCCCTGGTGTCTTCATGGCCTCTGTTGAGGTGGCACGAGAAGACCCCCCGCGGTGTTCTGAACCGGGGCCCGAAACGGCCGAGCGCGACAAGGCGACGTGCCGACCCAATCTGCTCAATACGGGTGACCGTTTCACTCTTAATTTTATCGTGGACGGATCGGTACATGCAGTGAAAGTGGCTAGTAGGTTCGAGGGTGAGACTCGGCGCATGTCCAATATCACGTCGAGCAGAGGCAGACGTTGGGGAGTCGTTGGTGGATTCATCGGCGGCTTGGCAGGAGTTGTTACTGTAACTCTACTGCTCAATGCGCTAGACACGCCGAGCAACCAACTGGAGATGGGCATATCCATAATTACAGCCTGTCTGGCATTGCTGGCATTGCTGGCGGGCGGTCTGGGATTAAATAGCGCAAAACGGCGACGCTCAATGACGTCGCGAAGCATGTACTACTCCGATGACCTGTAATCAGTGTGAGGCTTTTTGAGGTTCTCGCTGACCGCCCGCCTCTAAAATAGCCACACCGCAGGTCAGCGCTTTACGTCGACGAGTCGACCCGCAACGCGCTGCTGGTCGGCACCCGAGCCGCGGCCGAACGTGCCAACGCCACTCTAGTAATGCGCTGGCACGCGTTGCGCCGGGTGACTCTCGACCCCGGCATCGTCAGCTCATCGCCGCCGCTCTCGTGCTCCCCCGCTTCGAGAAGACCCATGGCCAAGGCTAATTCGACGATCAACCGGGAGAAATACTCACTGTGCTCATAATCGCACAGACAGGATTATGATGGGTTCAGTGCCCGGTGTTACCTTGTAGATAGGAGCGCAGGGCCGCCTCGGTGACCTCTTGGATGGTCTGGCCCCGCTCGGCAGCGTGGACCTTCAGCTGCCGCCTCAGGCCCGCGTCTAGGCGGGTAGAGAACATGGCCATCTCCGCTTCCTGCGGTGCCGCAGCAGCCGCGCGCGTCACCGCAGCTTGCCGAGTCGACGGCTCCACAGCTGAGGTGGACGCGGGCGCGAGAGGGTGCCCCTTGGAAGGTGCCTTGGCCAAAGAGGGCTGAGGCTGCGGGCGGGCCATCAGGCCACCTCCTCGAGTTCGGTGATCTTGCGGGCGAAGGCATCATGGGCGGCGGTGACTTCTCGGGCATCAGCGCCGTAGGCGCTGACCGGGGACATCGCCCCGGCAGCGGCGGCCACGACAGCGCGGGCAGGAACTACCGGGTTCCAAACCGCCTCGGGATAGGCCTCGCGGACCTCGCGGATGCGCAGGGCGGCCTCACTGGTGCGCTTCTCGGCGTTGACCACGATCCCGGCCAGCTGCAGGCCGTGGTTGTAGTGGCGCTGGACGACCTCCATGGTTGCCAACACCCGCGCCACCCCCCGCAGTGAGGCGGCCGCCGGCTCGGTGACCACGACCAGGTCGGTGGCGGCCACCAGTGCCATCTCCACCAGGCGGCCCACGCTGGGTGGGCAGTCGATCAGGACAACGTCAAAGCGCTCCCCCAGCCCCTCCAGCGCGGTCGCCAGGCGGAAAGCCCCGGCGATCACGCCGTCGGCCTCACGGTCGGCCAGGTCCAGCACGCTGGGCACGCAGTGCAGTTGCTCACCCCAAGCGGCCTTGATGACCGCTGCGGTGGCCGCGCCGGAGGTGTTGGCGAAGATCGCATCGTTGATGGTGCGGACCTGCTCGTCCTCGACGTCGACGCCGAGCCAAATCGACAGATCGGCCTGGGGATCCATGTCCACGCACAACACCCGCTGGCCTAGCCGGTCCAGCGCCGCGGCGATCCCCACGACGGTGGAGGTCTTACCCACCCCGCCCTTCTGGTTGGCGAACGCCACGACTCGCATGCGGTCAATGTTGCCTACTTGTCATTATGTTTACAATACGACGCGCCGCTGACCTGCACTCATAGATGTTTGCAAGTAGGCATGAGTGGCCGAGTCGCTTACCCAAGCTCCACGCAGCTGCGGGACCTACCGGCTGTAGCCCTGATCATGGCCCCGACCCAGGGACCGCTCACGCGCCTTCCTGTGCCTCTCCAAGTGCTGCCACTGCTCGTCCTCCCGCTCAGAGGCCTTGCGGGCCGCCCGCTCCTCCAACGTCCCCGGCTGGCTCGCCCGAGTCGGTCGAGTGCTCGTCCCCACCGGGTGCGCAAACATCGACTCCCGGGGGAACATCCGGGCAGCCAGGGCCGCCACGGTCTGCTCAGCGGTGGGCACCACCTCCCGCAGCGGGCGCCCACCCCGGCGCACCGGGTCCCCCTGCGCGCGGCGCTGGGCGACCAGCTCAGGCACCACACGCCGCTCGGAGCGCTCCGCCAGCCCTCGCCAGTGCTCTGCCAGCACGGTGCTAAAAGGCGAGTACCGCACGACCTCCAGCGCGATCCGGAACCGCTGCGCGAGGTTGGCGGCCACCGCCGCCGCGTGGGCCTGGGCCGAGCGCTCAGCGAACCGGCCCTTGGTCTCCAGCAGCCGCCGGGGAGCCACCTCCACCGCCACCGCCGGCAACGGCGCCCCCAGGCGCGGTCCCAGGCTCGACCACGACAGGGTCCGGTCCAGCTGAGAGGCCTTGAACCAGACCGGCTCTCCGGCGCCGTTATGGTGCTCGACCAGGCGGAAGGAGTACCCCGAGACCCGCCCGGTGCTGGCCACATTCGCCCGCGCCTCCACACCGCAGCGCATCAACGCCTGCTCGAAGCGGTCCCGGCCCAGACCGGTGCATCCCTCGGCCGCGGCCCGCACCCGGTTGGCCAGCTCGGTGCGCGCTGGCGGCGTGGCTGTCCGCAGCGCCTTGGCGTGCTCGGCGGGGGTCAGGGCCACCTCGTGGGCGGGGCCCTTGGCGGTGGCGCGGGCGATGGCGTGCTCGTGGGCGGGGGCCTGGGCGGGCACGCGGGCGTGGGCGGGAAGGGCCGCGAGAGAGCGGGTGGGGGCTGAGGTCAATTTGAACTCCCGCTCGACCTGCACCCGGGCCTGCTGGGCGGCGCGGTAGTCGTGGCGGGCCTGCCACAGCGACCCGTCCCAGTTCACGCGGCTGACCACGATGTGGACGTGGTCGGGGGCGTGGCGCACCACGACCCAGGGCCGGGCGTCCCAACCCATCTGCTCCCCCATCGACTGGGCGATGTCACGCCAGGCGGTGTCGCTGAGCACCCGGTCCCCCGGGGCAGCGCGCAGGCTCATGTGCCAGACCGGGTCGCTGACCTTGGGGCGCTGGTCGATGACCTGAGTCATCTCCTGGGACCAGTCCCGTCCCGTGCGGTCACCGGGGTTGCCCAGCGTCCCCCCGATCTGGGCGCCGCCGACCTTCCCGTCGTAGACGTGCTCGTTGGCCCGGCCCTGCCCGTGCAGGTAATTCGCCAGGCCCTTGGCGCTGGACCCGCGGGTGATGTTGGCGATCACTGCTGCGCGCCTTGGAGGTGGGTGGGCTCGGTGCGGGTGAGTTCGGTGCGCAGCCGCACGAACTCCGCGCGTAGCCGCGCGACCTCCTTGGCCATCGCCGCCGGCTCTCGGCCTGCGCGGGCGTCGGCGTTGACCCGCCGGACCAGCTGGTTCAGATTGATCCCGATCCGTGCCAGGGCCGTCAGCAGCGCTGGGGGTACCTGACCCGCCGCCGCACCCGCCGTATTCGACGTAGGACTCTTCGCCGGCTGCACCGTCTTGGTCGCCGTGCTCGAGGTGCCCGGCGGGCTCTGGGCGGCCACAGCCGCCTCCACCACCTCCCGCACCCACGTCGCGGTCTTGGCCTGCCCCGCCGCCTGCGCCGCGGCGTGCCAGCGGTCCCGCTCCCCCGGGTGCAGCCGCACCAGCAACGCCACCGAACGCGTCGCCTCAGCCCGCGTCACCTCCGCCGCCGGCGCTACCCCCGGGATCAGCCCGTAGCGCTGCAAAAAGGCCATGTGCCGCGCCACCGTCGTGCGCGAGAGCACCCCCTGGGCCTCCCCCGCCGCCCGAGCGGACGTGTTGGCGACCTCGGTCACCTTCGCCGGTGGCATCGCCTCGATCGCCAAGAACGCCAGGCCGTCGCGGACCAGGCGGGCCAGGAGTCGCACCTCACTGCGGCGCTGGGGACTCAGCGCCAGCACCGCCGGGTGGGTCCTGGCTGCCTCCAGGTCGACGTGCCGCGCCGCTGCCTCCGCAGACCGGGCCGCGGAAGCCGCCGAGGCGGCGGTGCGCGCAGCGCGCTGCGCCTCAGCCGCGCGCATCTTGGCCACGACGTCGACCAGCGACGGCGGCACTGCAGGCACTCCAGGCACCTCGGGCTCCCCAGCCACGGACCACCCCTTCCACCGGACCCGGGCCGTGATGGGCCGGGCGAGCGCAGCGAGCGCGGACCGGCACGGGAGCGAGCCGCCGCAGGCGGCCTCCCCTGACCGAGCGCAGCGAGGGCTGGGGCAAGGGGCACCGCGCCAGGGAGCGTAGCGACCGCTAGCGCTGTGCATACCTTGCTGCTGTGGTTGCGGTGGGCAGTCAGAGGTGAGGGAGTGGGTGGCTGGGACCACCCCGAGGGTCAGGGCGAAGGACGGCGTGGGGTGCTCGACGCGCCGCTAGGCGCGGCGGCGCTCCCGCCGGACGCCGCCCGGCACTCGACTGCGCAAGGCAGCCCAGGACGACGGCACAGCAGCGCGCCGGAGCCGATCGTCAGCGCTGACGGCCAGCTTCCGTGCGCTGTTACCTCACAAGCCCTCGAGGTACTGCTGACGGGCCTTCATGGCGTGAATGACGACCTCGGCGCCGTCGTCATAGACCAGCGTCACCAGCTCCAGCGCCCGCCCCGCAGGGTCGATGCCGACCGAGAGCCACCGGCGCGGGTCCTCTCCCTCATCCAGCGGCCAGGACCCCAGGACGTGGACCGCGGCGTACTTGACCGCCGCATCGTCGAGCCGGTCGCGGCGGAAGTGCTTGCGTGCCGAGGGATGCAGCTCGGGCGGCTCGGGCAGGTCTGGGAGGTCTGGGAGGTCTGGCGGGTTAAGCGGCCAGGTCAAGAAGCTCAGCCAGCGTTGATGGGTGCCCAGGCGGCCACCGCAGCCCGGATGGCCTCTGAGCGGGTGGTGATGCCCTCGGCGCGCGCCCGCGCCGTCAGCGCCGCCACCGTGGCCGTGTCCAGACGCACCGCCACCACCGTCCCTGGTCCTGCACCTACCGATGGGCGCCCCCTGCCCCGCCCCGACCCTGAACGAGCCTCCAGCGTCGCGACGTCGTAACCGGCCTCGGCCTCATCGGCCCACGCCTGGATCTGCTCGTCGCTGACGGGTCGGCTGTGCAGCAGGCGCGTGGTGGGGGTGTCACTCATTCCAATATCGTAAACGAAATTTTAGGCCTTGCCCAGCACCCCACCTGAGTCCCGAAAGGCCCAGAGGCGGACAGTCATCCGACGCACTTGGGCTGATCTGCCACGGGCACCACCGAGCCCCATGCCTTGGCGCACGGGGCCGTGCTTCTCAAGGTAGGCAGGTGCCGCTGTGCTGCGGGCTTCCGGCCACCACCGGGATCGTCGCTCGGGGCATCAGGCCCCGCGTCGAGCACGAAGCGCTGCACGGGCCTCAGCCAGCACCGGCGGCGGGGGGACAGCGGCCGCGGCCGCTGTCGCCGCCGCGGCCCGCCGGGCAGCGGCCGCGGTGCGGGCTGCCGCAGACCGGGCGGCGGCCTCGGCCTGGCGGGTGGCCACCGGCGGGGGCAGCCCGGCCCAGTCCGCCAGCCGCCAGGCCAGCCACCCCCCTGGGCTGGCGATCGCCCGGGCCGGGCGGGCACCGCCGTCGACGACGACACCGCGCCGGCGCCGCTCCGCGCCAACATCTGCCGCCACAGGACCGGCCCCGGCTGCAGCGGGGCCGGCGGTGTAGGTCCGGGGGGTGCCGTCGGGAGCGTGGTCGATGCCCTGGACCAGATCCTCCACGCCCCAGCCGTCAGCGAGCTGAGACCGCGCAGCGGAGCGGATTGCCTTCGCCGACAAGGCCCGAAGGTCCAGCGAGCGGGCCCTCAGCGCCTCCGCCACCGCAAGGTCGGCGGCGCGCTGGGCGCCCTTGGTGCCTCGCGGACCCCTGCGGTAGCCGGCGCGCGGTTCCGGCGTCGACAGCGTGGCCGATCTTGAAGCGACGAGATGATCGCGATAGGCGGGCCCTTGGTCACTCGGGGCTGCCTTGGGACCGGCCCCGGTGTCACTCTTCGAGCTTTTGCGGATCATGCGCGCGCCCGTGCGGGGTTGATGTCTTACCTGGCTTCTGGAGAAGCCAGGGGGGGTCTCATTTCTGAGAGTAGAGGTGCTGGCCTGCGAAGACGCGTAGTGCTCACTCTGGTCCGGTTCCCAATCGACCTGGTTGACCTCGGGCAGTGGCTCCGTCAGCAAGTAGACCGCCGCGCGGTTGCCCTCCACTTCCGCCGAGGCCGGGCGGTCCCGCCTTGGGCGGGGACGGGGACGGAACTGCTCGGTCGAGCCGTTCTCCAGCGTGATCAGCAGCTGCGCCGCGCGCAGCCACGCCAGGACCCGGGCCACGGTCGCCCGGGAGTACCCGCTGCGCTCCACCAGCACCGGCCAAGTCGGGGCGCAGGTGGCATCGGGGCGAGCGGCCAGGGCCAGCACGGCGGCCACCTCCAGCACCGTCCGCGCGGAGTCCGCCCGTAGGTCCGCGACCTGCGGGCTGGCGCGAACACTCCTCAGCCAGGTGGGGGCAACCACCGGGCGAGCGCCAGTGCGGGCGGCTACCAGTCGGTAGGAGACCGTGCAGGGACCGGTGCGACGGCGCGCGACGCGGCGGGGGGCGCAGCGGGTGGGCGGCGCGAAGGCAAGTGCGCCTTGAATCCCCTGCTTGGTCCCGTTATCAGGGGTGGGGGTGCGCTGACCAGCGCCAGAGATCGGCGAGAAGCTCGTGGGGGGGAGGGCGCCGCGGTGCGCCGGGACGGCCACTAGCGGTGGCTCTCACCCGACCAGCAGGTGACATCCGGTGGCGCTACTCGCGCCAAGGGGACAGCAGTGCGTACGCTCATCATGAACCGCTTTCCGGGGGCTATGACCGGGGAGTGGGGAACGCACTGGGACGGCAATCCCGGTGCGTTCCGTCTTTCACGGCCCTCGCGGACCGGCGCCTCCTCGGTGCTCGGACCGCGAGGGCCGAGTCGTTGGAGCAGCGAGGTTGACCCTAGCCACACGCGGTGATCAGCGGGGGGACCAGGGCCGCACGCGCCGCCACGACCTGACCACGTAAAGTCATCAAGTATGGATATCAGATTGTAAACAGCCTGCTCAGAACCCTATTTGGCTCAACCGGGTGGCGGCGGTGGAAGACCTCCTCGTAGAGGCCGTCGTCGATGAGCCCCCGCTGCGCCGCGTCCTCCACCTCCGTCCACGCTCCAGGTGGATCCGGGCTGAAGTCGTCGTAGGGGTCTCGCTTGACCATCGGGTAGGGGTGGGCGACCAGCGCCTCGACGAGGTCGGAGCGGGAGATGTCACCGGCTGCGTAGCGCTGACACAGGAGCAGTGGCCCCTCGCCGCCCCAAGGACCCTCGGCATCCCCACGGGCGGTGGCCTGGCGGTCGAGCTCTACCAGGTGAGCCTGAAACTCCTCGACAGTCTCGGAGGTGGTGATCTCCCCGCGCGCCAGGGCGGCGTCGACCTCGGCCTCCTTGGCCTGCCACTCCGGGGTCCAGAACCACGCCTGGTCGGCGGGGCGCTCCCTTGAGTGCTGCTTGGGGTGCTCGGTGGCCACGTCGGGAGTCTTCACCCGGCGCCCAGGTGGCGGTAGACGGTGGCGCGGCTGACCCCGAACGTCTCCGCGATCTGGGCCACGGTGTGGCCGCCGGCGTCGTACATCAGCCGCGCCTGCGCGGCCTTGGTCGCGGTCATCTTCACCACGCCCCCGCCGCGGCGGCCGCGGGCTCGCGCGGCCGCCAGGCCCTCGCGGGTGCGCTCTACCACCAGGTCATGCTCGAACTCGGCGATCGCGGCCAGCATGTGGAAAAACAGCCGGCCTCCGGGGGTTGTGGTGTCGATGCCCTGGGAGATCGCCCGCAGTCCCACCCCGGCGGCGTCCAGCTGCTCGGCGGTGTCCTTGAGGTTCTTTACCGACCGGCCCAGGCGGTCCAGCTTGGTGACTACCAGGGTGTCCCCCGGGCGCAGGTAGCCCAGCGCCTCGGCCAGTGCCGGGCGCTGGGCCAGGGTGCCCGAGGCGTGGTCGGTGAAGACCTTGGTGCAGCCGTCAGCGGCCAGGGCGTCGTGCTGGGCGTCGGGGTTCTGCTCGCGGGTGGAGACCCGGGCGTAGCCGACCCGAGTGTTGGTCGACGTGGTCGACGTCAAGGTCGGGGTCTTGGTCGACGCGGTGGTGGCCATGGCCCCGAGCCTGCGGCCTAGCCATGGGAGTCGTCTCGTAGACGTCGCTGTTGCGATGTTGGTCGCGGACACGATCCATGAGACGCGACACGCCGGGGGTCTCAGGCAGGGGCCCGGGCGTCTCGCGGACGACCATTCCTGAAACGCGTGAGCGCCGGGACGAGGAGGTCACCTTCCCCTTGTCCCGGCGCTCACTTTCCCGGTCACATCACCGGGTGATCAAACTGCTCCGTCAGCCCCCCAGGATGTGGTGGACGTTAGCGAGCAGCCATGTGATGGAGGCCTGCACGGCGCCCTTCACAGCCGCCATCCACAGGGGATGGGGTGTTCGGGGCTCGCGCTTTGCAGCGTGCTTCGGCATCCGCAGTCACCTCCGCAACCGCGGCAGCCAACTGTGGGGAGGCCCGTGCGGGTGACGAGCAGTCATTACTTGACGACTCAGGCCTCAAGCAGTAGTTTGAACTTGACGAGATAGCTACTGCACTCCCTCCTTGTTAGTTGTGATTTGCCACTGGCCTGTTGCGTGTCAGCGCAGTGGGCCACTTGGCATTGTATCACACGGTGACAGCCCCGACACGCCGCGTTGCACCACGGAACGCGTCCCCCCCTCGCCAGGTCGAGTTCCTGAGACTCCCTGACCTGGGGGTTCTTTATTTTATGTGACCTGCGCCACATTCGGCAGGCCCTTTTGAGTTCTGCCCGCACCGGCCCGCAGCCCACCCCTGCAGTGCTCGCCCCTCGTGCGCGCCGTGGTGACCGTGCGCGCGTGCGCGCCGTGGTGACCGTGCGCGCGTGCGCGCCGTGGTGACCGTGCGCGCGTGCGCGCCGTGGTGACCGTGCGCGCGTGCGCGCCGTGGTGACCGTGC
>Ga0325401_1006528_pt1 | contig 11273 bp, 6 predicted proteins | sample PopdelMetagenome_FD_205666 | JGI IMG/M metagenome (GOLD analysis project Ga0325401, IMG submission 205666) | Populus deltoides microbial communities from Bellville, Georgia, United States - Xylem-PdKOR-R2 | ecosystem: Host-associated > Plants > Phyllosphere > Stem > Wood/Secondary xylem | place...
GTTTTGTTTCCCTAAATTAAACCAATTTATCTATTGACTAAAAAAAGATAATGATAAGGAAGTATCTAAAAGTTCGATTAATATTGTGATAATTATTTTTTATCAAAGTGTTTTTAGTTTGAAATTATATTGAAATGATATTTTTTTATTTTTTTAAATTTATTTTTGATCTTAGCATATCAAAACGATCTGAAAACACTAAAAAAATAATTTAAAATAAAAAAATTAATTTTTTTCAAATAATTTTTTAAAATATAAAAACAAATATGCTCTAAAATTATTAAATTTTTCATAGATTGATGTCTCAACTTTAATTTTTATTGAATAAGTTGCTCACAAAATCCTACCCTACTCGGTTTGGTTCGGTTAATTACTCCAGCAATGCAGGCTAGGCAGGATATATAACGAGCCCACAAATACATTTCCATTTCCGTACTCTATCCTCTGTCTATCTACCTTAGCCATGTCTAGAGGAACAGACCGTCTGATAAAGAGTGCGAAGCAATTCGCTGACTTGCAATACAAGCTCTTCACTGCTCGATATGGACAACAATTGATTGACATTTTTGAGTTCCCAATAAAACTTGTCTTGTCTCCTTTCACTCTCGCCTTTGACATTGTGGGCTCTGCTCCTCGTGGGTTTGGTGTCCCTGAACTAATCTCCAAGCTCTCCTATGCTTCTATCTTTGTATAAATTCTCAAGCTTTATTAGTCTTTTATTATTTTGTGCCATTTATGTCATGTACACTGTGTTGGTTTTTGCAAAATTAGAGACTTTATTGGTTGTTTTTCATTTAACTACTCGTTTACTTAAATGGGCATTCTTGTTTCCCTGGTTAATGATGTTAATGTAAATGAGAAGTTCATAATTTGTAAGTAGGTACTGTGTTAGGGTGAACATTTAAGGATTTGGTTGTTGGTTTTGAGGTAATTTTGTCGTTTGACTCAATTGCTTCTCAGGTTATTTTTCATTTTTGTATAATTTTTGTTTTGGAAGTTGAATGCTATGATTGCTTGCAAGTTCAGTATGTTTGGTGGTAGATTGAGTTTGTGGGTGGTTTTGGGTTTTTTTTCCCTTTCATGAACAAAGAATGTCCAAGTTTAAATCTTGCGGGGTTGTTTTAGTTTTATTGTGTTGCATTTCTCCTTGGCTTAAATGGGATACCTGGTTTTTGGTCTATTTGTCTCAAGTTGAATTTGTACTTTAGGATTTCATATTGGTGGTTTAAGCTTTGATGATGATTTATTGGCATTTTGGATCATTTGGTTAAATGCTAATAATGACTCCTTCCTGAAACTGCAACTTTTTGCTGGAACAATGTACCTTTGTGCAATTTGCTTTTCGTTAAAGAGGTTCTGATGGCAGGACAAAACCTACATCATCTATTTCTTTCACTTCATGTGTGGATAAATTGCAAGCATTTTTTAAAGTCATATATGGTTGGGAACAACATCCTAGAGATCATTGCTTTTTATGCAATTATTTGTGTTTGCAGAGTAGGCGCACTTTCTTACAATCTCCTTCCCTTTTTTGCTACTTTACTCGTCATTTTGGGTGAACATTAGTTTTCTTATCTTCTTTGCAGGCTATTGCTACTTTGGGGACCTATGATATTGCCTTGGAGATGGGAAAGAAAGTGATATGTCAAAGGTACTGACCCTTGCATATGTCAATAATTTGTTCAATTCTAGTTTGATAGCACTTTTCATGATAGTATTATGCTATCCGTTGTAATTTATAGAACTTTGAACACTGCTTTCTCCATCTATGTAGTATGTAGTTGAATATCCTTCTCGCTGCTAAATTATGATTTTGTGACGCAATAAGTTAAATTTTTATATTCAATCTAATTTAAAACATCTTATGCTTTGGGAACAACTTTTTCCAAAGCAGCCTTAGAACTTGTATTTTTAATATGTCTATTTTGCAGAGTGGGTTCCCTTGTTTGTCATCTAAATGATACTCTAGATGCCCGTGGATGCAAATTTGCCCTTTCAACTTGCCAGAATGAATTAAATATGATGCACGACTGTGAATAGATTTTTCCCATTTATTAACATTCTGAATCGTTATATCATTCTTGTATTCTAATAGCCTTGTTTTGGTTGTGATGTCCTTCACATGATAATCGAACTATTGTTATAGAAGGCCTCAAGAAGTTTGATGATGAGCCTTCTTTATGGAAAACTCAAAGATGCAACTTATATTAATTAGCGGAACTGTGTAAACTTTGACTAAAAAGTGTGATATTGCATCATATCTAGTTTTCTTTCCATATTGTTCATAATAACGTATATATCAAATTGTTCATGTGGGAGTTTTAGGGACACCCGAGCTGAAATATTTGAACTTGCCATTTTTTTATCAATTTACTGCACAGATTTATTTTTGACTAGGTGGTGAAAATATTCTTCTCATGAATCACTGAACTTTGTTCTTAAGATTCCTTAGGTGTCTTATTTCTTTATTATTATGGTCTTGTTGTAACTTGTGCTGAGAGTGGGAGTGCCCCCCTTTTTTTCACTGGAAGCAGTGCAGCATACTGTTTCAAAGGACTGAAAATTACTCTTTTATATATATATATATATATATATATATATAAAGAATTAAAAAATTATGAAATTTTTTGAATAAAAGAAGGATGAAGTTGTATCTAATATGGCTTACTATTTATAATCAATCCAGTCTCCTCGAAAAGTGGTAGAAATGTCTTATTAAATTGGTGTGTTGTTTATTTGATTGGCTTGTGCATGCAGGAATTGTCAGACTTGCAATGGATGGCAGGCATTACAATGTAATATGTGCAAAGGAGCAGGGAAGGTTTATTATCAAGTAAAAAATTACACCTTGAGAAGGTAGTTAATGGGGTAAAGCTCACCAAAATAAAATCTTGTGGTACTAGAGAAAACCAGACTCTCACTGACTGAGTAATATTGATTAAACATGCATCGAAACCTTTTACAGGAGGCTACATAAAACCTGTAATGTGAAAACTGCTATGGTGCATGTATGTGGCGGCACTACAGCCCCACTCTAATAAATTGGCATTACTCTAGTTATGAATTTTCTATCGCTATAGCAGAACACATGACTTGCTACTTGCTAGGTTGTTTTTATCTTGTTTCATGACAAACTGTAAATACTTGTTGGGCCTAGTTTTAAAATATGTGGTCAGCTGGAGTTTTTAACCTGGTTGGAACTTGGAATTAAATTATTTTAGTTCTCAAGGACTATTGTTTTGTATAAATGGTAAATGTATCAGGTTTACAGTCAATAGATTGTTGGTTTGAGAATGGAGAGCAGTTACCTAGACCAAATATGTTGAACTTTGTTGGATAGACTAGGGCCAGCTGGTTACTTTTACCTGATTTAAGCTGCATATTTCATAGTTTTCAAATACCATTATCTAATTTACGGTAAAATATCTTGAGTTTGCAACCAACAAGTTGCAGTTTTGGGGCTTGAGAGCAGTCACTTCATACATGCAATGTAGGATATTCTCAGAGTTCCTTTCCTAGTTCCTAGCATCCTACTTTGAGAAACACAGTGGGCTTCTTATTTTCTATAATTCTGTTCTTCACAGTTGCCTCTTCACCAATCTTACGGAGATTATTTTATGGTAACAAAGCAAATATGCTTGTAGCAAAAGTTATTTTTGATTGGCATCATTACCATTAAAGCGTAATTTACTCTTTTCCGATGAGTTCTGTAACTGAAAGTATAGTGCTCTTGAATTGATCATGCCCCTTTGTGTTTTTATTTTTTTATTTTTTCCCCCCATCTTCTATGGATACTTTTGCAGTGGTGAGAAGGCTACAGCTGAATGCATTGCAGATGCCATTGCTGACAACCGGGCTGAGCTGGTGCACCTTCCCTCCTCCATGGATCTTCACATGCCTTTGCCATCTAAGGACTGTCCAACTTGTGATGGAACAGTAAGACTTATATTGCCAAGCATGTCTATCCAAGTTTCTAAAATGTTCTCACCATACCCGTATATTATTATTGATATTGGTAGTTTGAACCAGATTCTCTCTGGTTGTAATCAATTTTGGTTTGAAATGCACATCTTCACCTTACAATGTAGCCCCTTTTGATATAGTTCGATAAAATACACATTTTACCATTCTTGTGACCTATCTTTGTAACACTAATTAATGTAGTGGTGTCCATGGCACATATTGTTCCTACCTTTGAGCACAAGCTGGACCATTTTTCTGTACTTGACAGATGTATGTTATGATCTTTGGGTGCAATATTTATTGATGTTGCAGGGTGTAATGAGCTGCCCTGAATGCAAAAACAAATTACAAGTCAGGATCTCTGCTGATGATGTAAGTTTTTTTTTTGGTGAATTTGCTGATGCTGGGTTTTTGTTTATTACTTTAATTTGAATACAATCAAGTAGCTCCAGACTTTCAATGAGATCTGCTGAGTTTTTACCAATAACATAGTTGACATTGAAAGGAAACAATCCTTGTAACCGACATCTTATGTTGCTATGCATGGCAGTGCAACTACCTTAAAAATATAAGTCTTTGATTGTTCTAGAGTTAAAAGTCCTGAACTAAAAGCTTGACATATCAAAGCTGTGTTCCATCGTGGAGCTGAATGGCATTACGCTGTAGTGAAATAGCTGTTTTCTGGTGTAGTGATTTTGTGATCCATTTAGATCGAATGGAAATTCTTGAAAAAAAGAAGAGAAGATTGATAATCCCAGATGAATCTGAATGGTTGGCCACCAAGTAATATTCAACAACAGAATTATAGTAAACAAAATGTCATTAAGATAACTGAACATTGAGAGTTGATGACTCAGGGTAAGTGTATTTGGCCAATTATTTGGTTGCACCATTGCTGATAAAACAAAATAATAGCCGCAACAGATAGTAAATTATGAGGGTGCATTCAGATTATTCAGATGTGGTCTATATTCTTGTCAAGTTTCTATTGTTTATGTGTTTGAAAAATCTAGTCACTGGTTTTTATTGGGTTACCCTGTGTGATTTACTTTATTGTTCAATTAATGAAATTATCCATCCTTGAATGGTTTGTCTTTCTGCAGATAATGGAGCCCCCATGGCAAGCCTACAATGTCCTGAGAAAGATGGAGTATCCCTATGAGGCTAGTATAATGCCACCTTGAAGTTTTTGAAGTTTCTTTGCCTCTAGCCTAAGATTTAGAGAGTCTTGTAGCATTATTACTTTAATTAGCCCGCTGGAAACCAGTCATCATAATTATGAATATAAGCCATTTAATTGCCCCATTTATTTATTGTGTTAAATTCCTAGAAAAATATAAGCCATGTTAATTTCTCATCATCATCTCAATGAAATACTTTAATATTATCATGATCAAACTAGTCATCCTTTTGACTTCATACATAGTCTTGCATGAATTGGACTATGATACCCATTATGATTTACAAGCAATTGAGAACATTTATTGTCTTCTTCAGATGCGTATAGGATCAATTATGGGTTGGCAAATTGGTCATGGTTAGCCCTAGAATCCTAATTAATGAGATACCTTTGCATCTTCATGGTTTGCTTATATTCCTTTTCTTTTCTGATCTGCTTTTTATGTGGGAGTCTGCTCATGTTTGGTGTTTAGATATCCATTGGAGAGTGATCATTATGATTTTTTATCTGATAAATTAGGGGATAGCATGATTTTTGAAGTGGAGGCATGTATATTTGATTTCAGTTTATCATGTTAGAAAATAATATAATTTTGACCCTTCGCTGTTTCAGCATATAGTTGATAGCATGAGAGACCCCAGCATTGCTGCATTTTGGTTATTTTCCTTTCCTGAGATTATGGGTGGCTTCAACTATGATGGTGATGTCAAACAGAAAATTTGGTGGCAATACAAGGTTCCTAGTCCATTTTGCTTCCTCTGTCTCATCTGTTGGTTGGTGTTGTTTTCTATTTCATTTCCTCATTTTCTTATGGGATGCTGTTCCTTGAAAAGTTCACGCTTCTTTGATTAAGCTTCTGCAACTTTAACCCATGCTATGGAAAGAAGTGCTGACATGCATATGCTAAATATATTGAATGTTTCATAATCCATTTGAAAAGTCTAAGCTTATATGACATGAACTCTGGAACCTTAGCGCATGCTAAATGTAGAGTTGATGGCATGCATATCATATATTCATTGAACAACACTTGCTAAACAAAGAAGTGACTAATGTGCATCCCTATATGCAGTCTTTTAGCAAGTCATTTCTACACTTCACTTTCTTATTTTTTAAAAAAGAATCCGAATCTAAGAAAAAAAATTATCCTATTCCATTCCAAGATATTGAAGTTCTTTTAGGACTGGAAGTCAAACTGGCAGGCCTGTTACATTTGTAGGAGTTTTTCAAAGCTTGATTGTCACAGTTCATTCTTTTAATGGTTTGGTTTTCTGTGTTGAGTTTAGGAATCAATGAGGTATGATCAGCTACGAGATATGGTAGCCAAGCGAAATCCTGGTTGGGAGCACTTGCAGGAAGTAAGACTATCTTCTTACTTTAAAAGAATCTAATCATGAACTTCATTGGCACATTAAATGTGTGATCTTCTTTATGAGATTATTTGGTGCATTTAAGAGGAAAACAAGAGCATATAGTCAAATTCTTTGCTTCCCATCCTCTCTGTGTGCTTGCTATACTCACCTTTCTGGGTTTCCTTGTAAACTGAAAAGATTGCTATTGTTGTATTTATTCTGTGCTGTGGCCACCTTATTTTAGTCAATCCATCTAGAAGCAAATTTCAACTGGTTTTGCTACTTCCCAATTTTGTGGTTCTCCATATTCACAAATGTTTTATCAAAATGGTGGGGCACAAACTTATAAGCTTAAAGCTGAGCGAGGTTCATTGGCATATAGTATAGGGTGTCCTTAATGGTGCAAATTCATAGAATTGCCTGCCAAGCTGTTCTGTTTACACCTTGCTCTGGTATTCAGTCATTAACTCCACAACTCTTTAATGTTCAAGACTAAAGCAACAAAGCTAGCAAGCATATTGAGAAGTAAAACTTGCAGTAATCTACTGACTACTTCCGTTGCTAGTAGCTTAAATAATTTTTGAATGGATTAAATAGCCAACCTGCCCTGATCATTTTATCTATCTGGTATCTACATAATGATTGATTAGGTTTGAGGTCAAAGCCTGGAAGTTGAATCTCTGCATTAGAGAGTATACCGGGGGTTCATCCAGGGGAAGAATTAGTATCTGTCATCTAAAATGTTGGCAGTGTGCATACACACAAATTACAAAACCTACAGTGTGTCAAGCTTTTGTTTTTTCATTTTATTTAAACTCTTTCGAGTTTAAATTTGTACTTGGTGGAATTGCATATAGTTCATTGTTTTGCTAAAACTGTCATTTGAGTTCATTGATCATTCGCAGGCCCTCATCTCCATAGATCCTGTTCGTGCCAGGGATGATCCTGTTGTTGTGAAAAATGTCCCATACTACAAAGCCAAGAAGACACTGGAGGCAGAGGTCATGAAACTTGATCCACCACCTCGGCCACAAAATTGGGGTGTGAGTATTCGTTGTACCCTATGGTTGCAAACTTCGATGCATGTTCACATTCTGACATATTATTTCAATAGGGAGAGAAAAGATTCAACTAGTATCTAAAGCATTGACAATTACATATACAACCCTTCAATAGGTTTCTTTTTTCACTGACTGAGAGTAACTCAATCATCATCCATAAAAAAAGTGACTGCTCCATAGTTGAAAATGGAGCCCCGAGGAACAAGCACAGTTTCCTTTAGTCCTTGTTTTGAGGTACTTGAAGAACTTGGTGGTACAGATTGGGTCTTGATCAAGCATATTCATGGTGGCACTGACAAAGTACAATTGAGTCTTTGATCAAAGTACAAATTGGTGGAATGGGCACGATTCAGATTATAGTTTCAAATCTTGTTAATCAAATCAACTCAACTAAACTTAATTCCAAACTATTTGGGATTGGTTACATAATTCGCTATCCTACATTCCACCTGGTCTTGGATGTTAGGACCTATTTTTCAACCAGTCTTTTAGAAATCAGATTCCTTCTTAAAACTTCAATTTGTCATTTGTTTGTCTCTCTATCCTACCCCTTTTATCCCTTCTACTTGAGTGTAGCTAGCTTCAACCCAAGTCATTTCTGGTCAATCTTTCACCTCTTTCACTTTTTGCTTAGTGCTTGTTTGGCACTGCAGTAGCTTCTGCTTTTCAAATTGCTTTTAGCTTGAAAAAAACATTAAATTGATGTTTTTGTAGGTGATTTTTGATGGTTTTGATGTGTTATGTCAAAAATAAAAAACATTCTGAAAAAACATCATTTTGATGCATTTTAAATTGAAAAACACTTTTGAAAAGCCTTCACCACAATACCAAACACACATAATACTACCTTTTTTCCTGGCACAGCTAAAGATTTGTGTGGAACATGGCTGAATCATCTTAAATGACCTTTCCATACCTATTCTTTTAGTAGAATGTGTCTGTTCTATCATCTATATCAACATTCTCATTTTAGCTTAGCGTAACTGCCATTACAAATTTCCCACAAAATATCCCCTTCGACTTGATAGGTATCATATGATCTCACCATAGACTAATACACTCAATTTTGTTCAGCTTGCTCTATTTCTGGAGACAAACTCAATTTATACACTCAATTTCTAAATGCCTTGAATCATGTCCCCTTCTCGACTTCAAGCATTACTTCATTTGGCATGTGAACACCTCTTTTCAATATGTACTCTTTGAATATGAATTTGCACTGAAAGGGAAAAGAAAAGGGTATTTTGGCAGGCAATTCCTTTGCATGCTTTGGAGATGCGATGCACATGGAGTGTCTTGTTTCATTTTGAATGGTGATTGAGCTAATCATGATGCATTGGCAGGAGCTGGACCTTCCACTAAATGCATCATCATGGAGCGAGGAGGATCTTAAAAAACCAGAAAAGTTCTATGAGATGACTGTTCTTCTTAATGCACAGAGAGAAATTGCTGATAAAATTTTGGATTCACAATGGGAAACTAAATGGCGTCAAGAAAAGGTTGGTAAAGCTGCCTCTACTCCTCCTGTTTAACTTGTCTCATATTTCTCCAAACCTGTGTATATTACTTGCAAAATTTGTATGTACAGCGCACGCACACACATAATATGTGTGAAATACTGTGGACGACCATACAATAATGATGCATAATATGTGTGAAGGTTAACAAGTATTAAGAAGCTAAACCATTTTGAAATACTGTCGTTTTAGGTGAGAAAAGTTGTTTGCTAAAATAACCCGGCAAGATAAACGAAATCCCAAACGTTCTCTTGGGCCATTAATTCGTGAGAAATTTATGATAAAAAAATACATGGATAAAGCCATCTAATTATGGCCGGGGGTCCTCTCTCTCAACTGAAGCTGCCATGTCATCATTCTTGTTTTAAAAAGGAACTTGTTTTGTCGCGAATTGTGTGAACTCTCTTGTTTGGAGAATTTCCTTTTCCCTGTTATAAAAGAAGCTTGGCACAAAGGGATTGTTTTTGGCTGCTTTATTTAGATTTATTTCCCAAGTCTAATGTTCAAGACTACAAATGTTTTTTCAAGAGAAAAGGGAACATTTATTTATTTTGAAAGAGAGGAGAGAAAACAAGATTTAAAAAAAACTAGTCATAGGAGAAGGAACCTCCAAAACGAGTGCAGAAGTTGAAAAATCAAACAAGGGACTTGCAGTCCCATGACCGTTAAAATACTCTAGAAATCTCAGAATGTACATCAGAAAGAATGCAAATTTAAATGTCTACTAATTCATCTCTTTCTTGCCGGTAGGGCAATGTTCTATTATGACCTTCACCTCACCCCTGGCCCAGGGCAAAAAACCCAGCCCCTTTGCATTCGTATTTGACCAATGAAAAATACTCTGAAGCATAACTTGAAGGAAAGGAGAAAATGTGAACTTTTCGCTTGGATGCGTGGCAAACTCTCTGGATGCTTTTCTGCAATTCCTTAAAGAAATTTATATGCATGTCTGCCTGTGCAATTATATACTCCCAGAGAATAGCTTTACCAATCCATCACAGCTTGTTTGATGCCATCTTTGTTTACTTTGTTATCTAATAAATGCCATTAGTCATCAACATCCTATACAATTTGATTTGCAGTTGAATGAAATGTTGGAAGAGAAGGTGCGGCCATACATTCAAAACATCAGCAATGGTGCCCTTCCCCGTCCTATCCTAATACAATCACAGAAGCAGGATAAAAAGGTTTCCACCCTTCTTTCCCTTTCGCTTTGACTTTATTTGTAAGATCTTTCAATAAATTCTGAAGCGAAGTCCTCTCTCTGTAATTTCTTTTCTGCTGGCATAGAGAAATGGACCTTTGTTTTACACAAAATGAGGTTTTATGATTGTCTTCTTAGTTATTATTTGTATTTAGGATGATTCCAATAGTAACCTGCTTTAAATAATCTGGAAGATGCCTTGTATGCACATGCATTTATGGCAAGAAAGATGGATATTAAAGCTATTTCTTAATACAATCGACACTCAAAGTGGTTAATAGAGTAGGGTCTTTAGCTGTATTTTTCAACGAAAACTTTTACATTTTGTTTATGTATAATCGCATGCTAGAGATCCAGGGGGAAACTAGGCTTTCAGGAACCATATATATATTACCCATAAGCACATTTTCACTTCCTAAAAGCACTAGGTACCGTAGTTGCACGTGAAACTTTAACTAGTCACTGTTCATGCTTATCATGGTGCCCCTGTAATGTTTGCAACTTATTCCCTATTTATTTTTTGCAGAGGAGGCAGCGAAGATGGTGGTTTTTCTGATGTCGTTTTAACCATCATTCCAATGTAGGCAGTGCGGCACATTGTATAATTTGTGTTTTTGCATTTTTCTCTTCCAAAATTATACTTTTTTCTTCTTCTTCATAACCTACCTGAGTCTACTCTGCGATTTTTTGTAGTCTTATTTTAACCCGTACCTTTATCGTTAGGGCTGAGCATTTTCGGTTCGGTCCGGTTTTGAACAAAAAAAACAACCAAACCGAATTTTTTTTTATAGTTTTTGAACCGAACCGAACCGAAAACCGGTTCAAACCGGTTCGGTTCGGTTCGGTTTTTTCTCTTCCAAACCGGTTCAAACTGAAATTATGATGCTCAAGCTAATTTCAGATTCAATCCACTCCTTCTCTAGGGAATGTTACAAGGCCTACCAATTGCAAACAAATAGAAAGCATTAAAGCAATTCCCAGCATCATGCATGCACC
>Ga0325401_1006529_pt1 | contig 11273 bp, 8 predicted proteins | sample PopdelMetagenome_FD_205666 | JGI IMG/M metagenome (GOLD analysis project Ga0325401, IMG submission 205666) | Populus deltoides microbial communities from Bellville, Georgia, United States - Xylem-PdKOR-R2 | ecosystem: Host-associated > Plants > Phyllosphere > Stem > Wood/Secondary xylem | place...
AACTCCGTCCTGCCCTCCCGCAGCGCGCGGCGCAGGGCGGCCTCGTCGCCGGCGGCGGCCGCGCGGCCGGCGGCGGCGGCGTCGATCCCCTCGATCGCGCCGCCGCGCACCCGCAGCGCCGCCTCGCCGCCGAGGGTGTCCAGCAGGGCGGCCAGGCCGCTGCCCGCCGCCTCCAGGCGCAGATCGGCCTCCGCCTCGCCCGACGCGACGTCGAGCGGCAGGGCGAGGAGGGGCGCGAGGAGCGGCCCCGTGACCTCCGCCCCCCGGACCGCGGCGGAGAGGCCGAGGCGGGGCGTGTCGCCGGAGGCGTCGAGCGTCATCCCGCCCCGCAGCGCCCCCGCCCCGCCCTCGGTCCGCGCCTCGACCTCCTCCAGCGCCAGGGCACCGGCGAGAAGGCGCAGGCGGCCGCGCAGGTCGCGCAGCGCCGGCAGCCCCGGCGTCTCCAGCCGCGCGACGAGGAGCGCCAGCTCGGCATCGACCCCCCGCAGCGCCGCGACCGGCAGGAGGGTCCGCCCCCGGTCCGGCAGCGGCGGGACAAGGAGCGTCTCGGCGGCGATCCGGCCGCGCAGGCGGGGCCGCGGACCGTCGAGGAGGAGGCCGAGCTGCCCCCCCGCGCGCAGGCCGCCGGCGACGAGGTCGAAGCGCTCGGCGAGAACCCCCTGCGGCCCCGCCGCGAGGGCGGCGACGAGGGAGAGCGAGCCCTCCCCCGTCCAGCGGCCGGGCCAGTCCGCGCCGGTCGCCCCGGCGAGGAATCGCGGCGCGCCGGGGTGGCGCAGCGTCAGGGTTCCGCCGCCGCGCCGGCCGGGAAGGTCGACCGTGCCCGCGGCCTCGGCCCGCGCCTCGCCCAGCTCGGCCCCCGCCGTCACGGCCAGGGCCTCGGGCGCCCCGCTCGCGGTGGCGCGCAGCGTCAGCGCCTCCCGCGCGAGCGCCGAGCCGCCGAGGCCGATCAGCGCCGCCAGGGGCTGCGCCGCGGCGGCCGACATCTCCAGCGTCGCGTCCGACAGGCGGGGCGAGGCGCCGAGCATGGCGGTGCCGGACGCCGTCACCTCCGCGCCCGCGAGTCCCCCGGTCAGGCGCCGGAGCGTCAGCCGCCCGCCCTCCAGCGCGGCGTCGAGGGAGGCGCGCTCCAGCACCGCCCCGCGCCAGCGCGCCCGCTCCGCGGCCAGGCGCAGGTTGGCGTCGATCCCGCCGAGCAGGCGGCTGGCCGCCGGCCAGTCGAGGCCGGGCCGGAGCCATCCCTCCAGGTCCAGCAGGTCGAGCGTCAGGCCGAGGCCGAGCGCCGGGCGGGCGCCGAAGCGCAGCACGCCGGCGCCCGACACGCGCGCCCCGTCGAGGGTCGCCGAGAGCTCCGGCAGGGCGACCGATCCCGGCTCCACCACCAGCCGCGCCCGGCCCGCGCCCTCGCGGAAGCGGGCGGGGGCGAGCCAGTCGGTCGACAGGCCGAGCCCCGGGGCGATCGCGTCGATCGTGCCGCGCAGGTCGGTGCCGGAGAAGCGCAGCGCCGCCTCCAGCCGGTTGCCGGCCGTCGCGCCGTCCAGCTCCACCTCCGTGCCCCCCGGCAGGATCGCCGAGACGTCGGAGAGGGTGAGGCGGCCGCTCTCCGCCACGCCCTCCCGGAAGGCGGCGGCGCGCAGGCGGCGGAGCGGCACGCCGCGGAAGGTCGCGGCCTCGGCCGAGAGGTCGAGGCCGAGCGGCAGCCCCGCCGCCCGGCCGCGCAGCGCCGCCACCCAGGGGTCCAGCTCCACGCGCCCGGCCACGAGCGCGGCGTCGAGCCTCGGCACGGGGGAGAGGCGGAGCGTCAGCGCCCCCCGGGCGGGGCTGCCGCCCACGTCGAGGATCAGATCGTCGGCCGCCAGCAGCTCGGCGGTCACGCTCATCCGCCCGCGCGCCCGGAACGGCCCCGGCGGCCCGGGGACGAGAAGCGACAGGTCGGGTCCGGAGGCCTCGACCGTGCCCTCCACGGCGCCGTCCGCCGTCAGCACGCCGCGCGCCGCGACCGCGGCGTCGCCGACCGAGGCGGTGAGCTCGACCGGGGTGACGCCGTCGGGGCCGGCGCGGCCGAGCCCGGCCTCGAAGCGCCACGCCAGGCCATTCCAGGCGAAGCGCCCGCTGGCGCGCAGCGCCTGGGCGGCGTCGCCCGCCGTGAGCCGGGCCTGAACGTTCTCCAGCCGCACGCCGCCGATGACGAGGCGGCTGTCCACCAGCTCGGCGGACAGGGCGGGCAGGCCGGCGGGCGGCGGCGCCGCCCCGGCCGGCGGCCAGGGGACGCGGAGCTCGGCGCCGACGAGGGCCACCTCCCGCGGGACGATCCGCCCGAGCAGCAGCGCGGCGCCGTCCAGCCGCAGGCGCAGCGCGCTGGCGGAGAAGGAGAGGTCGGTGCCGCCCGGGACGCCCCCCTGGGCCCCGAGGGTGACGCCCTCCGCCTCCACGATGGGGGAGGGCAGGAGGCGCAGCCGCACCGGTCCGTGCAGCGCGACGGGGCGGCCGATCCGGTCGGAGGCGATCTCGGCGAGCTGGTCGCGCCGGGCGGTCCAGTCGGTGAAGAGCGGCGCGACGAGGAGCGCCGCGAGGATCGCCGCCACGGCCGCGACCGCCGCCGCGCCCGCCAGGAGGGGACGCCGCACCCTAGGCGCCGCCCGGGGGGGCGATGCCGGAAGGGACCGCGCCGGGTAGGGCGATACCGCGCGGGGCGATACCGGGCGGGGCGATACCGAGCAGGGAGACGTCGGGCGGGGCGATGCGCGGACGCCCGGCGGGCCGCGCCCGCATCCTTCCTCTCCCGCGCCGCGACAACACGCCCTGCCCCACTCCCCGCCCCGGAGATCCCCGCGAATCCCCTTCCCGACCTTGCGCGACGCCGGGCCCGCCAGCAAGGAACCGCGCTTCCGGCCGCCGCGAAATACGGGCATTAGGACGGGGGCGGCCTTGGCGGGGCGGATGGGGTTCTGGGGCAAGATCATCGGCGGCGCGGTCGGCTTCGCCATGGGCGGGCCGGTGGGGGCCGTGCTCGGCGGCGCCCTCGGCCACGCGGCGGACGAGGGCGGGCTCGGCAAGGGCCTGCCCAACCTCGGCCTGCCCAATCTCGGCACGTTGGGCCTCGACGGCGCCCGCATCGCCGCCATGCTCGGCTCGCGCGAGAGCCTGTTCGCCGTCTCGGTCGTCGTGCTGTCCGCCAAGCTCGCCAAGTGCGACGCCCCGGTTCGGCGCGCCGAGATCGACGCCTTCAAGCGCGCCTTCCGCATCCCGCCCGAGAACATGCGCGAGGTCGCCCAGCTCTTCGACCGCGCGCGCGAGACGGCCGAGGGCGCCGCGCCCTACGCCGACCGCCTCGGCGCGGCCTTCGCCGAGGAGAAGCCGGTGCTGGAGGACGTGCTCGGCGCCCTCTTCCGGATCGCCGAGGCGGACGGCGCGGCGAACCGGGCGGAGCTGGCCTTCCTCGGCGACGTCCACGCCCGCCTCGGGCTCGACGCCGCGGCGTGGGAGCGGGCGCGGACGGGCCGTCCCAACCCCGCCTCCCCCCCGCTCGCGCCCGAGGGGCCCGACCCCTACGCCGTGCTCGGCCTCGGGCGCGACGCGACGGACGCGCAGGTGCGCGAGACCTGGAAGCGCCTCATGCGGGAGAACCACCCGGACAGCCTCACCGCCCGCGGCCTGCCGGCCGAGCTCGTGCGCCGCGCGACGGGCAAGGTGGCCGACATCAACGCCGCCTGGGACCGGATCAAGCGGGAGCGGGGCCTGTGACCGCCCGCCGCGGCCCCTTGCCGGGCACGCCCGGCGGCCGGGCGCGCGGCGGCGGCGCCGTCCTCCCCCTCGCGCCGAACGACGCGGGGCTGCTGATCCGCGACCTGCCGAGCCCGAACCAGGACGACCGGCCGCCCGGGACGCCGGTCGACACCCTCATCCTCCACTACACCGACATGGAGAGCGGGGAGGCCGCCGTCGCGCGGCTGCGCGACCCGGCGGCGCGCGTCTCCGCCCACTACGTCGTCGAGGAGGACGGCGCGATCCTCCGCCTCGTCCCCGAGGAGCGGCGGGCCTTCCACGCGGGCCTCTCCCACTGGCGGGGGCACGAGCTGCTGAACGGGCGCTCGATCGGGGTCGAGGTGGTGAACCCCGGCCACTCCTGCGGCTACCGCGCCTTCCCCGCCCTGCAGATGGCGGCGCTCGCCGACCTTCTCCTCGGCGTCCTGGCGCGCCACCCGATCCCGGCCCGCAACGTCGTGGCGCACAGCGACGTCGCGCCCGACCGCAAGCGCGACCCGGGCGAGCTGTTCGACTGGCGGGGGCTCGCCTCCCTCGGGATCGGGCTGTGGCCGGAGGGGGTGGCGGGGGACGACCTGTCGCCCGCCGCCGACGGCGCGGGCCGGGCGACGGCGCTGCTGCGGCGGATCGGCTACCCCGTGGACCCGGCGCGGCCGGAGCTGGCCGTCGCCGCCTTCCAGCGCCACTGGCGCCAGGAGGAGTGCGGCGGCCGGGCGGACGCGGGAACGCTCGCGCGGATCGAGGCGGTGGCGGCGCTGGCGGGGGGCTGATCCGCGCGGGCCGCCGGCCGCGAATCGGGCGGGCCGCGCCCGCGCCCGCCTTGACCGCCGGGACCTCCCCCCGCCATACCCCGGCCTGCCAGACGGCCGGGCGACCGCTGCCGACCCCCTCCGCGCACGCGCGGCGGGGGTGGTGGAGGAAAGTCCGGGCTCCACGGGAGAACGGTGCCGGCTAACGACCGGCGGGGGCGACCCCAGGGACAGTGCCACAGAGAGCAGACCGCCCCGGCGCCGCGAGGCCCCGGGGTAAGGGTGAAAGGGTGGGGTAAGAGCCCACCGCGCCCCCGGCGACGGGGGCGGCACGGTAAACCCCACCGGGAGCAAGGCCGAATAGGGGTGGCCGGCGAGGGATCCCCGGATCCCGTCGCCGGGGGCTTTCCCGCCCCGCCACCCGGGTTGGCCGCGAGAAGTCGCCGGCGACGGCGACTCCAGAGGAATGGTCGCCCGGTCCGCGAGGACCGACAGAACCCGGCTTACAGGCCGTCTGGCAATTCTCTCCCATCCTGACTCAGCGCTGTCCTATAACTGATTGAAATACTCGGTGAATGGTTGCGTTGCCAGGTGGCAACACTCCGTCATCGCGATGCAATCGTGCTTGTTGACCCACGCAAACCCATGTAGACCCATCTTATCCCGCAAGGGCCCGGACCTGAGGGGGGCGAGGGGCCAGCGGGATGGTCGGGTGAGCCGGCGGGGTCGGGGGGCCCCGCCGGCCACTTGCCCCGGGGATGCTCCCCGAAAGCTCCCGAGGTTCCCCGGTACGACCGCGAGGGGGCGGACGTCCAGAGGATGACCCTGTTCCTGGGCACCTTCACCGGCAAGCTGGACAGGAAGGGGCGCGTCTCCGTTCCCGCCCAGTACCGCGGCAAGCTGGAAGCCCGGGGCTCCCTCGACATCATCCTGCGCCCCTCCCACCGCGACCCGAGCATCGAGGTCTGGCCGATGGCCAGCTACGTCGACATGACGTCCAACATCGATTCGCTCGATCAGTTCTCCGAGGCCGAGCAGGACCTCTCCTTCGGCCTCTGCACGGTCGCGGTGGAGGCCCGGCCCGACGGCGACGGCCGGGTGATCCTGTCGGAGTCGCTGATCGCCCATGCCGGGCTGACCGACGAGGTGAGCTTCGCCGGGATGCGCCAGCACTTCCAGATCTGGCAGCCCGCGGCGCTGGAGCGCCGGGTGGCCGAGGCGCAGACCCGCCTGCGCGAGCGCGCGACCGCCGTGCCCGCCGGGCGGGCGGGCCACGCGTGAGCGCGGCGCCTCCCCTGCCGGCCCCCGCCACCCCCGGGCCGCTGCCTGGACCACTTCCCGGGTCGGCCGCCGGCCACGTCCCGGTGATGCTCGCCGAGGTGCTGGACGCCCTCGCGCCGCGCGACGGCGCCGCCTACCTCGACGGCACCTTCGGCGGGGGCGGCTACACCGGGGCCATCCTCTCGGCGGCCGCCTGCACGGTCCGCGCGGTGGACCGGGACCCGGACGCGATCGCGCGCGGCGCGGCGCTCGTCGCCCGCTTCCCCGGCCGGCTGGAGCTGGTGGAGGGGCGCTTCGGCGAGGTGCTCTCCGTCATGGCCGATCACGGGGTCGCGGCGCTGGACGGGGTGGTGCTCGACCTCGGCGTCTCCTCCTTCCAGATCGACGAGCCGGGACGGGGCTTCTCGCTTCGCGCCGACGGGCCGCTCGACATGCGGATGGAGCGGTCCGGCCCGACGGCGGCCGACCTCGTGAACACCCTTTCCGAGGCGGAGCTCGCCGACCTCCTCTGGCAGCTCGGCGAGGAGCGGCACTCCCGCCGCATCGCCCGCAAGATCGTGGCCGCCCGCGGCGACGCGCCCTTCGAGACGACCCTGCAGCTCGCGGAGGCGATCCACGCCGTGATGCCGCGCGATCCGTCGGGCATGGACAGCGCCACCCGCTCCTTCCAGGCGCTGCGGCTGCGGGTGAACGACGAGCTCGGCGAGGTCGAGCGCGGGCTGGACGCCGCCGCGCGGCTGCTGGCCCCCGGCGGGCGGCTGGTGGTCGTCGCCTTCCACTCGCTGGAGGACCGGATCGTGAAGCGCTTCATGCGCGACGCCGCCGGGCGCGCGCCCGGCGCCTCCCGCTTCGATCCGGCCTCGCTGAGGTCCGCCACGAAGCCGGCGGGTTTCCGCCTTCTGACGAACAACGCCCTGCGGCCCTCCTCCGCAGAGACCGACATCAATCCCCGCGCGCGGTCGGCCCGGCTGCGCGCCCTCGAGAGGCTGGCCGCATGATCCGACCGCTCACCTTCCTCTCCCTGGTGGCCGCCGCCGGCTCGGGGCTGCACCTCTACTCGGTGAAGCACGAGGTCTCCCAGCTGGAGCGGACCCTGCGCGACACGGTGGGACGGACCGAGGCGGCGCGGGAGCGCACCGCCGTGCTCCGCGCCGAGTGGGCGATGCTGAACGAGCCGGAGCGACTCCGCGCCGCCGCCGCCCGCAACCTGCCGCTGGAGGCGATGCAGACCGCCCAGTTCGTCCGCCCGTCGGACCTGGATCGCCGCCTGCCGGTCGCGGTCGCCTTCGCCGGCGCGCCGAGCCTCTTCGCCCCGGCGGAGCGCCAGGCCGAGCGGATCGCGGTCGCCTCGGCCGAGCCGGAGGCCGCGCCGCCCCCCGTCCTCGCCCCCGTCCCTGCCGCGGCGGCGCCCGCCGCGCGGGCCGCGATGCCGGCGCTCGTGGCCTCCGCCGCCGCGGCCCCGGCCATCCCCGCCCCGCCCCGCGCGGCGCCCTCCCCGATGTCGGCGCAGGTCGCGGCGGCCCGGCCGGTCCCGCCCGCCGAGCGGGCGGCGCCCCCGGTCTCCGAGCGGGTCGCGGCCGTCGTGCCGCCCCTCGCGCCCGCCCCGGCGGCGGAGCGCCCGGCGCGCGTGCCGCCCTCCCACCTGCCCCAGCTCGCCGGCGTCCGCACCGCGGCGCGCGAGGTCCGGCCGGTCCCGCCAGAGATCCGCGAGACGGCGTCGCTCCGCGCGCCCGAGCCGCCGCGCGCCGCGCCGCGCGCGCCCGTCGAGGCGCGCGCGCCCGAGCCCCGCACGCCCGAGACCCGCGCGCCGGTGCGCGAGGCCGAGCGCGACATCGACCGCGGCATGAACGTCGCCGCGTCGCCGCCCCCCGGTCTGCTCCGCACGGCGCTGCACATGCGCTCCGCCGCCGCCGCGGTCCCGCCGCCGCGCGCGCCGGAGCCGATCGGCGCCGGCTCCATGCTCGGCGGCGCCGCGCGGCCGAGCCTCGCCCCGCCCGTCCCCGTCGCGAGCGCGAGCGCGGCGACGCTGGACCGCCTGCGGTGAACCCGCCCGCCCCCGACCCCAACGCCGCCATCGCCTACCACCTGCGCGAGCCCATCCGGGCGGCGCGGGTGGGGGATCCCCGGGCGGCCGCGCGCGCCGGCCAGCCGGACCTCGCCCGCCGCGCGGTGCTGGAGCGGAGCCGCGGCCGGCTGGTGATCGCCGCCGCCGGCTTCGGCCTGCTGTTCGGCGCGGTGGCGCTGAAGGCGACCTTCGCGACCGTGATCGACCCGCGCGAGCCGCGGCGCCAGGCCGCGCGCCAGACCGTCCCCGCCCCCGTGCCGGAGGCGTCCTCCGGCCGCGCGCCCATCACCGACCGCAACGGCGAGATCCTCGCGGTCTCCCTTCCCGTCACGGCGCTCGTCGCCAACCCGCGCCAGATCGACGACCCGGCCGACGTCGCCGCCCGCCTCGCCCGCGTGCTGCCACAGCTCGACCGGGAGCGGCTGGCCGCCCGGCTGTCGGGGGAGCGGCAGTTCGCCTACCTCGCCCGCGCGCTGACGCCGCGCGAGCAGCAGGCGGTGAACAACCTCGGCATCGCCGGGCTGCACTTCGAGGAGAGCCAGCGCCGCTACTACCCGCAGGGGCGCGCGGCCGTGCACGTGCTCGGCAACGTCGACGTGGACGGCGCGGGGCTGTCCGGCATGGAGCGCTACCACGACGAGCGGCTGCGGGCGCGCCCTTCCGAGGCGATGCGCACGTCGATCGACATCCGCGTCCAGCTCGCGCTGCGCGACGCGGTGCAGAAGGCGATCGACGACTACACCGGCATCGGCGGCGCGGGCGTCGTGCTCGACATCAACACCGGCGAGGTGATCGCCATGGTGTCGCTGCCGGACTACGACGCGGGCGACATCGGCGGCGCCACGCCGGAGCAGCGCTTCAACCGCGTCACCGTCGGCACCTACGAGCCCGGCTCGACCTTCAAGCTGCTGACGGCGGCCGCGGCGCTCGAGTTCGGCACGGCGAACGTCAACACGAGCTCCTTCAACGCCGCCTCGCCGATCCGCTACGGCCGGTTCACGATCAGCGACTACAAGGGCAAGAACCGCTGGCTGACCTTCCCCGAGGTGCTGGCCTACTCCTCCAACCTCGGCGCCGCGCACATGGCCCAGGGCTACGGCCCGGCCCGGCAGCGCGAGTTCATGGGGCGCATGGGGATGCTCACCCGCCAGTCGATCGAGATCACCGAGACGGCGACCCCGCTGGTGCCGCCCGCCAACGGCTGGCGCGACATCAACATGATGACGATCTCCTTCGGCCACGGCATCTCGGTGACGCCGCTGCACGTGGCCACCGGGATCTCGGCGGTGGCCAACGGCGGCATCCTGCGCCAGCCCACCCTGCTGGCCCTGCCGCCCGGCGCCCGGCGGGAGGGGACGCGCGTGCTGAGCGAGCGCACCTCCGAGACGATGCGCCGCCTGATGCGCCTCGTCGTCACCGACGGCTCGGGGCGCGGCGCGGACGTGCCGGGCTACTTCGTCGGCGGCAAGACGGGCACGGCGCAGAAGACCGGGCCGCGCGGCGGCTATCTCGCGAACAAGCGGATCGCGGCCTTCGTCGGCGCCTTCCCGATGAACGCGCCGCGCTACGCCATCTACGTCATGGTGGACGAGCCGAACCCGAACGCCCGCTCCCACGGCTACGCAACGGCGGGCTGGGTGGCGGCGCCGGCGGCGGGGTCGGTGATCTCGCGGATCGCGCCCGTGCTCGGCCTCGTGCCGGAGAACCCGACGGCGCCCGAGATCCTGCAATCCGTCTCCATCCCGCTGCAGCCGGGCCGGCCCGCGCCGCGCCCCGCCGCGACGACGGCGTCCACGCCCGCCTCCCCCGTCGCGCGCCCGGCGCCCGCGAGGACCGCGCCGGCCCCCGCCCCGGCCACCCCCACCCTCGCCCCGCCCGTGCCGCTGCGGGTGACGGAGATGGACGTGGTGCGGGAGCGCTCGGTGAGCAGCATCCGCCTCGCCGTCGCGGCCCTGCATGACGCCCGATGAGCTGATGGCGCCGACGGCGGGGCGGCCCGGGATCACCGGCCTGACGGCGGACAGCCGGCAGGTGATCCCCGGCGCCCTCTTCGCCGCGCTGCCCGGCACCCGGGCGGACGGGCGCGACCACATCGCCGACGCCGTGCGGCGCGGCGCCGCCGCCGTGCTGGCGCCGGAGGGGACCGCCTGGCCGGAGGACGTGCCCGCGCGCCCGCTGCTGACCGCGCCCGACCCGCGCCGCGCGCTGGCGCTGCTCGCCGCGCGCTTCCACGGGATGCAGCCCGCCACGGTCGTCGCCGTGACCGGCACCAACGGCAAGACGAGCACGGCCGACTTCCTGCGCCAGATCTGGGCCGATTCCGGCGCGCGCGCGGCGTCGATGGGCACGCTCGGGCTGGTGGCCGACGGCTTCCCGCCGGGACCCTCCCTCACCACGCCGGACCCGGTGTCGCTGCACGCGACCCTCGCCGCGGTCGCGCGGGCGGGGGTCACGCACGCGGCGATGGAGGCCTCCTCCCACGGGCTGGAGCAGCGGCGGCTGGACGGGGTGGCGCTGGCCGCCGCCGGCTTCTCCAACCTCACGCGCGACCACCTGGACCACCACGGCACGCTCGACGCCTACCGCGCCGCCAAGCTGCGGCTGCTGGACACGCTGCTGGAGCCGGGCCGCCCGGCCGTCGTCAACGCCGACATGGACGGGACGACGCTGGCGGCGATCCGCGCGATCGCCGCGCGGCGCGGCCTGCGCCTGCTGACCGTCGGCGAGGCGGGCGAGGACCTCCGCCTGATCCGCCACGCGCCCGTCGCGGACGGGCAGGAGGTGGAGATCGCGTTCCTCGGCCGGCGCGAGGCGGTGCGGCTGCCGCTGGTCGGGCGGTACCAGGCGGACAACGTGATGCTGGCGGCGGCGCTGGCCGTCGCGACCGGGACGGGGCCGGACCGGGTGCTCGCCGCCCTGCCGCGCCTGGCCGGCGTGCGCGGCCGGATGGAGCTCGCCGCGCGGCTGCCGAACGGCGCCGCGGTCTACGTGGACTACGCCCACACGCCGGACGCGCTGGAGCGCCTTCTCCTCGCGCTGCGCCCGCACGCGGCCACCCACGGGGGACGCCTGCACGTCGTGCTCGGCGCCGGCGGGGACCGTGATCCGGGCAAGCGGCCGCTGATGGGGGCCGCCGCCCGGCTGGCCGACCGGGCCGTGGTGACGGACGACAACCCCCGCTCCGAGGATCCCGCCGCGATCCGCGCCGCCGTGCTGGCCGCGCTGCCGGGCGGCGCGGAGATCGGCGGGCGGGAGGCGGCGATCGCCAGCGCCCTCGCCGCGCTCGGCCCCGGCGACGTTCTCGCGGTGGCCGGCAAGGGGCACGAGAGCGGGCAGACGATCGGCGGCGTGACCCACCCCTTCGACGACGTGGCGACCGTGCGCCGGCTGGCGGGGGTGGCGGCGTGACCGTGCTG
>Ga0325401_1006531_pt1 | contig 11273 bp, 9 predicted proteins | sample PopdelMetagenome_FD_205666 | JGI IMG/M metagenome (GOLD analysis project Ga0325401, IMG submission 205666) | Populus deltoides microbial communities from Bellville, Georgia, United States - Xylem-PdKOR-R2 | ecosystem: Host-associated > Plants > Phyllosphere > Stem > Wood/Secondary xylem | place...
TTTTTTTCAACCAAATGAAGCTAGTAATCTCTAAAAAAAACAGCAATCAAAATCAACTAATTTTAAATGCACTGGTGACCTGTGTGGAAGTGAGGTGAATTTTATTTTTTTATATTTTTATAATTTTGATATTCTGATATCAAAATAAAAAATTAATTTTAATATATTTTAAAATAAAAAATACTTTTAAAAATCAAAATATCTAATACCTTTCTATATTCATCTCCTCTCTTGTTTTTTCTTCTTGGATTCAGGGCTCTCCTTTGCAAAAACAAAAAAACTCCACTTCACCTGCTCTACGCCACCCGGTAGGCGGTATGTTTCCAGGTGGAAAATAATAGCGTGGTTTTTCGAAACATCCTTTGCCAGTGGCATTTTGGCGGCAGAATCGAGGGTTTGAAAACGCTACTTTTGCAAACCGTGTTTAAGGGGAGGATTTTTCATTAAATTAATGAACTTGCCCGGCTGGAAAAAAAAAAAAAAAACATACAGATATTTGATAAATAACTAGTTTGCTTAACTATTTACATTATTTTTCCACACTAGATCCCGTTTGTTTCCGCAGCTGAGCATGTTTTTTTAAAAAAATTATTTTTCTGTATTTTTTTATTGGTTTAATATAAAAAATATTAATTTAATATATTTTAAAATAAAAAATATTTTTAAAAATAATTGATAGCACAGTATTAAACAGTATCTAAGTTTATGGAAAACGTAAACAGTAAAAGCTGTACTTAATTCATCGTATTATACAACACCAAAAGGGAGCCTCCGTTTCAGACATATATAATCTTTGACCGATTTGTCAAATCAAATAACTGTCTTAAAATTGATTTTCTTGTTAACTTCAATGGACGTGTATTCCCATGAATTTTACCGTGAATATTGTAATTATTGAATATTTATAATACTTTTTAATAAAATATAGAAAATAATAAAAAAGAATTTTTTTTACGAGATTGAATATGATTTTTTCCATCCTATTTGTATTTATAAATATTTAGTGACTATAACTTAAATACCATGAGACTTTTCATGTATTTCAAGTTACAATTTTTCAGTAGAAATTTAAGAAGAAATCACTTTTTTTTTACTTAAAAATATTTTTTTATATATTCTTGAAGTGTTTTGATATATTAAATATCAAAAATAATTTTTTAAAAAATATTATATTAATATATTTTTAAATAAAAACATTTAAAAAAATCGAAGGAAACACCATGTCAACATCCAAGTTTGTGAAAAACATAAACAGTGAAAGCCGTAATTCATCGTATTAGACAACACCAAAAGTGCCCCCCTGTCTACCCATTTGTCAAATCAAATAACTGTCTTAAAATTGATTTTCTTGTTAACTTTAATGAACGTGTATTCCCATGAATTTTACCGTGAATATTGTAATTATTGAATATTTATAATACTTTTTTAATAAAATAGAGAGATAAAAAAAGAAAATAATAAAAAAGAATTTTTTTATTTCTTCACGGATTGAATATGTTTTTTTTTTATATTTATAAATATTTAGTAATCACAACTTAAATACCATGAGATTTTTCGTGCATTTCAAGTTACAATTTTTTAGTAGAAATCTAAGAAGAAATCACTTTTTTTTTTTTATTAGGGATACAATGCGAGTAATTTGTTTAGGCTCAATCAACAAGAACTTGAATTTAATACCGTTCAGAAAATTGATATTGTTTTTGTAAAGCTGATTGTTTTGAGATGATGGCATGATGATTGATCAAACGGCAGAAAAGAAAGTGTCATTTATTTAAATTGGGAGGGGGCATGGGGGCTTTGTCGTTTTCAAAGTTTTGACTTTCTTTTAAAATAACGGACCCAGAGTGATAATGAGAGTGCCAGCTGGTGCCAAATGGCTCATGGCTCTAATTTGGGCACATAAAAAAAAAAAGCTGCAACACAGAGAAAAGAAGGGCTTGTTAGTTCCACCAATAAAATTGCAAAGAGCTCCTCCTCCTTCTAACGGTCATGGAACCGGGTAGCATCATCTCAAACTGAAAACTTCCCCTTTGCTTTGACATAATGGTCTTGAGACTGCAAGCTAAAAGCTTAAATCTGATGCTGTGACTAATTGCTCCCGTTTCACAAATTTTATCATAATTTTATCTTGCTGCAGTTGACAGTTTTGAACAGGGGAATATGCAATGTGAGGGGGAGCCCAAAGAACAAGATAAGCAATTTCCACTTCATGGCCAAGGAAAGTAGTGTTGACTGCTTCCATCCCGGTACTCAAACTTAAGGAGCCAAACTTGCCGTGTTTGGATCGACACTTACCTTTTGTGAAGGGAGCAAAGATTTCTAGTTATCGGAACTGTGCAAAGAGGCTGCATATTTTTTCATGTGGAGAGGAGGCATGTGTCCAGTGATGAAAATTACAAGAAAAATGTGATCTTCCAGAAAGAATGAAAAGAGATTTCCTTTTTTTTTTTTTCCTGAATAGAATTTCCTGATTTATCTTCAGCGTCAATTTGAAACCATCGTTTTTCGTCTTGTTTGATGAGCATTTCAAAACAAATAGAATTGGGAATACTTATGATGTACAGGTTCAGTGGTTTTTTAGCTTCATCTCAGAAGTCAGAACTGAAGTATCAGTTTGCCACTCCCTACGAATAGATTCATGCATGCTCCAAAAAAAAAGGCTTTTAAAGAAGGCAAAAATATGTGTTACGTAACTCATCTTGATCATCGTTAGAACAAAATTATGTACTGACATGTTCCTGCAGATGTCTCGCTGGGGCTTGGAACTTGCCCTGAAGGATAGTACTGTTATGATAACTTGCAGCAATAATCTAACTCGACAACGATAACTGGCAGAGAAAGAATCTTAACATAAAGAGAGAAGTCAAACCTCTTCCTTTGAATTTTTATTTGCTTTTTTTTTCCGACTAAACTTTGATTCGGAGGTTGAACTAATTGCCTGGAGCTTGTCTAGGTTTGACAACCGTCTTGGAATTCTTGCTCAATGAATTCATGGGTTTACATAACGTGTAGGCCTTAAGGGAAAATATCCTCGATAAAAAATATAGTTTATGGAGTGCTTTTGCGGTATCATCAATTCGTCACGAGTTTTTGCCTTATTTGCAATGGTCTACTCACCACCTTGCTAGGGTAGCCGATGATTCAGTTCCAGGAGTCACCGGATAAGTTGATTATGGGGCCTGTTCAAACATTCATGGTCTACCGACCCCGAGCAATCATCACGTTGGATTCCTTGTTTATGACAACAGAAGAAACAAAATGAGAACAGAGGCGTTATAATTAGAGAACAGAATCCATACAAGGAGAACAAATGATAACCTTTCAAGTTTCAGGCAGTCCTGTAAACTACAATACAACACAGATTGAACAGCTCATTTATTGGAGAAGGCTACCCTGTGAAGGGTTACCTTCTATCTAGTTGTAGCAGTCCGTGGTAGTAACATGTATATTAGTCCACAATCATAGAATAGTCCAAGATGTCCTTCTGAACAGCTCTTTACACAGTTAATAATTTGTCTTTGATAACAGAGGTTCTGTAATTTTTCCTGCCAAGCATAATCCAACCGATCTCAAGCACAAAATTCCCAAGGCACAAGCTGGTAACAGGTCAGATTAGCTATGTGCATCCTCATCTTTATGTTCAAATGGTACTTGTCGCACAAATTGTCCTCGGACACGGGGTCTGTGTTCTGCCAGCTTCTTCCTACTCTGGTATCGAACCTAGAAAAGATTATGTAAATACAAGGTAAACTTTAAATACTACAATATAGAAACAACAGGTAACATCATAATAGATGCTTTATTCTTAGTTTCACAAATTTACTTAGATGACTGTTGGGATAATTAATGTTTTCAATGCTAATACTAGTAAAGAAAATGTCTGATGCTTGATAAGTCACAAGTCCTTGGTGATTGATCTTAGGGTTGGGTGTTTATCCATGCACAAATAAGTAAAGAATTGAGAGATATTTTTAGTCTTTGGATGTCTCACAAAGTTCAAATTATCCATCTTTTACTAAGATTATCTACATGCTAGGACTCTTTTCACCAAAAGTCCTTTAAGAGAAAATAAATGAGTTCTAAGTTTGTATCTAATTATGCTGCAATTTCAGTTCTACCTTCTTCTCAAAGCATCTCTCCTTCCTCTTCTGGCGGAATTTGTTCAATGCAGCCTCTCTCAGTGCAAAGCAATTTTGACTGCCTCCGCTCCTGCTCCCACTTTCATCACCTGTACCAGGATTTTCGTCTTTTCCAGCTGCCCCACTATTGCTCTCCAAGTTTATTCCTCTGGGATTCAAAGCAATGCAGCTCTCATTTTGACCATTGCTCCCATTCATACTGTAATTACCAGCATTTCCTTCCATGGGTGTGCTCAACAAGTTAGATGACCCACACCGGGGACCTGCAGCTGCCATATTTTTCAAAGACAAATCATTACTGATATTTTTCAAAGACAAATCATTACGGATGGTGAGGGGCATGTTATGAACACTGACGATGGTGTTGCACTTGGCCTTGCTTGTTCATGCCTCTTGATTGAGCCAGAATTGTGTTAGCGATTGGAGCATCACCCTTACCCTGTATTACAGGCTGAGGATGAGGTGTATGGTCATTCTGCACTGGCTGGAAGGCAGAAGAAGGATGGAGGCATTTAACTGTAGATTTTGGTGTTGGCTTGTCTCTGATTACCAAAGGTTTGGCGAAAGCATTATTAGTTGTAGAGCCCACGTCATTGTTGTTACTACTTCCATTGGAACATAGATTACGAGGTGTGCTATTTGAGTTGGATTGAAGATTTTGCATTGATTCTGTTTTTGCTGCTTCTGAACAATTATCAAGCAGAGAACAGCTACCTACATTCCCTGTTGGAGCCTGATAAGCGGTTGAAGCAGAATTATACCTGCATAGTAATGAAGATTCAACTTTAGGATGTACCTCCATTGAAGGACCAAAGAATGGATATGGTCAGAATCCAAATTTATCCTACCTTGAGAATGCTGAAAGGTCTGAATGTCTCAACACATTTCGGTCATTGGCACTGGCCCAAGCATCTCCAGTATCTCTCAGCCTTTTCAAAACCAGTTCAAGAGAAGGCATCTCCTTGGTCTCATAGATGACCTCATTCTTTTTGTTTGAAGAGAGACTGTTTGAGATGTCTACGACTTCACTTTCAATCCGAGGATTAGTAATGTTTGTCATGACACCCTTGAGATCATTGCCTTGGTTTCTCAATTCTCTATTGTGTTTTTCACTGTTGAGCTCCAGTTGTCCTTTCTCTAAATGCCCACTGTCCTGTTCTGATTTTATTTCACGAAATTTCTCTCCATTATTCCCTGCTATGTTGGTCAGTACCTCTTTGCTTAGATCTTTATGCTGCAAATTTGGAATTCTAGGTACTCCTATCTCCAAGTCCTTGCCCATAACAAAGTTATCTACGAATTCATTGCAGTATAATTTCAACCAAAGGTCAAGAAAAGGAGGGAGATAGGGGGTATCAGAGAATAAAGTTCAAAAACAATCACTGCATACAGAGCCATACATACCAAGTTCATCATCCTGCTTTCCAAACTTCTTCGTTGTAGCCAGGGGCACCCAGTTGTCACATGCCTCAGGCCTTGAGTGAATAACCTGGGCGAATGTGCTATCAGGAGGATCAGCTAATTGGTCCCACGGTAACATTGGTTTGGGACTGTCAACTTCAATGGCCCTCTTTGTCCAGGAACTCTGCAAAGACAGAGTTAATATGGAATCTTTGTTACAGGATGCGGCATTCTGTTAGAAATCTGCCATGTGTTAACATTAATATGTTAAGGTACCTTTCCTAGCAAAAAGTACCTTTCCATACATTAGCTGTCTATACACACATAAAACAGATGCTCGTGTGCACACATGCACATTAACAAACCCACTGAAAAACACAGGAAAGATACAAAATCGTGCAGTCTTTGATGAAATTGTGCTCGCTATATGGAATCCTTTTGGCCATTCTGTTTTATCTATGGTTTTTTTGTTTAACTATTTATCTAGTGCTTATGCTGACAAATAACACCATCATGTACTTTTCCAATCCCGCCGTCTTAATCCCTGTACATTAGTTTATGGGCTATCCCCTTAGTTAGTTGCAAAACGCTGAGATATTAACATGATAACAAGACACTGGGAAAAGATCATAAGCCCAGCTTGTACTTGTATATATTGCACCTCAATTCTAGGGTTTCTGAAGTTTGATTATGGAAAGACTGAAAATGCTGAAGTTCTTCAGCATAAGACAGGAGGCAAATTTTTTACTTGAATATTCTAACCCTTGCTTGATTGCAAACAAAAGTATTGAATATGGCTAGGTACGGCATTCCATTATATAATTGCTGACAGGTGGATTTGGAGTGGTATCTTTAATAGTTTCTAATTATTAATTCCCATTTTTAACTGGCATAAAAAAATTGTGGTCCCCAAAGTACAAGGAATACCATTATTACCCACTACTCTATTACTATCCATGTACTTTTCTTTTTTCCCTTCATAAATATCAAAGTATAAGCTTGTTCATAAAAAAAAATACCTGGGTACCACTTCCGTTGTCACTTCCATCCCTTGCATTCAAACCAATGCTTCCAATGTCATCGTCATCATTGCTGTCAGTATCATTATCGGACTCATCAGCACCTTTTGACTTCGAGGATTTTTGAGCCCGTACAGCACTCTCACTCCCGCTACCACTAGCCTGATGAATGATGAATAAAAAAAGCAAAACAGAATTTCAAAACTTTGCACTTTTCTGTGATCCTATATCACCGGAGTGGTAAATATGGTGAAGACAGAAAAGGCCAACAAAAATCCATACAAAGCTCCCACGATGTAAATAGTTGAAATTTGAATCCATGGTGGTGCTCCTAGCAAAATTGACATCTTCCTTTCAAGCTTGAATTTCTCAACAATTGACATGCAAATGCATCTATATATATAAATATATATGGCAGACCTGAAGTTGAGGTCCAAAAATTGGTCCAAGTTATTGTTTGTTACACAAAATGGCATAAGTTAGCAACTCACGCTGTGGCACCTCCTCCAAACATGTTGCCAAAGGATTTTAAGCTCATTTTTTCGAATAGGCTTCACTAAAAAGTCAACTGCACCCTTTGACAAACACCTAAAGACTACATTCATGGAATCATGAGATGACATCACTGCACAGAAGGTCAACAGGTGTAACAGTTAAAAGCATCAATTTGTTAAGTTGAAAGTCGTAAAACAGTGTCAGTTTCAAAAGAACAAAATAGAAGAAGCACACTCACTAATTACAGGAATATTCCTGCAAGTTTTGTGGCTCATAATGTTGCTTAAAAGGCCAATGCCTGATAAACAAGGCATAGCCACCTCAGTTAAAACAAGATCAATGTGATTTGTCAGATCTTGTAACAGCTTCCAAGCTTGTAGACCATTTGCTACAGCAGTAGCTAAAAATAAAAATACAGAGAGAGAGAGTGATTGTTAGCTTTATAAATAGGAAGAACAGAAACAAAGAGGAGAAAGTTCCAGGCATTTGTTGGAGTAATTAAAGAGAGTAATTTACATTATCTGTCACTTCCCTGAGAAATTACAGCGTTTATCAAATTACCAATCATTACTTATATATTACATCTAAGAGCCATAATTAAAAAGTTACATTAAATACATGAAGGGAAAAAAAAAGAAGAGAGAGAGAGAGATTGACCATTGCATAATTATATTTTATCATGCATGATAACTTTACAGCACATAAATATATAAAAAACAAAGAAAAAAATACAACTCGTCTCGAACTCTCGTATCAAACCAAGTTATAAACTACCAGATCTGTTGCCATCTAAATCCCAAAGTGAAAACCAGGTTTTTGGAAATAGTATAAAAATCATTTTGATAGAATCAAAGGAATGAGGGGGAAATGTCAGAAAAAGAACCCAACTTTCTCAAATTTTAGATCCTTAGAGGATGCCATTGAGCCTTGTGGTTCAATGGTGCCAAGTCCTCCTCCCCAAAAAAAAGCTTGGGTAACCCAAAAAAAAAAGATTCTTTAGGCAAATACCTTTATCAAACTCTATGTAACCCTATCTCTAATCAGAAGCTTGAGAATCATGATTAATGAGTCCTTGAGTTGAGGTGTTTAAGTGTCAAAGAACCATCTCAACCCAATAACATAAGTTGTTAGGTGAGGTTTCAAGATATGATTTACATTAATAGGTGTTTATTCTCCAACACACCCCCTCAAATGAACACCCTTTGATAACAGATTAATTTGGATTGATTGATAACAGCTGATCTACCCTGGGGATGTGGCACGATGAGAAGAGATTGGGGAAGGAAAGAGAACAGATATGAAAGTGGAGGAGAAAACCAGAGGAAGAAAAATAGAACAGTCAAGATAAGGAGTAACTAAATCTAAAGTCCAATCGTCAAAAAATGCGACTCCAGAAAAAATATGGACTCTCATAAGTAATCATCAAACCTAATACAGAATAGGAACTGGAACCATTACTCTTCTTTCTACACCTCTCAAGGTGGACTTGCTTTTCTTTGAAATGGTACAGGGAGAAAGTCAGCACCACTAGAATAAGTTCCTAAACAAAGCCATTTTAACTGAAAAAATGAAAAATGAAAACCCTAATGACAAACAAGATATTATATAAATGAATAATCTTGAATATTCGAATGATCTTCAAATATTTAATAATCAGGAGTGAGAGCTAGATAGACAGTTTCTTCATAATTGCCATCACTTGCATATTTTCATGTTCTTGATTTGAAATAAAAGGGATCTTCAGTTTCTTGTGCATCTCAGGGCATCACTCATCAGACTTCCTATTCTAACACACCTCAATAGAATGGAGTAGTTAAAAAAAGACACTTGACTGAAATTGCACAAAGGATTCTACAATATAAAAAGATATCATTACCGCATGCATCTTCTTCTTTTTTCATATAAAGTTTAGGTCCTCATTCTCTGATCAAAGTAATGACAATACTTTCTAGCTCATGCACCATTCTCTTTACATGATATAAAGTATCTACTTTAGATCGCAGATCAAGCTAGCTCTTAAGCAAATGAGTTGACAGCATAATTTTTTACCTTCGTAGCCGCAATTTCGAAGCAACGCACTGACAACATGGCGAGTTGAATCATCATTTTCCACAAGCAGAACCTTTAGAGACCGACGAGGCAGGAACCTCTCCCAGTGAACCAAAGGCCCTTGAGACTGTTGCTGTTGGCTCTGAATAACAACCTGTGCATCGGTCAGGACCTGAAGCGATTCCATGCCCTTATCATTCACATCTTTTTCATCCTCATTAATCTGGGACTCACCTTCCTCTGAGAGCTCCTGGTCCTCACCCATGATCCCGTCCCTTATTTTCTTCTGCTCATCTTCTGCAATATGATTTTGCTCCGCAAACCCGTTGTTCATTGAGAGCATTCTTATTCATTTGAACTGTTGACATTAATCAGATTCAAGGACATTAATGAGAAACACACTGGACTGAGTAGGTGAGAAAATATTCCTAATTCTGCAAGATGGATAGCAAATTACATTATCTCCGAGATGGTAACTACAGCAAACACAATAGCTCAGCAAGTCCTACACAAGATATACAAGTTACACATCAGATGTAATAAACAAAACCAGAATCCCTGAAATACAGTATGATGTGCATTGAATGCTCAAAGATGTTGATAGCTTAGCAATATCTTACACATCGGTGGCAGAGAAATTATGGAAAAAAGACAAATTAAGTTTAATGGTTTGAGTGGTGAAAACATTAAATTGAACACAAGGTTTCGAAGTATTTAGCTTGGCAAAGTTAAAACATTTTATTCTTCTACAGACACTGAATACATCAAAGATAAGATTTGAAACTCATTCTTGAAAATGAGAAGAAGAAAAAAAGGATGAAGAGTCAAAGTTTTGTTTTTCATAATTTTAAGGCAAGCAGACAAACCTGCAACATGGAACAATTATTAATGTCTCCCATCGCTCGCTCGAAATAAAAAATCAGGCTATAAAAAGCAATAAAAGAATCCAAGAAATGGACATGAAATACAATTTACTTCATACAGCAATAAAACAAAGCTAGATTTTTAATTTTTTATCCACATGGCCCAATCAAAGCAAGAACAATTACTCCAGAATAATCCAACAAACTCTAATAAACCTATGTGACTTTACTTTTTTTCTCTCTGGGTTTTTATTGTGAATTCGAACCATATACAAAAAATCCAAGCTAGTTTTTTGCCCCTTACTATCCAAACTTCTTGAGTCCCTGAGTTTCCATACTTCTCTTCTTCCTTCATTTCAATTTTCTCAAAAACCAAACATATTATTGTAACAGAGATCAAATCTACCAAATTCTGACCAGGTAAACAAAAAAAAAAGCATGAATTCAAAAATTTACAAGAAAAGTAGTACTTCATTTCTTCGAAGCAAACCTCAATAATTCAAAACAAGCTTCTTTTCTTCAGTTTTCTAAGCAACCAGGCAGACGATAAGTTAGTAAGTTCACAGGGCAGTACAGTTTCAAAATTTTCACAACAAAAACAATGAAAAATAAAAAAAATAAATCAATTAAACTCCAGATTTTGTCGAGAAAACAATACAGTTCGTTTCATTTTCCAGGAAAAATTGATCTACAGCTCTCCAGCGTATCAAACAACAAAAGAAAATAATGATTTTACCTTCTAAAATCCATTCCCCCTCTCGGTCCGGTTATCAGAATTCAAAAATTCAAGTGTTTAAAACACATATTATAGACTGATAAAGCGAATACATTACCTTTCTAGGGTTTCACTCACCAAATCTGAAAAGAAGAAGAAACGGCTTGACTGGTTGAGAAAAGATAAATAAAACACAGATATTGCTGGGGGCAAAAACACTTAGAAGAGATATTATTATACTCCAGTTTTCTCTCTCGATGACGTGGACAAAATGAAGGCTCGCAGCCTTGCCATGTTAATACCACGTGGGAATCTGATTTCTGAGGTGGCATGAGATCAAAAGCCGCGCTGCGAGTCAACTTCTCGCGATACGGGGATCTAGGGTGATCCTTCTGTGTACATTTTTATTGGTACGCCAATTGCTGGCGTGGATAAAAATCATATACTAGACAAATAATTGCATTGATTAAATACAGTTAAATCTCTAACAATTAATATACTGGGATCATAAAGATTTATTAATTAATCTATATGTTATTTAAACTTTAAATTTAAACCAGGATGAAAAAATATTATTTAATTAAGAATATTA
>Ga0325401_1006534_pt1 | contig 11270 bp, 1 predicted proteins | sample PopdelMetagenome_FD_205666 | JGI IMG/M metagenome (GOLD analysis project Ga0325401, IMG submission 205666) | Populus deltoides microbial communities from Bellville, Georgia, United States - Xylem-PdKOR-R2 | ecosystem: Host-associated > Plants > Phyllosphere > Stem > Wood/Secondary xylem | place...
TGAAACGATCTGTAAAGTCGTGAATGTGTATATGAATGAACTGTAGTCCAATACCTTAGAAACAGGGCAAGACATTTTGATGTGAGAGATAAGATCAGAAACAAATATTTGTTGACTCATCCATTAATGTGTTATTGATCGCTCATTTGGATAGACTATTCATTGCCACTAAGAAAATCCTTGCTTCTCCTCTTATATGACATTTCCTTTTACACTATTTAAGCAACAGTTTCAAAGTGATTTTTGCCTTGATGGAGACATTAACTACAGTGATATGAATCTATGCTGAGCCTCAATTCTTTTCAATTACTTTACATATTTATCAGAAACAATGTTGTCAAAAGGCATCTAGGCACTCTAGGCGAGGCCGTAAATTAGCCTTAATGCTATGAATTTCAATGAAACGCTGCCTAGGCGAGCGCCTTGTGAGTGGGTGCAAGGCGTTAAAGCTAGCATCTGCATGAAGTAATTCTTTTTCTATTGGGTTTTACTTTTTTTTCTTAACTTATTTATGTTTTGACCTATTTTTCCTTTTTTTAATTTACAATAAGAAACAACTTAGGGGTATTTTTATAAAAAAAACAAAGATAAGGGTAAAAAAGGAATTTAAAAAAATCATTTAATTGGGAAACAAAAACAGACAAGGAAGGACACCTTAGAAGAGAAACGCCCGCCACACTCTTTTTTCAACAGTGGGAGTCCGAGAACAACACAAGTACAAGAGAGGAAAGCATGGATGAAGATGTTTTTGAAGATTAATGAATAATGATATTATGATATTTAAGTTTGCTTTTTAATCTATTTGACTACTTCTTACTTGAAATTATCTTTTTTTTTAAGGATGAAAAATACAACTTTATATGACTATGTTATGTTATGGTATTTTATATCTTCTTTTGATTTTATAATGATCTAATCTTAATTGGGAAGGTATATATTTTAGATTTATATTGTATTATATAATATTAAACATTTTTTTTTAATTTATAGCATATCACCTTGGTTCATTCGGGCAAGCGCATAGGCATGCACCTAGCGCCAAGTGCCTAGCTCCTTGAGCATTTTATAGGCTTGGCATCTTTTAGCGCCTTTCGCCTTTGACAACACTGATCAGAAATGCATTTCTTTTCTGCATTTGCTCTTCACTCGTAGGTTTAATGCAACAGACTTCTTGACAAGACTGAGAGGTAAGAGGCTCATGCTGGTTGGAGACTCCATGAACCGAAATCAGTTTGAATCAATGTTGTGTCTCCTTCGTGAAGGCCTGCCTGATAAGAGCAAAATGTTTGAGATCCATGGCCGCAGAATAACGAAGGGAAGAGGCTACTATGTCTTCAAATTTGTGGTAATTACAGATTTTATATAGTTATGCTGCTTCTATAAAGGCCAGAAGACAGCATTAGCCAATATTATAGTAGTTAAACTGAGTGAAGATAGAGGATCAGAAAAAGAGCAAAAAATTGCAAAAAAGTAGTCAATGCATTCTTTCTTGACTTGTTACAGATGAGTGGTAATAGGTCTTCATGGCTACAACGATACCTTGGCTTTATTGGGAATCCTCCATTTCTTCAAGAAAATAATTTGAATGCACTTGTATTGTGAAATAAATCTGCTATACTTCCATAAAAATTATCTTTACAATTTTTTTCTCATTTGTTTCTGGTTCAAAAAAATTATGGGTTTTGTAACCGGAAGTAGCTCTAATGCAGTAGTGCTACTCGTGAATTCTCTCTCATTTTGGAATCCACAAGTTTCCTTCTGAATATACAACAATCTACTTAGATAGACTTAGTTGTAAATATGGTATATCAACAATGTTTATTCTTCCAAAGAAAAAAGAAGAGGGTTGATGATTTTAATAATTGCTTGGGCAGGATTTCAAGTGTACTGTGGAATTTGTGAGGTCACATTTCCTTGTAAAGGAAGGGGTGCGGATAAATGCACAAGGAAGCTCAAACCCAACTCTATCTATAGATGTAATTGACAAGACAGCAGGCCGATGGAAGAGGGCTGACATCCTGGTTTTTAATACTGGCCACTGGTGGACTCATGGAAAGACAGCTCGTGGGTATGTTTGAATTGCTGTTTTTGTTATATTTTAAATTGTAGTTCCACGTAATTTCTGCCTTTGTTATTATTTCACTAAAACATGATGGTATTTTTCCATGTTTATATTCTTTCTCGGGTAAACTTTATTTTTGCCTCTATGAAATTATCGATGTTCCAATTTTATTCCTATAGTATAAAAAATTCTCATTATTACCCCTTAGTTTTCAAAAGGCTCTAATTTTACCCCTAACCATTAAATAACCTACTTTTTTCAATTTGGTTGGGTGTTTTTTTTTTTTTTAATATTTGTAAGTGGTTTTTTGTGAAATGTTATAACATTTATGGGAATTTGATAGGAAATGATTAGAGAAAAATTAGGAAAACTAAAATAAAGTAGGAAAAATGTGAGATTTTTATTAGTTATTTAATAGCAGAGGGAAAAATCAAAACTTTGTCAAAATTATAGGAGTGAGATTGGGGCATTTTAAACTATAGGGGTAAAAGTGGAACATTGATAAAACTACAAGTGCAAAAATGTAGTTTACTGTTTCTTGTCTCTGCACGTTTTGGTTCAGTAGCTAGGTTACATGACATTGTTAACCCTCCCTCTTACATGATCCTTGCCATTGATGTTGGGGAAGATTTTTTTTTCTTAGCAAAGATGTGAGTGGTGTTTAACTCTGGACAATAGGGACACGCTTTATAAATTAAGCTAGTTGGCACACACTCTTCTGTTTCTATTTTGAGAGCTACTTCAGTCTCTCTTTTTTCGCTTTGCTATTAATAGTAACCAAAAAAGAAGAAGGATTAGTATTGAACAAGAAGAAATGGTGAGATTTGAGTAGGAATCCCTTTTTATTAGCCATTTCTAAGACAAAAAAAATTAGTCCCATCCGGTAAAGATTCTAAACCCTGCATATTGCTGGAAAACCCCTTTTGTGAACCTTATCTTTTATCCAGTATTGAACAAGAAGAAACGGTGAGATTTGAGTAGGAATCCCTTTTTATTAGCCATTTCTAAGACAAAAAAAAATTAGTACCTTCCAGCAAATATTCTAAACCCTGCATATTGCAGGGAAATCCCTTTTGTGAACCTTATCTTGCATCCAGTATTGAACAAGAAGAAACGGTGAGATTTGAGTAGGAATCCCTTTTTATTAGCCATTTCTAAGACAAAAAAATTAGTCCCTTCCGGCAAAGATTCTAAACCCTGCATATTGCAGGAAAATCCCTTTCGTGAACCTTATCTTGCATCCAGATTCTTTAGTTGGTTTATAGACGTGTGTAAATGCATGTTTGAAATCATACTGGTAAATAGTTCGATTCAGAAATTGATGTCCTTGCTCATTTTGTCTATCTAAATGTTTGTTTTCCCTTGTAATGCAGTGCTGCTTAATTGTGCAGGAAAAATTACTATAAAGAAGGTGACTATCTCTATCCAAAGTTCGATGCAGTTGAGGCTTACAGAAGGGCTCTAAGGACCTGGGGAAAGTGGATTGACAAAAATGTGAATCCAAAAAAGCAGTTAGTATTCTATCGTGGATACTCCTCAGCCCATTTCAGGTACATCTTTACTTCCGTTTTCTTCTAACCGTTGTTTCATCCCTAGACCTAGGCTATATTATAAATAGTATGGAGGAGAGTATATTTTGTTCATGTTTGCATTCTTTCAGATTTACAAAATGCGGAAAATTCATTTTATTTAACACCTCGAGTCTGTTAATTTATAGCAGTAGCATGGATCAGCTCTGTCACTCTTTCCATATTTGGAAACTTTTCTTGTGAAAAGCAAATATTTTGCTGAAATAGATATAACTACTGCAATTATTTATTTTTCTACATTAATTATATAATAAGCAGAGGTGGAGATTGGGATTCAGGAGGGACATGCAACGGGGAGACTGAACCAGTTTTGAGGGGGTCAATTCTCAACAACTATCCTGTCAAAATGAAGATAGTGGAGGAGGTAATCCAGGAAATGAAGAATCCAGTTACACTGTTAAATGTCACTAGTTTGACCAATTTTCGAAAGGATGGGCACCCTTCAATCTTTGGCAAGAACGTAACTGCTGGGATAAAGGTATCATCAAGGCGCCAAGACTGCAGCCATTGGTGTCTTCCAGGTGTCCCTGATGCATGGAATGAGCTAATATATGCAACCCTGTTTCAACATTGACTTTCCAAGAGTTGAAACAACAATCTTCCCTCCTCATTTTCAACGGGGAAAGAAAAAATATTTATAATTTTACTTTCACCAGGCATGGAGAATTCCAAGTTTTGTATTGTTCAAGACTTGCAATGTGAACTCTGACTTTGCAAGTCATGGAATTTTTTTTTCTTACAACCATTTCTGAATCTATGATATATATATATTCATGTAGGAGAAATGTGTTCTGATGATTGGTGAGGTTACTATTTCTGATCTTACCTTTTCAACGCGGGGGGTTGTTTCTGGGTTGCTTCTGTGGTAGGTCTTTTTCCAAGAAGATTACATAAAGTAATGCCTTGGCTTAAAGCTGTAAGCAACCATCAAACTCCACTTCTTGGCTTGGACCATAAAACATGGGTCTATCGTATAATCTTAAACTAATTTCAGCAAACTTGGTCAATCTGCCATAATTATTTGTACAACTTTTCAATTCTTTGCCCACAAGAAAAGTCAAGCAGATAAGCAATGAAAATGATTGTTGTGATTTTGGGTGAAGATTGGACTGAGTTCATCCGATGATCATCACTGACTAAATGGCAAAAAATTTGAAAATTATGAAATGCTTCCTAGGAACGTTGACATGCCGCTCCTTTTCTAATCAGAAAACAGACTCTTTTTTAGCTGGTTTGGCTTTTTATTTAAAAATATATAAAATAATATATATTTTTGATTTTTTAAAATTTATTTTTGATTTCAGCGAATAACTTAAAATAATAAATTTAAAAATATATTATAAAAACATTTTTAAAATACAAAAATAAATATATCATCTAGATAATAAACATGCCGGTGCGAGTTGAGTTCATAGCCTTTTATTGCCATGATTATATATGGTATTCTTTTCTCTTTAGCCAAACCCATGGAATTCCTCTTGCACGAGTCCATTTATTTATATATATATATATATATATACTTTTTGGTCAATATAATAAGGGTGGAGAATTTAAACAAAAGGCATGTATTATTATCATAATGTTTTTGGTCCATCAATAAACTTACTTCGAAGACTTGGCTTCTATAATTTTACAACTTAACTTGATAGAAAATTAATTGAATAAGTATATCATATGGTTGGCGTTATGGTGCCAACTATATATATTAATGACAAAGCAGCTCATTAAGCAATCTTTATTATGATAAAGCAAAATTAAATGCTAAAGTCAAACTTCATAATTATGTGACTGAGTGGATTTCTTTTTTCATTATTTATAACTAATTAAGAATCAATCCCAACGGTGACCACCAAAAACACTGTTGTAGTTTGGCTTGGCCAGTTACTCTGCCTGCTTGTTAAGTATATAATTAAAACCATATATATATATATATTGACTTGCAAATCCTTCAACACTTCCGTCCTTTTTTTTTTTTTTTAACCTTTTCATTTGGGATTTAATGGAGAAATTTTTAAAAAAATTAATGTAGGTGTCACAGAGAGAGAGAGAGAGAGAGTAAGAAAAGTAGTTGGTCAAAATGAACCCATGTAGAAGGATGTATATATCGAATTACATTCCCATAGAATTCCACAAACAAATTGTTAATTTATTCTACCAAGAGCTCTCTTATCTATTCGGTACGAGACTTGGGGCACACCCTCGGATCGATCCCCTGTTGAATTGTTCATCACTTCAAATTATTTGGTATTTTATAGTCTGACTAATAATAATATATAATAATAATAATTATTATTGATTTACATAAAGCAGTGTTGATGAAATATTTCAGCTATATATAAACCTAGCTACTAGAATCATTAATTTTGTACTACCATGCATGATCGATAGCCGCTTTACAATTAATTAAAATTGCTTGCTTGCTTGCTTGCTAGCTCCTATGGACCATGTCAAAAACGGCTACATTTCTTTCTGATCAGTTGTGGTGCTTTCCTCACATGAAGGACACTTTTTAATTGTACCAAAATCCTTTGCAAGTTGAGAGTGCGACGACGACGACGACGACCGTCCAGTTTTTTGTGACCTTAATTCTTGCAATTCTCTCTTCAATCTTCTGTTCTCATTGCTTAAACTTTCACAACATTTCTTCAAGAGTTCACAGTCTGCCTCTGTTTGCTTCAGCTTGGTCCTGCATGCACGTTAATTGTTTTTATTTTTTATTTTTATCACCATTATTACTGTAGAGAAGAAACCGAATACCCAAAAAGAAACCAACGAAAAAATGACAACAAGGATTTAAATGCACAAACTGAGTTATGGAGTTATTACCTTGCCCTCCTGTTCTGGAACCAGACTTCAACTTGTCTCGGCTTTAAATTCAATTGCTCAGCGAGTGCATGCTTCTTAGCCTGCGTGCATGAGGTGAAATCCTTTATTTAGTCACTGGATAAATAAATTAAAGACAGGAGGGGAGGGGAGGGGAGGGGAAGACAAATAAATTGAAATTAAACTAATGTTTTTGATAACTGAATCAAGGATTTATATAGCAAATTATAAATAAAACCAAAAGCAAAAAAGGTCATGCAGGGAGAGGTTTATTAATTTGTAACTCTAAAAATTAAAGTTTCCAGGCAAAATTAAATATTATAATTTACAAGTACTAACTATAATGATATTAAAAAAAAAAAACATGTGTATAATTTGATTTTCTGATATCTAATCAAAGATCAGGAGTGATAGTCAGCAGCACAAACTGCCTGACAAGGAAGGGAAAAAATGAAATATATAAAGAGCAGCAAAAAAGGGTACCGGATTAAGAGTGGGATGCCTTCGAAAGCTCTCCTCAAGATAGCTTGATTGGTCTTTTGTAAGCCTGAGTTTCTTTCTACCAGTACCATACATGCAGCTGTTATCAATGGAATGATCACTTCTCTTATTTCCATAATCCTCGTCTTCTTCAGACTTGTAGCATGCCCCCTCTGCCTTGCCATGATGATCTATATTCATGGAATCTTCTTGATCAGGGCAGAGTGTAAATGAGAGGTCTAGACGTACCACAGGCTTCTCCTTCTGTTTCTGCGGCCATGGCGCATAGTTTTCACCTCCTAGTCCAAGCCCAAGTCTTGTGTTACAGTACCCTTCTTCTTCCATGTTTGAGAGAGAGAGAGAGAGAGAGAGGGGAAAAGAGAAAGAGAAGATGATGAATATAATTGGCGAATGGAGAGAAGGGGTTAGGAGGTGACTTTATACAAGAATATTCAAGTCTTCGGATATAATTTAGGAATATATAAATGATTTAAATATATTTTTTTTTTGTGAATAACTACAGTGCTAATGACAACTAAACATGGTGAGAGAGTGTCCTAATGGGTGCGTTAGAGCCATGCATGACCCTTTTGGGGGAAACCAAAACTTCCTTCATTCCTTCCATATCATGTTTGACCTCGCGATTAATTTCCACAGGGTTTTAATTAATTAATAATTAAATTTAGACTTTGATTGATTTGAGTCTACTCTCCGGCCCCTGGACCGTATATTTCCAAACAATTTCCCTGCGTATGAAAACAAAAGAAGTCTTTGTTTTGAATTTGGGGTCAATTGTCTACGCATATGCAAACATATTAGTAACTTCCCACCTTAATTTCTTCAATAATATCAAGAGTGATGTTATTAATTTCTTTGCTTTATATATATATATATATATAGAAATCTTAATATTTTTCTAAAAATTCTTATTATCATTATAATATTTGTTCTTACTGTCATCCAGGTTTCTCATGATATACTATACTAAATATTATACTATAGTAAATATAATATATTTGATAAAGCATAATTTATATATGGATTATATAGAAAATAATTTATAAATAAAAGAGATCTTCTTGTGATAAAATCTAATCTATATATTTTTATATGACCTATAAATTTTCTAGTTATGATTTCAATTCACCAAGCTATATAGTACAAAGAATATCGGAAAAATATTAGTTTTGTATTATTATATTTATTGAAGGAAGGTATTTTATATATAAGCTAATTATACCTATCTCTGTTATATAAATATAAGAATAGAGATATTTGTAATATAGTTTTAAATTGAGAAATTAAATTATCAATTCGTAAGTCATCGAATCAACGCCCGTCATATATTGATTATGTTCTATCCTCTTTCTAATAAAATAATAAAAAAAGTTATTATTTGTTTCTTCTCAAAGGGTAGCTAGGTCAGATCATCAACGATGTAGAGGTTCAATTAGAAACTTGATTCAACCTGAGTGGATGGATCATGGGGTAAGCTAACCCACAGGGTTGGACTCCATTTGACAGCTAATTAAAGTTGTGCTTCTATCACTTCCTGGGATATATTATCTTCCATCTATGTCTCAGCTAATGTGATAATTAAAACACCATTTTTTCAAATACTTGGTGCTTGACTAACTCTTTTTAGTTGAATTTTGGGTTTTTGTTTCTTTATTATTATCCTAAATGCGAGGAATTCACTTTATCCCCTCTAAATTATATATTCAAACAAAGACTCTGATCATAATTCTTCAAACAAATTTGTTTGTGTAGAATTTGTGCTATAGGTATTCAAACTGTACTATCATAGATTAATTCATAGCCTAGTGACTATTCCATTGTTGATGACTGTTATAGCTCTTTCTAGAAAAAAGCTATACAATTAATACATAAACAAATATATTACTAATATTGGAGTTGATATATAAATATGTAATGTATAGGAAAGATAAAGGAATAAATACATGAGTGCATAATGGTTGAATGAATTGTTGCCAAGTTTTTAAATGAACTTAAATAACTTCAATAATTATCTCTTAATCCAAGATATTTATAAGCCTAAGCATACCTCAAAAAAAATGGTGTTATAGGTATCTTGTGATACTTGGAGTTGCAGGAATCTCATGGTAAGTTGTTGGTCGTGATACTATTGATATAGAAGTTGGTGCTCGTTATTAATTATTTTATCTTGTCATGTTGGTTTGGTGATTGAAGGTGTTTTTTAAGGTGATTTATAGGTAGAAAATAATCATTGACGAGAATAGAGTTTTCTCTGCTTTGTAAGTGATGTGCAAAAACATTTTGATTTTTAAGAACTAAATAGGAAAAATTACTATGACTATATTGTAATTTAATTATTTTTTCACCTTACCTCTATTTTAAAAATAAATAAATTACAGTTTATAGCAAAATTACATTTTCATTTATTTTTTGGTACAATAAAAGAATTAGAGTCTTGGATAGAATTAAGTAAACATAGGATGAGAATGGTTCTTGTCATTTCATGTTATTTATATACCCGCACCTAACCTGACATATTTTTTTTTTTTTTAGTAATACAGTCCAAACAGGGATTTGTTAAAATTTAATTTTTTATTTAAAATTAGTTTTTTATGTTTCTAAATTATTTTGATATCTTGATATCAAAAATAAATTTTAAAAAATAAAAATATATATTATTTTAATATATTTTTTCAACAAAAAAAACACATTAAAAAATAACTGAAACCTCATTCACATGCATCTTTATAATCATATTAATCATCCCTATTTTGCCCGCATTCAGTTTAGTTGAATTGAATAAAAAGTCTTCTTCACTGGTTTGTACCCACTGAATATATACTGACCTGACTCATCTTTCTTTTATATTAGAAAAACATTTCTCTTATTAAATTTTTTGTAGCAACTTACAAAATCAATTCCTGGAAAAAATTATACAAAGAATTTGACTTACTCAATAATATTGTTTTCTATTTAAAATATTAATAAAACATGTGATTTAAAGTATATAATTACATGTAATCATTCAAGATCCTTTTTATTTTTAAAAATCAGGTATATAATGTTAAATTATGTGCTTAATATTTATTGAATTTATTTATATTATATATTTTTCTTAAACCAATACATCAACTATCTAATTTATATCATTTGCTACTTTGTAACGTATTTGATAAAAAAAAAAAATAATAGATAATAATAAGGGATACTAACATACTAATTTTACATATTCTTAATTACTAATTAGTAATAATTAATGAATTAATTATTATTATTATTATTATTAACAAAATAAAGAAAAATATTTTTTTTGTTATATATAAAGTGAAATATATGTAAAAAGTAAAAATTATATAGTTGTTTTACAAGGGTTATAAAAAAAATTAATAAATAGATAAAATATAAGGTTAGGGTACTATAAGTTAGATGATGAGATAAGTGAATCATACATTTGTCTTCATATTTGAATCAAATCAAGTAAAACCCACCTCAATTGGGATGGTTGATGTTGAGAAATTAATAGGATGTATGAAATTAACATTATTCATACATTAAACTAGCCAAGGTGTTTTCTCGACTATTTTATTTTTATATGAACAATGAAGTAGTTACTTTTTTTTTCCTTTAATTTTTTTTCTATATCCTAATTAGATGACATTAAGTTTGAAAATGTGGTAGAAATGAAAAATTAAAAGATACGGTACTAAAATGTATAACATAGAGAATACATATGATATGACATTAAGTTTGAAATTGTGGTAGAAATGAAAAATTAAAAAATAAAGGATTAAAAGGTATAACATAGAGAATACACATGGCTACTTTCAAACTCGTGATAATTTCTATTTTAAATTGAGAGTGATTGAAATTGAAGTTTCAAGAGGATGTTTAAAAAATTTTCATCTTATACATTGCTTCTCAATCAGTGAGTGGGGCTGTTATTAGCTAATTATACCAAAAACAGATATATCAATTTAAAGTTGGAACTTTTGAGCCAATAGTAGTTAAGATTTATAATTATGTAATATAAGGATGTATCTTTAATAAATTACAATTTTGATTGATGTATAAATTAATCTAAAAATTCCAAAATAATTTTTAATGGACTGCAATATAATTTTTAAATGTGGTAAGAATTCGTTAATGTTTCAAAATTCTTTTCTTACAATAATTTTTTATTCATCCTAGCTACACAATGAAATTAAGATTGGTGATATTTAATGACAAATTGATTTCTAGGACCTTTAAGCAACATTGTAGGCTATAAATAAGTCTTATATCATAATTGTATTGTTTTTTCTTCTTCTTCTTCTTCTTCT
>Ga0325401_1006535_pt1 | contig 11269 bp, 6 predicted proteins | sample PopdelMetagenome_FD_205666 | JGI IMG/M metagenome (GOLD analysis project Ga0325401, IMG submission 205666) | Populus deltoides microbial communities from Bellville, Georgia, United States - Xylem-PdKOR-R2 | ecosystem: Host-associated > Plants > Phyllosphere > Stem > Wood/Secondary xylem | place...
CCCGTATCAATTTGCTTAAACAAAATTAAAAAGGAGTAGAGCTGTATTTCAATCATTGACACGAAAATTATAATAAAAAAGACATCAAGCATTACTACTAACAATGCATTTGCATTATGACGGGGTGATTAACATGTCTTCAACTTTTTTTACTAATCTGCTTCAGCTCTATCATAGAAATTACCATCAACTCTTGTGTATAAGCTCAAAATATATATTTTTAATTAGCAACGACTATTATCAGACAGAATATTAACTCCTAACTCAAACAAACTCCTGATCAGCATATTTTAAAAAATACACATAATTACAAGGCCAAATAAAATTAAAAATCTAGATACGATTTCACGTGTACTGTAATGCGTTTTTTATCAGAATTTAATAAAATAGAGTTTATCTATTTTTACAACTAAACCTGCGCGTGTTGCAAAATTTTCTATTACTGTAACGGTTTGGTGAACAGTGCACTCAATTTTCATGGCCCGATCTACTGTCTAACAAGTATTTGCGTGGCAGAAAGATCACACTGTTCACGAAACTGCTATAATGAACAATAATCAACTGGGCACAAAGCCGCATTATCAAATACTAGATGGCCTTCGGGGAGTCGCAGCTATTATCGTGGTGTTCTTCCACCTAGCCGAACCGCTTGCTAGCGGCCATCTCGACAACGTGGTGAACCATGGCTACCTAGCCGTTGACTTCTTCTTCCTCTTATCCGGTTACGTCATTGGATATGCCTACGACGACCGTTGGGATAAACTAACGGTCGGCGGCTTTCTACGGCGCCGCTTTGAGCGGCTGCAACCCCTTGTTATCCTAGGTATGACGCTCGGCGCCCTAGGTTTTTACTTCACCGACTCCACCATATGGCCGCTTATCCATACCGTTCCGGTCTGGAAACTACTTGTGGTTATGCTGATCGGCTGGACGGTGCTGCCCATTCCGCTTTCCATGGATATACGCGGCTGGCAAGAAATGCACCCGCTCAATAGCGTTGGGTGGTCGTTATTTTTCGAGTACATCGCCAATATCCTTTACGCGCTGGGCCTAAGAAAATTATCGAATAAAGCACTGGCTGGTTTTGTGGCATTGGCAGGTGCGGTGCTTTTACATTTCGCTCTTACCAATCCCAACGGAGACGTTGCCGGCGGCTGGACGCTCAATGCGGAACACATGCGCATTGGCATAACGCGCACCTTGTTTCCCTTTTTTGCTGGGTTACTTCTGTCACGAGTAGCACGACCTACCTCTATCAAGTATGCTTTCCTATGGTGTAGCTTGCTGGTCGCGGCTGTTTTATTTATGCCCAGAATAGGCGGGGCAGAACGTCTTTGGCTGAACGGCTTATACGAAGCTTTCTGTATTATCCTGGTCTTTCCGCTTATTGTCTATATCGGGGCTAGCGGGGTAGTGCACACGCAAAGGGAGGATAAAATTTGTCGGTTCCTCGGCGATATTTCTTATCCCCTATACATGACCCATTACGTGCTGGTTTACTTCTACGTAGCCTGGGTCAGTAATCATAAGGGTGTCACCCTAGGTCAGGCTTTCCCTTATGCTATGCTCACTTTTTCGGGAGCTATCGTGTTGGCTTACGCGAGCTTAAAGCTGTACGATGAACCGGTAAGAGCCTGGTTACGAGCAAGATTGAAATAAACTTGAAAAAGGGTATGCGCAGGCACTAAAAAACGCAGTACTCCAAAGCGGACACATCGCGAAAAAATAATTGCGCCTCGCAGATATTTATTACCACGGCAACTGACGAAATTATTCAATAATTATCGGCTCTGTTTAAAGCTAACTTCCTACTGAACTCGCTACTAAAAGCCACGGTGCCTGGTATAGCTAGCTTGTAGCTATACCAGGCACCGTGGCTTTTGTACGAAATAACGAAGCGCGAAAACCTAGCTTCCTTGCTTGGTTGTGCTAGCTTTTGCTACGGCCTTCTTCAGCGCGGCTAGGGCTCCGTCCGACACATCACCAAACAGCGAGACGCCAGCGGCGCCGTTGTTTAGGGCGTTTTCAATGCCTTGCTGAATTTCGGTGTCGTTGTTAAAGTCGGGGAGAAATAGACCGGCGTACAGCGGAAACTTGCCGTTTAGGGCCTTCACGCCTTCGGCTACGGCTTGCCCGATCCAGGCTACATTCTCTTTGTAGAAGCCGTGGTAGATCATGGGGCACACGGCACTGATGTTCCAGTTGACCCAGTCTTGCTTCACGTTGCGGTGGGCAATATCGGGGGTGGGAAAAACGGCGGCCGTGATGGGCTTCTTGTACGACTTGGCCACATTGGTAAGGCGGCGCACTACCTCGTTTACGCGTTGGTAGCGGAAGGCCCGCCACGAGGGGCTAGCTTCCGGATACTGCACCGTGTCGATGTCGATGCCGTGCTCGGCTTTGTAGGCGGCTTTGCACACTGGGCAGTAGCAGAAGTCATACTCTGGTAGCTCGCTGGTTTGCACGATCTTATACTTATCCCACAAGTTCACGGGCAGAATAACGTCGCAGAAGCGCACGTAGTCGAGGTGGATGCCGTCGATGTAGTCCTTTTTCAGGGCGGCGGCGTAGTCTTCCTCCAAGTACTTCTTCACTTCCTCACGCGATGGGCACAGCCAGCGGTAATAGTCAACATAAGGCGGGTGCGTGGCGCACGACTCACCCTTGCGGCTGACGGCGTACCACTCGGGGTGCGCTTGCAGAAGCGTTTTTTCGCCGCGGTTCATAGTCCAGATCCAGCGGTGCGCTTCCAGCTTTTGCGCTTTGGCGGCGCGGAAATGCTTCTCACTGTCTTGTTCGAAGAAGATTCCTCGGATGCCCGCTTCGTAATATTTGCGGTAGCGCTCGGCAAGCTGCGCGGTGGTATCTTTTTGGTCGGGATTAATCCACACCCAATGCTTCCAGCTTTTTGGCGCAGCCGCAACAGGAAGGGCCGCTTCGGCGGCGGCAGGCAAGAGCGAGGCTGTGAGGCCGGTTACTAAACTATTTTTAACGAATTGGCGGCGGCTGGTCATGGTTTTAGTGTTTCAAGTAGTCCTTCGTCGTTGATGCGGATAGCAGGGGTGCCGGCTGCCGTTATAGTCGCGGTAAACTGGTAGGGCGTTGCAGCTAGCTGAAGCTGGTTAGCTTGCTTTTCCACTTCCACTTGGGGTGTAATCTTCAGCTCGGCTAGGTTGGTCGCATACCGGCCGTTCTTTTCCCGGTACTGTTGTTGGCGATAGTACACCAGCCACAAGTAACGCGTGCGCAACTCGGCCTGCGGTAACTTGAAGGCAGTGTTGGCCTGGCGGGTGAATTGCAAATAGCCCCAGCGCTCGGGGTAGTGCATATTAATTACGCCCTGCGGCGACCAGACCCAGTTACGTTCGGGCAAATCTTTACCGGCAGCATCTTTGAGCTTCTCGTTCTTCCCTCCTACCGCGCGCGTGTCCCACTCCACCCGCGAGAAGTTAATGCGCCACATAGTGCCTTCGGCGGGCACCTGGAAGGGAAAACCCATGCGCACCGCCTTCAGCGGGATGGCCATTTCCACAGTCCAGCTTTTGTCCGTGTCCTGGGGTTGGTTGAGCGTGCCGTTGATGCTCACCCCCGAGCGCAGCCCGGCCACGTCCCAGCTGATGAGGGCGTCGCCTTTGTTGCGGTAAGGCTTGGGCAGGTAGAGGTCAAAAATCTTGTTGATGGCATTTACCTCGACTTCAAAGTACTGGTGGGTATTGTTGTCGGGGTCGATGAACACCTCAAAGTCGTTGTCTTTGTAGATGATGTCGTCGTGGTGCGTTTGCGTTGCCCAGATTTGGGGCTCCTGCATAGTGGCAGCAATGAACAGGGTCGAGTCGTTCCAGAGCATTTTCACTCGGGTTTGCAAGCTAGGCAGCGGTTTGGCGGCGCCTTCTATGTCGACGAAATCGGTACTCCAGGCGGCTTTTTGCCAGTCGCTTTCCTGCAGGTTGCCATCCATGTTCAGGGCCTGGGTGGTATGCTGCACCACGTAGCCTTTGGGTGGCGTGAAGAGGTGTTCTAATCCCTGAAACGCGGTTGTCTGGGCTTGCAGTGGCGAAGCTAGCCCGAGCAGCACCAACATTCCCGCCCAGCGCTTTTCCTGCTTTCTTCCTGCTAGCTTGCCTAGCTTGTCAAGGGCAGGTTGCGCACGGCGGAAACAAGTAAATCTGTTTTTCATGTATGCTTACAAGTAGTTGCGCTAAGCACTTTCACCTAGCTCAACCGTTAATAAAAAAGAGGCTTTACCCCAGGCTCGCCCGGAGTAAAGCCTCATGCACTGATGAGAACTTGAAAAGGATTACTTATCCCACCATACCCGCGAGGTCAGTTGGTCGCCGCCGCTGAGGTTAGCTACGGCAGCCCGATAAGCATTTGGGTTGTTGGAAACTTCCGTTGTAGGATAAAGGATACGACGGGGAATCGTGGCGTTGGTCACGTTGCCGGGGTAGTTCACCGGCGTCAGCACCGGGAAACCTGAGCGGCGCCAGTTAAACCAGCCTTCCAAGAAGTTGAAGGTAGTTGACGTCTCCAGCCAGTATTGCTCGTTGATCTGCTGAAGTGCAGCGGCTGGTCGCAACGGGTTGGCCGTTACGAAAGTCTCTATGGCAGCCGTATTCACCGCTGCCGTTGCGTCGAGTTGTGCCATGGACTGCAGAGCCCCGCGCAAACCATTGGCGTAGTGCGTGGCGGCAGTAGCGCCCACGCTCCAACCGCGCGATGCGGCTTCGGCCAGCAAGAACTCTGTTTCGGCGTAAGTCAGCAGGAACACGGGCGTATTGCGCTTCAGGTAAACGTCCGTGCGCGGCCGCGAGTAGTTGCCCAACAGCGCAATGTCATTGCCGGAACCTGTGGGGCCAGGATAGTCAGCGCGCTTGCGAATGTCAAAGTCACCCCCTGTCAGGTCGTAGCCGTTGGGTAGACCCCGTTGCGCCGAAGCCGTGGTGTTACCCGTTAAATTCTGGTTGGCGTTGTTGAGTGCGCCCGCCTGCGGAATTTCAGCAATGACGCTCAAGCGGGGGTCGTTGGTGGAGCGCAGATAGTCGATCAGGGTTTTGCTCCACTTCACCTCCCGGTAGTCGTCGGTCGTCCGTAGGGCGTTGCTGGTAGCATTTTGGGTATCGCCGAATGCCACATCCGTTTGTACGATGGCGTTATCAGCGGTGCTAGCCAGCGTGCCCGCGGCGGCAGCCTTCTCGGTCCAGGTTTTCGCCGTGGCAGGGTCTACCTTGGTTAGGCGCATAGCTAGGCGCACCATCAAGGAATAACCTAGCTTTTTCCACTTGGCCACGTCACCAGCGTATATCAAGTCGCCGGTGGCTTTCGGACCAGCTGCATCCAGGCTATTGATGGCCGCTTCGAGCTGCGTTAGCATGGCTGGGTAGATGTCCTGTTGCCGGTCGTACTTGGGCGTCACCACGCCCTGCTCGGCTTGCAGTGCTTCCGAGAACGGAATGTCGCCGTACGTATCGGTGATGCGCTGGAAAATCATTACCCGCATGATATTGCTGATGGCAATGACGTTGGTGTAGCGCGCAGCCCCTTGTGTATTTGCCACGCTAAGAGCTTGCTGCAAACGGCTGAGCGCAGTGTAGCCTTCGTTGAAAGCTTGGGCCTGGTAACCCGTAAAACCACCCGCGTTGACGTACTTGTCGCCGTTGCCGTAGTAGCTGAACGTGCTGGCTATGGCCTGGATAGCAGGCGCTTGGTACAGCAGCTGCGTGTAACCGATGGTAGCGAACCGCAACTGTCCTTCGGTGAGCAGGTAATTGGGGTTGAGGTTAGCAGCCGACGCGGCGTTAGGGTTGGTATTTACCTCATCCAATCGGTCCTCCGAACAGGATGTACCGAACAGGACCGCAGCAAAAGCTATGTATAAGATCGGGTTCTTCATTGGTCCGATTACTTGAATTTAACGTTGAGAGTGAAGCCATACGTGCGAGCGAAGGGCAACGAGCCACCTTCAACACCAGCGTAGGTAACCAAAGGCGAGATTGTGTTCTCGGGGTCGATGTTGTCGGTATGCTTCATAATGGTGAACAAGTTGCGACCTACCAACGACAGCGTTACAGCCTGGAAAGGCGTGTTAGCTAGAACAGCTTGGTTGAGCGTATAGCCAAACGTGAGCTGACGGAACTTGATGAAGCTGCCATCTAGCACGGAAAGCGCCGATACGTTGGCCGCTAGCTGTGGGTAGTAAGCGTAAGCAGGCACCGAGATGTTGTTAACCTCGCCGTTTTCCTTAACACCATTTACTACAATACCGGTTTCACGACCTTCGAGCGTAGCTTTGTTCAAGCCGCGGGTGTACGAGTAATACTCAGTAGCCGAAAGGATCTTGTTATTGAACTTATAGTCGATCAGGAAACCTAGGTTGAAGTTTTTGAAGGTGAAGTCGTTATTCCAACCACCATACAGGTTGGCAATACCCGAACCCATGGGCTTCAAATCACCACGCAGCGGTACACCGTTGGCGCCGACAATAATATTGCCATCAGCATCACGCTTGTAATCGTAGGCCATTACCTGAGCAATAGCTTTACCCTTTACGATAGCAATGTTGCCGTTCAGCGGACGGTAGGTACCCGTCTGCAAGGGAGGAGGATTGTCCGTTTGGTCAATATCGAGTACTTCGTTGTGCAGTTTGGTGAAGTTAAACGAAGAGGTCCAGTTGAAATTGCCTGATTTCACGGGCACTACCGTCAGCATGGCTTCCACCCCGCGGTTCAGGGTCGAGCCTAGGTTCACGGAGCGGCTCTCGAATCCAGTTGAGGAAGAAAGGCTAGCCGCTACAATCTCGCCATCGGTTTTGCGGCGGAAATACGCCAGATCCAAACCGATGCGGTTTTCGAAGAACTTCAATTCCGTACCTACCTCGTACTCGTTCAGGCTGTAGGGTCTCAGGTTTTCGTTTGGCAAGCGCGAATCAAACGCGCCACGGGGCGTACCGTTGATGGGGTTGCCGATGGTGTAGTAGAAGGCAGTCTGGTAAGGCTGGGCGGGCTCGCCGCTGGTTTCGGCGTACGAGGCGCGCAGCTTACCATAGCTCAGGGCCGGAGCATCTAGCAGGTCGGAGAAGATAAAGCTAGCCGACACCGAAGGCGTGAAGATGCTACGATTGTTGCGCGGCAGCGTCGAAAAACGGTCGTAGCGGCCGGTGGTGCTCAGCGTCAGGTACTTGTAGGAGAAGTCGGCCGTGTAGTACAACGAGGGCGTTTCTAGGAGCGTGTATTGGTACTCTAGGTTCCGCGTGCGCAAGTTGGTCGGCGTGTACAGGTAAGGCACAATAAATTGACCACCGTACAAACGGCTGCTCTCGAAGTTGCTGCGACGGTAGTTGGCACCTACGCTAGCATCCACGCTGAAGTCTTGGCCGAACTGCTTGGTGAACGACAACAAGGCGTCGGTGTTCAACTCTAGGCGCGTGCCAAGAGTTAGGTTTTCGAGGCTACCCTCACCGCTGGTCGAGTAAAGCGTGCCGTAGGGTGCCACGTTGAAGCGCCGGTCGCTAGAGAAGTCGTAACCCACGCGGCCCATCAAGGAGAGCCAATCGGTGAAGGAATACTTAGCCGACAGCGCGCTAATCAGACGCTTACGCGAGATGTCGTTTTTGAACTGGTTTACCACAAACCAAGGGTTGGTGGCGTAGCTATCCGAGTTCCAGGCGGTTTCCAAGCCGTTGTTGTTGGCGTCGTAACCCGGCTTCAGAATAGACTGATCAACGTTGGGCGCCAGGAAGAGAATGTTGTTGGCGTTCAGCGGGGAGTCGCTCAAATACGGACGGTTCTGGTCTTTCTGGTCGATGTAGTTGGCCGTTAGGTTGAAGCTCAGGCGCTTGGTCAGGTCGTACCCAGTGGTCAGGTTAACCGTACGGCGGTCAAGGCCGCTATTGCGTAGGATCGACTTGCCGTCGAGGTTCGACAACGACAGGCGGTAGGTGCCTTTGTCGCCGCCACCCGAAATGGCCACGGTGTTGGTCCAAGAAGCGGCCGTGCGGTAGAACTTATCAATGTTGTTCCGCACGGGCGAGTAAGCATGCAGTTGACCGTCAATACCTACCACCTGCGAGCCGTCCATGCGGCTACCCCATGCGGCGTTGCCCGAATTGATGGCCGAAGCTTGGTCAACGGGGCGTACACCTTGGGCACCTTGGCCGTACACATACTGGAAATCTGTGTTATCGACGGCGCGGTCGAACTGCAAGTTGGTGTTGTATTCGATCGTCGTTTTGCTCTTACTGCCGCTCTTAGTCGTAATTTGAATTACGCCGTTGGCAGCACGAGCACCGTAGAGGGCCGAGGCCGTCGAGCCTTTCAGTACGGTCATGGTTTCAATATCGTCGGGGTTGATGTTGCCGAGACCATCACCTAGGTCGGCACCACCCCATTCGCCGGCGCTACCGCGCACCGTATTATCCATCGGCACACCGTTGATAACGATCAGCGGCTGTGAGGTACCCGAGAAGGACGTTACCCCGCGGATGTTCAAACGAGCCGAAGCGCCTGGGCCACCGCTGGTTCCCTGCACGTTCAGACCGGCTACCCGGCCCGACAGCGAGTTGGCTACGTTGGTTTCGCGCGCTACGTTCAGCACGTTGCCGTCTACTTTCGTTACAGCATAACCTAGCTTGCGCTCATCCTTTTTGATACCCAGCGCCGTCACGACTACTTCGCCAAGTTGCTTGGTATCCGTGGCTAGCACGACGTTGATGGACGAACGGCCATTAACAGCAACGGTTTGGCTTATGTACCCGATGTAGGAGAACACAAGCGAAGCGTTGCTGGGCACCTCAATAACGTAGTTGCCGTCTACGTCGGAGGTAGTGCCTTGCGTGGTGCCGCTAACCTGAATACTTACCCCGATGAGGGCAGTATTGTCGGAGCCGGTTATTTTGCCCGACACCTTGCTGGCCTGGGCGTAGCTGTAGCCCTGACAAAGCAGCAAGAGTAAAACAATTAACTGTACAGTTCTTCTTATCATGGTGAATGGAATAGAGGGGTGAAGGTTCGTTAATTGAGTTGATGACCCGAAAGTGAAGCGGCCTGGTTGTGAGCAGCAATTCTGCCCTAGCCAACAGGCACTAAAGAGCTAGCCCTCTACTGCTTAGGCTTGCGCTAGCAGGTAGAAGGAACAAAAGGCGGGTGGGGGCCCTTGCAAACAGCATCAAACTGTCAAAAAGAAAGCGCGGAAATAAAAAGCACACTTACCGTCTAGCTTAACCGCGGGGGCTGGATAATACTATTCCGGTAGACTACTAAGTGTTTGCTCCCAAACATACTGACTAGCTTCAAGCAAAGCAAACAAACGAGGAAAGAAATGTGTGCGTACACGCAACTGGCTATCTTGCCTATAACCCTGTTTTTTGAGGAAATCATACAACACACGCCCACGAGCACTCCGCATGGCGTAAATTCACATCAATATGATTTTTTACAGAAAGGACGCATCTTTACGTTCCGCTAAATCACCCCAATTCGAACAAATCAGCGAGGTGCTTAGCAGGTGAAAAACCTATCTTAACTCAACTAGTACGTCGGGTAGGTGCAAGTGCCTTATGTACCGGAAGCTGTAAGTGTACTTTAAGAAGCGGTTATCAATGGCTTAACTCAAACGTAATCACCTATTTTTTATAATCCAAACAGATAAAGTAGAAATGTGCGTGCACACGCAAATAAATTTACTTTAAGTGTGCGCGCACGCAAATAAGTGTTATGTTGTATTGCATTGTTGTACTTTTATTCGTCTTTTAGCACTAAACCTAGGTAACGCTGGTATAGAACCTAGTACTGTTAGGCCGTTGAAGTCACCAATAATCGGTTTATTCACCACGACTTCGCATTTTGCCTTCTTGGCGCTTCGCAGAGGTAGGCAATAGCTAGCTAATCGAGTCGATAAAGCTCTCAATCCTGTGGATTGGAGTATAAATTTGAAAAAATGATGCGGTTATGGCGCGAATTTCGTGTCTGCCGTCTGCAAAACGAATAAAATAGACCAAGGCAAAGTCAGCCGTGCTGCAACCCGGCTGAGCTTTCACCGACCTTCTTCACCAACGCTTGCTTGCAAGCTTAGCACACTCAAACGACCCTAGCGTCGTGCCTGACCATTTTCGTGATGGAGTACTTGCGAATCTTCTACGTAGCCTAGACCGTACTTGCGCCTTGGCGCCGCTTCCGCTACAGGAGAAGTTCTTCATTTACTAGAATATAAAGCCTTATCTACTCTTACTCATTACTTTTTAGCCGAGGATTTTACCTAAGCAAAAAGCTTTAAACAAGCGTTTCGTACAATTATGGGAAAGCATGCGGTACGTATCAAAGACATAGCGGCCAAAGCGAATGTCTCCGTTGGCACGGTCGACCGGGTGCTGCACAACCGGGGCCGGGTGGCCGAGGATGTGCGGCAGAAGGTGCTGCTAATGATGAAGGAATTGGAGTACGAGCCCAATATGATTGCGCGGACTTTAGGCTCTAACCGTACGTACCAACTGGCCGCTATCCAGCCTAGTCATACCCTCGACCCCTACTGGCAAGCACCCTGGGACGGTATCAACCGGGCCGCTCGCGAGCTAAAGCAGTACGGCGTAAACCTGACGATCTACTCCTACGATATGACGCGGGTGGAGTCGTTTCTGGAGCAGGCCGAGCTAGCGACGCAGTCGAAGCCCAACGGCATCCTGATTGCGCCACTCTTTTATCGGGAGTCGTTACCGTTTTTTGAGCGTTGGCAGCAGCAGGATATTCCTTACGTGCTCTTCAACACTGACATCTCGGAGAGCAAGCCGCTGAGCTACGTGGGCCAAGACTCATACCAGAGCGGCTTTTTGGCGGGTAAGCTGTTGCAATTCGGGGCGCAGCCTGGCACTTTCCTCATTGCGCACATTGCCGAGGATATTGCCAATTCGGTGCACGTGACGCAGAAGGAACGGGGCTTCCGGGACTACTTCGCTCAGCAAGGCATGGCCGATAGCCCGAGTCCTTACACGGTTATCAGCATTGACCTCCCCCCGGCCACCGAGCCGTCGTTTGCGCAGAAGCTCACCCAGTTGCTCGACCGGGAGCAGACGCACCTACGCGGTATCTTCGTCAGCACCTCTAAGGCCTACGAAATAGCGCCTTACCTAAAGAACTATCCACAGGCTATTCGCCTGGTTGGCTACGATTTGCTAGAGGAAAACATTCACTTTCTCAACGAAGGCACCATTGATTTTCTGATTAATCAGAATCCACAGCAGCAAGGGTATTACGGCCTCTATGCCCTAGCCGATCAGCTCGTA
>Ga0325401_1006539_pt1 | contig 11267 bp, 4 predicted proteins | sample PopdelMetagenome_FD_205666 | JGI IMG/M metagenome (GOLD analysis project Ga0325401, IMG submission 205666) | Populus deltoides microbial communities from Bellville, Georgia, United States - Xylem-PdKOR-R2 | ecosystem: Host-associated > Plants > Phyllosphere > Stem > Wood/Secondary xylem | place...
TAAACAAAATCATGTTAAGACTAATCAATAAATCCCTTTGGTTGCTCTATGGATACCTTCTCATCCAATATGCAATGTAAGAAGGCATTAAAGACATTTAATTGATGAATAGGCTAGTGAGAATTCATAGCTAGTGTCAGAATTAAACAAATAACAAAGCGTTTAATTTCTGGAAAAGATGTCTCGTGATAATCCATTCCATCAAATTGATTAAATCCTTTTGGCAACCAAGAACGCCTTATACCTCTCTATGTTGTCAACTTACTTTTTAATTTTGCATGCCTATTTGTTACGAACCACGAGCTTACATAGTGGTCATGGACATAGGGACCATATACCATTGGCCATTAATACATAAAACCCATGCCACTTAGCATCCCACCATTCAAAGATAGACATAGTATGCATAATGCAACTTGGTTATTGTTCATGATAAATAATGGAAACACACGAAGAGTTGAACAATCAAATTCAGATTTTATTAAAAAAAGTAATCTGGATCAAAACATAAAAAGTAAAAAAAAGGTTGTTTAAACAAAGACGTTATTTATTTTGTCACAAAAACTAAACAAGGTGAAAATTGGATCAAACCATATGAGAATTACTTGAAAATAGATATTTTTTTTTATTTGGAGTGTAATTGCACTATACATCAAATTTGAGGTTATTTGGATGTCGTTTGGTTTAGGTTCTAAATTCAAGTTTAGTTTGTATAAAAGAAGTCCGATTTGCATCAATTATTGAAACTTGCTTTGCTACTATTGAAATTGATTTGGGAAGTGTAAAAAAGTTTCATTTGGGATATTTGGGTACCAATCAAGTTGTTTTTTTTATAATATTTGCTTTTGATTTTTTTTCACGTCTTAAAAAATGTCTATATCTCGTACAAATACATTTACTACTCGTGAAATTGTAATTTTAGTTTTGTCTTTGCTTGTTTTCATATATTTCTTTCCTCTTGAGAGTCATTACATGTATTTCAATTATATTAATAAGTTGTTCTATTTTATTGTGTTGAATTTCAAAGTAAAAAGCCCAATTAACTAAAACATGAGAGTGTAAAAACATGAGGGAGTGAGTGAGGAAATAATTTTTTCTTTAACACTAAAATATTTTACAAATTTAAAGATATCATACAACACTAATACAACACTATCGATCAGAAATGAAGCTTTTCAAATTCAAGCCTTAGCATAATAAATGGAAAGGTTAAATAAGGTAATAGAGAGTTTAGAGGATAAGATGGACAAAAGAAAGAGTTTTGATGCTGAAATTAATGGTTTAAGAAAAAGGCTGATCAAAGTGGAAACAATGTTAACAGACATGAAAGGCATGTTTTTCTCGATATTGATGATGATTTTGATGGGATAGGTGATCAGAATTATGATAATGCCCCTTTAGATCATGGAGATCAATTTGGGCAGCCTAGAAACTATAGGTATGAAGGAGTTATGAGAGATAGGAAATTTGGCTGAGGAGATGATTTGCGTACTATGATGGGGTAGATAGAAGTTTGGGTAGCACAAAGATGAAAATTCCTTCATTTCAAGTGAAAAATAATCCTGAGGTGTATTTTGAGTGGGAAAAGAAGATGAGGCTTATATTTAATTGTCATAACTATTTAGAGGGTAAGAAGGTTAAGCTTGTTGCAATTGAGTCCATAGACTATGTCATTATACGGTGGAGTCAACTTGTGTTGAGTCGTAGAAGGAATCACGAGAGTCATACTGAGATTTGGGAGGAGGTGATGGCAATTATGAGGAGATGATTTATCCCTAGTCATTATTATAGAGAATTATACTAAAAGTTACAATGTTTGAGCCAAAGTACAAAGATAATGATGAGTACCACAAGAAGATGAAGATCATGATGGTTCAGGATAATGTAGTAGAGGATAGAGAGGCCACTATGGGTAGGTTCTTGAATGGGCTAAATCACGAGATTGTGAATATTATGGAGTTGCAATGCTATGTGGAGTTGATGGATATGGTGTATTTGACAACAAAAGTAAAGAGACAACTTAAGCGTAGAGGTAGTTCAAAGCCAAACCAACTATTGGGTTCTTTGTCACCTTGAAAGCCTAATTGAAAGGCTAACGTGAGATCTGCCTAATCCCAATCAAATATGGAGGAGAGAACTGAGACTCCAATAGAGAAGAATGACATCTTCATTGATAGTAGAGGTAAATTTAAAATTATTACATCTTGTAATCATGACATAAACTATTTTCATTATTTAGGAGTTGGTCATGTTGCTTCGCAGTGTACAAACAAGCAAGCTATGGCTATAAAGGATCATGATGGTGTTGTGACCTATAGAAAGGTTAGTGATGATGAGGAAATGCCTCATCTTGGATATGCAAGTGATGAATATGTTCAGTATTCAGTTAAGGGGGAAGCGCTTGTGGTGAAATGAACACTGAATTTACAAGATAAGATGGTTGGTTTAAAGGAGTAATGAGAGAGCATCTTCTATATGAGGTGCCATGTTCTATATAAGGTGTCATGTTTAGAATAAATAATTTGATAATGTTTCTTGACCACATAATGATGATGATGTATTGTTCCTAGAAGTTTTTCATTTTACTCATTTAAGTATGAATCTTCTTAAAAAGATAGGGAATAATACTATCTATACAAGGATTGAACAATTCTATTTTTTATTTTAGCATAATGTTATCTACTGTCTAATTTTATACTATTGAGCATAACTCTCAATTTGACTGTTGGATTGGGCTGAAATTGATGTGAACCCTAGTGGAATGTTTATTGAATTTGCAAACCTAAGATCTATCTAATTCAGGCTTGAGATTGATAATTGGGCTTGACATAATGGAAAACTTGCCCCAAGAAACCAAGACTATAATAATCACCTACACATAACATTCTCACTTGGAAACGAGCACATGAAGGATTAAATCATAATAAAGATTGGTCATTTATTTAAAGAGTGTAGTTAAATTAAGAATCAAGCAAGAAAAATCCTTATTCTCTATGTTTCAATTTATGGCAATTAATGTATTCTAATCTGAAAATTAATTCTTACAAAAAAGTATTTATACTCTTGGAAATAAATCTCTAAAATAACTTAATGGGTTCACTTGACTCAATTTGAAACCAGGCACAAAATAAACCTAAAACTAACTAAATAACATGAAAATAATAAAATAAATATTTTAAAATTTTATCCCATGGTGCTGCCACTACTCTTTAAACAATAGACTATGAATTTTTCTTGTCCCAATAATCCTATTTTGAAATTTTATCCCATGGTGCTGCCACTACTCTTTAAATAATAGACTAGGAACTTTTCTTGTCTCAATAATCCTATTTTCCCACCACCTTTAGTGTCCAAGGTAGAGTAGGATTTTCCTTCCAATTAAATCTCATTGATAGATTAAACTCCTTGATATATTAGATTTTTTTTATCCAAATAAGTTCATGGTTTCCTTGTTGGATTGAGAAACATAAAATACTTGAAAAAACAAGCCCAATGATGCCGAAACCCATGGTCCATAAGCCCATCTTAAATATGAATCAAATTTATTAAGGCTTGTTCTTCTTTGGTTGTTGCTTTTTTGTAGTCCACCTTCACCCATGTGTCTTGTAAAAGCCTATTAAAGGCTTCCTTGAACTTCTTTACCATAGCCCTAGTGATTGGGCCTACTAGAACTATTAATGGATCATTTGGTGTGGGTTGGATCACATGGCCCTAGTGATTGGGCCTACTAGAACTACTAATGGATCAAAAATTTTACTAGTTGTTTTCAAATGTATTGTTTTATATGAGATTAAAATCTCAGGTCAATCAAAGTTCGAGAAGGCATCCCGATATCAGGCAGAAGGTTTTATATAGGTTTTGTTATTTATTCTTTTAACTTGTGGACTTTCTATTTGGAGATGATTTTTTTTCTAATAATGGATAAAAATTCAATAGTTTATTTTTAAGAGTTTTCTAGTTTTACAAAGATCTTTAATAGACAACAATATAGTTTCCAACTGTGGCAAGAATTCCTTTAATGTTTCAAAATCCTTTTCTTACGAGGATTCCATAGTTATTCTAGTTATATTAGGAAAGGAGGGATGGTGATATTTAATGGCAGAGAATTTTAGGACTTTCCATATTCTATAAGGAAACTAAGGGGCATGAGCTATTACAAAGATTTTCATGCTTATTTAGGAAGTTAAAGTTGGTTTAGGGCTAATTTTTTTCAATGCATTAACTTACACTAACAAACATAATTTCAATCCGATTGTTGGATCAAGCTGAAACTTTACCAAAATTTTTAAGAGATCTTGTTTTATATTAGGTTAAAATTTTAGATCAATCAGACATCATGAAGGTCTTAAAATATGGTCCATAATCTACCTTGCGAGAATTGCATTATTTTCCTAATTGATTTAGGATTCTTTTTCTTATTTGGACTCATATTCTTTTATTATTTTTCCTGACTTATTTAGGATTATTTTTTTTTACCTAGTATAAATAAGTTATTTAGCTTGTTCTTAGGTTTTAGCTTTAGAGCCAAGATGTTTTGAATAAACTTGTGTTTTGCATGAGATAACACTTTTCTTTTCACTAGGACAAAGAGCATATTTGAGTTATCAAGGTTAACTGATTTTGTGACCTATTTCTTATACTTTTCGTTCATGAACTAATATTCGTTGGGTGAAGGTTTATTCCAATAGTGTTAGTGTTTTGGTTTAGGTAATCTCTATGTCAGTCTCTTATCAAACAAGATTCTTTAGCTTTTCATGATTTGTCTTTCTTGCATATGGATTACGTGACCACATGATCATGCAGTTCGCGTCATATCATTTTTGTTGTCCGAGTATACTTGAAAAACACATTTTTTACTTTTAAAACAAAGCTTATTTTCTTCATAAGGTGAGATTAATGGATAACAACTATACCTAAAAATAGGTAGGTCATTATACTAGGGATTGATTTATAGAGCACATAGAAAGGAGATAGATTAGATTAGATTAGAATTTCTTTTGCGAGCCTATTAATTAAATAAACCGATGTTAGGAAGCAATGAGTACAAATAAGTTGTTGGTAAATGTGATTTTGCAAAAAGAGTTAAGCATTTTTCTTTCATATGTCTATGTTTTCTCTTTGTAATTTTATTTTATGGAGAAGAATATGGACTAGTTAGTTGATGATAAATGTCATTTATACTTAAAAATCATTTAAATTCATTAGAGAGAAATTCACCTTCGTTGTTTATTTGATTTTGTTTAATCTTTCAAGAAAATAAGTTTTCAACAAAAGCTTTATATTTTTTGAAAACTTTAAATACATCAGATTTATAGGCCATAGGATACAACCATGTGAAATATGAAAAATCATCAATAAAAATAATATGAAAACAACATCCAATAACTAAATTTATAGGAGACATCTAAATTTCTAAGTATACGAGGACTAATAGACATTGTATCTAATGTGTTGAATTGTTATATGGAACCTGTTTGGCTTTTCCTAGAGGGCAAGACTTATAAAAATATATATTTACTAAAGGATTTGGTACTAAAATAGATATTCAGACTGAAATAGATTATCTAAGTCAAGCTTGGAAGGGGTGTCCTAAATGAGTATGTTATCTATCCTTGATTGTTTTAGTTTCTAACTTAGTTGCAAAGCAATGCATTTCATTGAAGTAGCTCTTGTTATCGACGAGAGGATATAGACCATTCTTTGCCCAACCTTGGAATAGGATTTTGTTAGTCTAATTTTGTTTCTCAAAGAAATTATAGTCAATTAGTATAAAATTATTATTATTATCTAGACATAATTTGTTGATGGATAAAAAATTGACAAATATATTAGGGTAATATAAAATATTTTGCAAATGAAAGGACTGATTATCAACTAGAAGGGAAGTGTGTCCAGTATTTTCAATTGATAAATTTATCCTATTGCTAACTTTGATCATGTCTACTCATTCAAATGATTATTGAGTAGTAAGATTTGTTGCATTACTGGTTATGTGTGCATTAACCTCATTATCAACTTAACAAATTTGATTATCAAGTGTCACAATAGATTTAGATGTCATGACTGCAAGTTTAGCAATAGAAATCATAGTTATTAAATTCGGATCAACCCGGAAAAATTAATTAAAGTTTTAATATTTCATATGAAAAAATCCGTGTAAATATAGGTTATACATATTGTAAACAATGAAGTTTAAAAGAATATTTTTTTAAAAAAAAATTATCTCACATTAAAAAGATATTATGTTAAGTTTTTAAGTTGAAGTATTTAAACAAAAAAAGTTTTTTATCCCACATTGAAAAAACATAACTTTTTTCTTAGGAGCATAGAGTATATATACTAATAGGTTTCAAATCCTACATTGAAAAAATATAACTTCTTTCATGGAACATAGAGTATATATACGAAAGGGCTTCAAATCCCACATTAAGAAGATATTGTGTTATCCTTTTAAGTTCAAGTATTTCAACCAAAATGTTTTTTTATCTCACATTGAAAAAACATGATTTTTTTCTTAGGAACATAGAATATATATACAAAAGGGCTTCAAATCCCACATTGAAAAAACATAATTTTTTTTCATGGGAACATGGAGTATATATGCGAAAGGGTTTCAAATCCCACATTGAAAAGATATTATGTTATCCTTTTAACTTGAAGTATTTAAACCAAAAGGTTTTTTTATCCCACATTGAAAAAACATGATTTTTTTCTTGGGAACATAGAGTATATATACTAATGGGTTTCAAATCCCACATTGAAAAAACATAATTTTTTTCATGGGAACATAGAGTATATATACGAAAGGGCTTCAAATCCAACATTGAAAAGATATTATGTTATCCTTTTAAGTTGAAATATTTAAACCAAAAATTTTGTTATCCCACATTGAAAAAATATGATTTTTTTTCTTGGGAACATAGAGTATATATATGAAAGGGCTTCAAATCCCATATTGAAAAGATAATATGTTATCTTTTTAAGTTGAAGTATTTAAACCAAAATGTTTTTTATCCCACATTGAAAAAACATGACTTTTTTCTTGGAAACATAAAGTATATCTACTAATGGGTTTCAAATACCACATTTGAAAAAGAAATCAGGTCTCGTTAGGGTTCGACCGGGTCATGGGTTTGGCCGGGCTGTTGCCTCAGCCAGTCTTTTATTATATCCAGACTGGTCCAGCCACCGGGTCGACCCGCTGAGCCGGACCAGGTTTAATAACACTAATAGAAATTTGACCTTGATATGCATAATTGAACATTTTACAACAACCTAGTGCAATATGATTTGTTTTGTCATAAATGTGACAGATAGGTCTATTGAAGGAAGTACCTTACAGAAGAGGATTATTCTATTATACAAAATTAGATCATTGAAGATTAAAGATGATTGGAGCTCAATTTTATCTGAAATTAGTATTTACAACTGATTTTTGTGCTTTCTTTGTAAAGTTTGACACTTTATATTTGCTAGCAGCAAAAACATAAAAAACTTCTATAGAATTTACATGTTGATTTTCGACCAATGCCTTAAAGTTGAGTAGTTCATCTTCAAAATATTCTAAGAAAATATCATTATATCATGTAGAAAAAGTATAGGAGGTAATAAAGAGAGTGAAGCTTACCTTAAGAACCCTTAGCAATTGGATAATAAGGTTTTGATCATTTATAAGCTTGTCGATTGTAGCTAGTTGATCAATGAGAAACTTAGCTTCATCAATGCAAACAATACATGTTTTATTACCTTGAAAGATTGTTTTAATATGTCTTTAAGTAATGCAACTCGTGATCATGAAGTTGATGCAAAGTGGTTCTAAAAAGAATCTCAGGCTTATTTGGTAGTTTTAATTCAATAAAAAAAAGTAACCAACTTCTCTAAAAGCGAAGCAAGTATCCAAATTTTAACACAATTTTCCTTTCAGAACCACATTGCATAAGCTTGATAACCCTATTTATAGTAGGTAAAAAAACATTGCAAGCAGTTCTAGAAAATAAAAATAATAGAGTTCTAAATAAAATAGATAAAACAATTATAAATCAACTAAGAAACTAATATAAATTCTTACACAATAGCTTCTGGATCTTATCATAAGGTCTTTATGATGTCCTATTGACCTAAAATCTTAACTATATATAAAATATGATTTCTGAAAACTTTTGGTAAATTGGATCCCAATACAATGATAAGATAAAAAATTATACGTATTAGCGTAAAACTATGCAATAGAAAAAAAAGCCCAAAACCAACCCTAACCTTCTAAATATAAAAATATTTCTAATAGTTTATCATGATTATCAATGCAACAACATGTCTGTCATGCATTTAATCAAACACTTGCCTTGTATCTTCAAATGCTCCACACTTCCCATAAAGTTCAATTAGTTTCATTCTTATCAATCTATTCGAACTTGAACCAAGTTTCAAAACTTGGCAATGAACCTCTCTCCCCTTTTTCAAAGACAATTGGCACCCACAAGCTTTCAAAAATGAAGTGATCACATAGCTATTGTTTATAAATAATGAATTGATCATTTGATAATATAAATGAATCCCTTCAGTGTAATAGCTAGACAACACCAACCCATAAATAAGAGCAGTGTAAAGATAGATATTTGAGCTTTAAGTGTGAGAGAAGATCTTGGACACGTAACAAATAGAGTTTAGATTGGAGCAAACACGAAGTAGCTTGAACACAACAAATGAGTCTTGATCATAGTGGTTCGTTATGATTTTAACATGGATTGGTGAGATTTGGTTAATGTGTTTGCAACTTTGTAGTGAAGAGATGAATTGTCTCATGTTTAAAGAGTTTTTGGGCTTTGTACTTGAAATTAGTCAGGAAAGTTGAGTACCTATCAGATAACATGGAACTGGAATGACTCATTGGTACTTGGTACTTACTAGGCGTTTTGTCTTCTCATTTTTTGGTTAAGCCAGCTACAACAAAGTTATAAAACACGGCCTGATAAATTGATACCAAACTTGTATGATCTAGGATCTTGGTCAATTTTAAATAGACAAAATTCAAACTTGTAATTGACCTGGTCTAACTTAAACGATCTACTAGGTTAACCTATAATCCGGATGACACCCGATTTTTTTTATATTGTTTTAATAAGTCCAAAAAACATAAAATTAATTTATGAATACTTAACCTCACATATTTTTTTATATATATAATCTACATCCATATAAAATATTTCTTAACTTTTCAATATGTGATAATTATATATAGTTTACATCCACATAGAATATTTATTAACTTTTCCATGTGAGATAACTATATATAGTTTAAATTCATATGGATTATTTATTAATTTTTCAATATGGAATATTGAAATCTCAAATATTTTTTTTAATTTTCCTGAATTGACCTGGGTTATCCTGTGTGACCTGAGACCTAGCTCTTGGCTGGGTCAACCCCTGGACTGGGTTTAATAACTATGAGCTAAAATGAGATCATTCCTATAGTCATTGTAGTTTCTGGTTCTAAAATTCCAATCCTCAAAACATCCTCTTTTATAGTCATGATCATAATTGTCAAACCAGTTATAGGCCTAGATTATTGGATTACTAAGTCAATCTCTCGGCCATCAAATCAACACAAGTCAATTTTAAAATGATGTTGTTTTAGCGGTTTTTTTTAAATTGAAATGATATCATTTTGGATAAAAAAAATTACAAAAAAGATAAAATGACATCTTTTTAAGTAATATATATATATATAATTAACTCAATCATGTCTCATCTAGGTTTAGATGATTTATCTAGATTTGAATCGATCAATGTCTAAAACGACTGGGAAAAAAACTCAGCCCAAAACACTAATGATATTGTATTTTAACAAATAAATTGTATAAAATAATGTGCAACTATAATTAAAATATCTTTATAGTTTTCAAAACAATAAAGCCCTATCATATAGCTATTTAAAGAATATGATTTGTTTTTCAAAACCCATCAATAGGGAACATTTCTTCTCCCACACCCTTTCTTTTCCTCTTCCTCTTCCTCTTCCTTTTTTTTTTCTGTATAACTTGATCATCGAATGAGTGAGAAGTGAAACACCTATAAATACTCACGGATCAATGTCTAAAACAATTCAGAAAAAAAACTAAGCCCAAAACAGTAATGATAGTGTATTTTAACAAATAAATTGTATAAAATAATGTGCAACTATAATTAAAATATCTTTTTACCTTTCAAAACAATAAAGCCCTATCATACGTCTATTTAAAGAATATGGTTTGTTTTTCAAAACCCATCAATATGAAATATTTCTTCTCTCACACCCTTCCTTTTTCTCATTCTTTTCCTCTCTTTTTTTAATCTTTTTTTTCTGTATAACTTGATCATCAAATGAGTGAGAAGTGAAACACCTATAAATACTCACGGATCAATGTCCAAAACGATTCAGAAAAAAAACTCAGCCCAAAACACTAATGATAGTGTATTTTAACAAATAAATTGTATAAAATAATGTGCAACTATAATTAAAATATCTTTATAGTTTTCAAAACAATAAAGCCCTATCATATGTCTATTTAAAGAAAATGGTTTGTTTTTCAAAACCCATCAATAAGGAATATTTCTTCTCCCACACCCTTTCTTTTCCTCTTGCTCTTCCTTTTTTTTTATTTTTTTCTGTATAACTTGATCATCGAATGAGTGAGAAGTGAAACACCTATAAATACTCATGGATCAATGTCCAAAACAATTCAGAAAAAAACCTAAGCTCAAAACAGTAATGATAGTGTATTTTAATAAATAAATTGTATAAAATAATGTGTAACTATAATTAAAATATCTTTTTACTTTTCAAAACAATAAAGCCCTATCATATGTCTATTTAAATAATATGGTTGTTTTTCAAAACCCATCAATAGAAAATATTTCTTCTCCCACACCCTTTCTTTTCCTCTTCCTCTTCCTCTTTCTTTTTTTTTTATTTTTTTTTTGTATAACTTGATCATCAAATGAGTGAAAAGTGAAACACTTATAAATACTCATGGATCAATGTCCAAAACAATTTAGAAAAAAACCTAAGCTCAAAACAATAATGATAGTGTATTTTAATAAATAAATTGTATAAAATAATATGTAACTATAATTAAAATATCTTTTAAGTTTTCAAAACAATAAAGCCCTATCATATGTCTATTTAAATAATATGGTTGTTTTTAAAAACCCATCAATAGAAAATATTTCTCCTCCCACACCCTTCCTTGATAATTATGGATAACTTCAATTGGCCTAACCCTTTT
>Ga0325401_1006540_pt1 | contig 11266 bp, 10 predicted proteins | sample PopdelMetagenome_FD_205666 | JGI IMG/M metagenome (GOLD analysis project Ga0325401, IMG submission 205666) | Populus deltoides microbial communities from Bellville, Georgia, United States - Xylem-PdKOR-R2 | ecosystem: Host-associated > Plants > Phyllosphere > Stem > Wood/Secondary xylem | place...
AAAATATTTTTAAGTATTAATTTAATAATTTTTCAAATAAAAAATACTTTAAAAATATTAACTAACATATCTATAATATGAAAAATTGGCTCGAGTTTAACTTTGAATAAGATATATGCCTTAAATTAGATCTCAATGCTTTCTTTGAAATCAATTTATTTGAATTTGAATTTTGGTAAAATGAATTTGATATTTTTGTCGAATATATTAATTTGGCTGGCTTAAAAATTAACCTGAAAGAGATTTAACTTTGTTATACAAAAAATACTTTAATAATGTCTTCACCAGCAATATAAATCAAAATATTCAATGATTAAAGTAATATTTGTTTGTGTGGTACAATTATATTTTTTAAAAAATAATTTTAGATTATTTTAATATATTAATATCAAAATTAAAATTTTAAAAATAAAAAATTTATTATTTTAATATATATTTTTAAATAAAAAACTTTTAAAAACAATATTTATCACATGACACTACCTAAAAAAATCTTGAAAACTTGGGTCATAGTTGTGTGTTTTTTAGAATTGGAGAGCACTCCACAGTAAGAACGACAAGTGAACAACAGCTCGAGCTCCACCTCCACTAGACTGGTAGCTAGTAGGTATAGCATGATAGTAAAAAACTAATAATAATGATAATAATAATAGTAGTTGGTATATAATATAGTAGAGGAAAATTCGCTCTTTTCTTTAGCTTAAGTGACCAAAATACCCAAAACCTTTGTCGCTGTCAAAAAGGCACAGGCGGCTACACGCGCATTTTCTTCTTCTCTATCTCTCAAGGCTGAGGCTAGCTGGATTTCCCTCTTTTCACGTTAACAAACACATCAATCTTAGACAGTCGAAAATTTTAAAGCTCCATTTCCTCCTCCTTCCTCTTCGGTTCTTCCAGTCCTGGTAAGAATCCCCATCTCTCTCTCTCTCTCTCGATATGTCTCTGTTCTTTTATGTCTCCGCAGTAATTCATTTCTTTTCATGATCCCCTAATCATCAAACCCTGATTTTGCTCTAATCTTAATCGATTAGACCTCAATCCAAAGCCCTATTCTTTAGTTTCCTATTCTAGTGTTGTTTTTTGATCATCTAAATATTAATTAGGTGGTCATTAAAGAGAAAATGGGTAATTTCTTCTGATCTTGTGTGTATTGGGTTCCCATAAAATCCAAATCTTTTGTACAAAAAATCTCATTTTGCAAGTAAATAAATTTAAAAAAGAGAGAAAAAAGATGTCTTCAGGTGTGGCTTTAAGTCCAATTCAAAGTGCACCTGCTCTTTCCTTTAATTGCATGAGTGGGAAACCGGTTCTGTCCCCTGATGAGTCGATTTTGATTTATCTCTCTGTTTCGGGATCTGTAATGCCAATGCGGGTGCTAAAGTCTGATTCTATTGAATCCGTGAAGTTACGGATTCAATCTTATAAGGGATTTGTTGTAAAGAACCAAAAATTGGTGTGTAGAGGCCGGGAGCTTGCCCGGAGCAATTCCCTTGTTCGTGATTATGGGGTCACGGATGGGAATGTTCTGCATTTGGTTTTTAGGCTTCGGGATCTTCAGGTTATAAATGTTAGGACTACCAGTGGGAAACAGTTGACATTTTGTGTGAAGCGAGGGAGGGATGTTGGGTATGTGAAGCAACAGATTGCAAAGAAAGAGAAGGAATTTGATGATCTTGATGAGCAAGAGGTTGTTTGCGAGGGGGAGCCGCTTGAAGATCAAAGGCTGATTGATGATGTATGTAGATATAATAATAATAACAATGATGCAGCAATTCATTTGTTAGTGAGGAAATCATCAAAAGTTAGGGCTAGGCCCGTGGAGAAGAATTTTGAATTGGATGTTATCGCGTCAAGATTGAATGATAGAGAGAATGTTAGCAGACAATATGACACTAGTGAAGAGAATGATAGGAGAGGTTATGAAGTTGATAGAGGGATTGTACCGAGAAAGCCTCATGATAGGGATTTTTCATTGGAGCCAATTATTGTTAATCCCAAAATTGAATTTCCCTCTGCAATCTGGGATATGGTTAATGCTACCATTGATGGATTGGATGTTGGATTTGACCCGATCAGGTCTATGGAGGGTACAGGAGGGGCTTATTTCATGCAGGATTCATATGGAGAGAGGTTTGTTTCTGTTTTTAAGCCAATTGACGAGGAACCTGTGGCTGTGAACAACCCTCGAGGGCTGCCATTGTCTTCAGATGGTGAAGGTTTGAAAAAAGGTACAAGAGTTGGAGAAGGAGCTTTCAGGGAAGTTGCAGCTTACATTCTGGATCATCCAGAGAGTGGACGCAGATCTTTGTTTGGTGGAAGTAAGGGCTTTGCTGGGGTCCCGCCTACACTTATGATCAAGTGCTTGCACAAAGGTTTCAACCATCCAGAAGGTGTAACCATCAAGATTGGGTCCCTGCAGATGTTTATGGAGAACAATGGAAGCTGTGAGGATATGGGACCTGGGGCTTTCCCATTGAAGGAAGTCCATAAAATCTCTGTGTTGGATATTAGGATGGCCAACGCAGATAGGCATGCTGGGAATATTTTGTTGGGCAAAGATCAAGAAGACGGCCAGACTGTGCTGATTCCAATTGATCATGGATATTGCTTGCCTGAAAGTGTAAGTTTGCAATCTGCTTTACACCATGTATCTGTTGCTTTCACCTACTTCATTTATGTCATCTCTCTCTTTAGATTTAATTCTTGCTTGTTTCATTATTATTCTTTTTCTGTTTTGGTTCATCTGATTTGAGTTTGCCATGAAACATGTCATTTCAATTGCAGCAGTTTATGGTTGGGCTCTCCACTGGCATTATTATTATCATCATAATATATTAGTTGTCTGCTGCTCAGTTTTTCCAAACATAATCATATAGTTTTTGCTTCCTGCAGTTTGAAGACTGCACATTTGAATGGCTTTATTGGCCCCAAGCTCGTCAACCTTATGACTCCAAGACCATTGACTACATAAAATCACTGGATGCTGAAGAGGATATCGCCCTTCTGAAGTTTCATGGATGGGACATGCCAGTTGAATGTGCACGCACTCTCCGCATATCCACCATGCTCCTGAAGAAAGGAGTGGAGAGGGGGCTCACCCCTTATGCCATTGGAAGTATAATGTGCAGAGAGACCTTGAAGAAGGAATCTATTATTGAGGAGATTGTCCAAGAAGCACAGGATTCCACGCTTCCTTTAACAAGTGAAGCTCTATTCCTTGAAACAGTATCACATATCATGGATCGCCGCCTTGATGAGATTGCTGAATTAAATTTCTGAATTGTGTGGATTGCATGGGTATATATTCGTGAATATGTACATGTGTCATTGTACAAATGCATGGCAGGGTCCCTCCATTGTCTGTATATTTCATTGAAGTAGATTACCTTCTTTTCATCATTGATTTCATATTCTTTCATGACAATTAGTTGGATGTTTTCTGATTGGACCAAAGAATGGTCGTGATTCTTTATGATGGATATGACACATTTTAAAGTGTTTTTCCTTTTCAAATGGTATTGAGGAAGAAAAATTTCTCAGTTATGTTCTTTTTCCAGTTTTTTTATGTAAATATATGATTGATGACGTTTGTCAACTTGTAAATTATGCTGTGTTTATATTTAGTGCTGGGAGTTGTGGAGCAGGTGCGAGCTTGTCTTGTCTTCTCTGTATTTTGTTTTTGTGAACGTGTCGGCTCTTCTTAAATCGTTTCTTCTGGAAAATTGTATCCCCCAGAATAATCAGCTGGTAGAGGACATGGTTAGTGCTGAAAGCGTGTCTCTACTAAAATGTGGTGATAGCGTTTGGACAAGTACTAATCACCCTAACCTTTTACGAGAAGCAGCATTCAATGTTTCTTGTGGTGGCCTTCGTTTTACATTATTGAAGCTTTGTGCAGGAATCTCTGTTCTCTGATCTTTTATCATTTCTCCTTTTGATTTCTCTATGCCCATAAACAATCGTTTGATGCAAATATAAGTGCATCCATAGTACCAATTTAAGATCAGCTCAGCAATCATAGCAGGTGCTGGATCCAAGTTCATTACAGAAGATTCCTTGAGTTTTCATACCAATGTTACTGCCATCAGAGATCAGAATCAAGTGGCAAGTCAGCTGCTATGGCGCATCCATTTTGAACATTTGGATTGGCTGCTGATATTGTAGAACAAGGCATTTATCATCACATTTACAATTTTGGGAAAACCCAGTAAGGTTCAAAAAAATATTTCTAATTCACCGGCTCCTGGGTCACACGTTAGAATTCTAGCTTGCCTATTAAATATATATCCAAACTTATAATTAATATTAATTTAAAATTTTAATATGAATACTAATAATAAAAATATTTATGTTTAAATTAAAATAATTAAAGGTACTTTCTTGTTGAAGCACTTTAAAATAATAAATTTTTTATTGTTGTCAATAATAAATTATTTGTATTTAAGGTTTTATTACTCCTCATTTATACAATTATAATATTTGCAATATGTTTCTCAAGATTTCAACACCATCACCTTGATTTAAATGCACTTCTAAATCAAGATCTTTGAACTAGAAATTATGTAACTCAAATATCTTTTAATAAGATGAAATTAAACTCTAAACTTAGGACAAGAACAAAACATGTAAGGAGAAGAAAACATTAAAATATAAAATGAGGAAAAGTATAAAAAAAATTTAAAAAACCTTTTTTATAATGAATTTTGAAAGTTAAAAGGTTAGAATTAATTCCTACCATTCAACCTTTAATTAACCACTATAAATTAAAAATTAAAAATTAAATCTGAATATAATGGTTATAAATCTTAATATTGAGCTATAAAAACTTTTTATATTTGTATAAAATACTTCTTGAAGGAGAAGAAGAATGGATAAAATAGTAAATGACAGGAGTGATTCACCCGAATCCTCCCTAACAGTCATTCATTGTGATTTTTTTTCCCTCCTCTCTCCCTGTTCTGGTACAAACTTTTAGCAGCAAGTGACAGGAGGAGTACACTCCTATATTCCAGGAATTCTCTAATATTGCTAAGATGGTCACACGTGGCAATTCTTGTAGCTAAAATAGAAGATAAAACGCTGCGAGCAATAAAAAAAATGTAACGGCCATTTTTTTAAAATCTGCTGTTGATTCTTCTTCTCTCTTCTCATCCATTTTTTTAAAATTAGTAGTTGATTCTTCTTTTCTCTTCTCATTCATCCCCATCTCCTCAATCAACCTGCAACAGAAATGCAGTTCAAAAAGGCAGAATCTGGTGAGGGGGGCTTTGGTGAAAGCGCGGGGCAGGCGGCAAATGGCCGAGAGAAGAGAGAGAAACGGAGGATAGAGATGATGAGAGTAGACGACTGAAAGAGAAAACCTGAACTTTCTATGTACATGGCTAATAACATAAATATAGTATCCATTACAAACTTTAAGAACATAATGAAACCTGATATTTCAAACTTTAAGAACAAATAAATCTCAAGTCAAGTTTAATAAGCTAGAGTTGTATCCAGTACACTTCTGAAACCTGACTTTTTTCTTTTGGGTTTTACTTGAACCTGAATTATCCATAAAATATTCTTTATTCTACCGGTTTGAGTCAGTATACATCAGGTTCGAGTGAAATTATCATCTCTATGAGTCACTAAACCAAAGCAATGTCAGGTGCTACAGATGCAGAACAGTCCTTATGGTGCATATTCATGCAAACTTGAGAACCCAAGTGAAAGATTCTTTATTGAAAGTGGATTGAGGTAACAAGGAAGTATGGATTAGCACCAGCTCCAGCTATGTCCAAATCCATCTTCAGAGGAAAAAAGGAGTAGAATTGGACCTATGCCATACAAAAAGACTATAAGAGCTCGATGCCAAAGATTTCCCCACCATCTGTACAATTTCATGTACCTGCAACACGCTGAAACAGACTGATTTTGGAAGAATATGGGATCGCGAGTAAGCAGGATCGGAGAAGATTCCTCTGCCTATAGCTGTGTGATACACGTTATAGAAGGCTCCACGGGGTCCTTGACTTCTTAAGCAGTTAATCCCTGTTACCCGTCACTGAATCTCATGGTTAGGCTGAAATCTTCATTTCTTGCCAGGCTTCCTCAGCTTTCGCTTCGACCTTCTCCTGAAAACAGAACAATTAGGAAACACAAAGAGGGATTTTTTTTTTTTTTGCAAAATTATTTAAAACGTTTTGTTATCTTGTCCCTCAAGACACCATCCTCAAATTTTTCAAATCTATTTTTTGGCTGCGACATAAGCCAGAATCAGAAGTACCTTCTTGACCTGGTTGCTTGGCCACCAACACCCAAGACACCTTTCATTAGCGAGTTTATATCAACAGATCGCTCTCCCATGAGCTTGTCATGGTATATCTTGCTACCAATTTCAGCAACTTGTTCTTCAACCTCTTCTAGCATCTGGTCAACATTCAGCTGTAGCTCCCCTTTCCTGATGACAGTAACGCCAAAACCATTTGCTTTGGCTTCCCGAAAGGCATCCTATCAAAGATAAACCAAGTTTAAAAGGACAGAAACCAAGATTTTCACATCAAAGCAGTAAAGGATTCATGAACAAGAAAACACAACTCCATAACCTTTCTACATGGAATTAAAAACAAAATCAGACATCTTGCAGTCAGCAGTCTTGATATATTCTCAACCTACAGAACAAAATAACTAAAAAGCACGAAGGTGTTGTGGACAGGATTGTTTTCATCCAAATTTTTGGTTTATTAGTTGCGAGTACAGATGATATTCTTCTGGACTCGAAGTGTAGAACTCAGAAAAACCTTTATGGATGCATACAGAGAATCGTGGATGCAACACTTGCAATTACACAAATGCTCAAATGGTAGATCCATTTTAGCAGGCTAGATGATTTTCAAAAAGCAGCTACTAAGAGGGTTTGGCTTATCCCTTTTACCACTCAAATGGACCATGCTTTATCCTCTCTCTCTTCAACTTCATGATTCGGTCAAGAACGGGAATTTTTATATTTGGAAACAGAAAACCTTTACCTTGGGTGGCCTTGGAACCACAAAGGCATGGCCAGTTCCAACCATATCCATGTGAGCCTGAATAATGCAACAAAGGTTTTTGCAATCACCAGCATCCTCAAATGCGATCACATGACATGGTTTTGGTTCCAATTCAAGATCTGCAGCCATCTCCAATGAATAAAATCCTATTTTCTGCTCCCCATTTTCAATTGTGTATAATTCAATGCACTGGCACAAAGAAACACAAGTAATTAACGATCATGAATGCATACAATGTCATGTACATGATCTTTAATGGACCATGTAGCATCAGCAGACAAAGAATAATGTTTATCTTACATGATATCTGATGCCAAATCATGTACTAAAGTAAAGATAAAATCAAAATACTAAGAAGTGCATCACATAAATGTTATCTTAAAAAGTATACTTAGGATAAGGAGCAAAACAATAATCTAGCTTAACGCAGTATTATCATCTTAACGTGCATTAGCACCAAAAAAGAAAAATTATCCTGACATGCCTACCTTCTTTGTTTGAATGTCACAAAACTTCGACAACCACAGAAAAGAACAGCAAATGAATATTACACACTCACCAAAACATGTGGAAGATCTAACCACCATAAGTAATCTTCTTCTTTCTCTTCTGCATATTCACGGTACTTGCTCACCACAGCTTGTGGTCCAAACAATTCCATTTCTCTTTTTAGCTTGGTGATTTTCTTTTCTATTATCTTATTTCTTTCTGGTAGTCTGGTCATCAGATCAGCTGCTTCCTGTATTTCCTCTTCAGTTATCCATCGATCCAAATCCTTCCCAATATCCTTCATAGTAGATTTAACTTCTGGATCTGACTCTGCATTATAAGATTCCAAGAACCCACGAGACCATTTCTTCGTGTGTTGCCAATATTCCTTTCCTGATTTTTTACCAGATCTAACAGAGCCATCACTTCCTTCTATAACTACCTTTGAGTTTTTTGAATCCATGCAGCTTAACTTCTTTGAAGCATAGTTTGGCAAAGAAGTGCCAACACTCTCATCAACTGATGATTTATTTGATTTCTGAAGTAAGTTGTCTTCATCTTTCTTCACAGGGTAAGACGTACCAGCATTTGTGGCAGCAATTGCATTCTGTTGTTCAAGGAAGTTGTTAAGGAACTGAGGATTCTTCTCTAACGGTGGCCCTTTCCATCTTGGTATAATTTTTTCAGGGGAATCATATAAGCTGATACCATCTGGAGAAAGCAGAACATAACATTAGCTCAAGTTCTATAAAAAATTCTGAAAGTGCTTTTCATAACATGTGGCGTTAAACTTAACCAAATTACACAAGGTGAGGTAAATGCTTAACCGGCTATCTAACTGATCTAAATTTCAAAATTTAATCATTTTCTCTGTGAAAGGGTCCATTTAATTCATAACATGAAAAGTAAAGAAATAACATCGTCTAAGAACAATTAACTACCAGCTCCATAATCAAGATTTTCAATGCTTGAGTGGAGATATTCATGCACTTGAACCAACTTTTCATTCTCTTTCTCAACTTTCTTCTCAAGACCTTTGAAGAATTTAAGTTTGTCTTCAGCGTCCATCTGATAAAATGGATCTTGCCCTGCTAACTCGTTTTCTCTAACTCGAAAAACAATGTCTCTAAGACCATCATCTTTCATCCACTCGAGTTCATTATCATTTTGACTATACTCAAGCTGTGTGATATCAATACTTGAATTCGGGTGTTGACTTGCTATTTCTTTCGCAACCTTGTAGTTTTCCCTAAATCCCTCCCCAATCTTCTTTACTATGGGTTCAACTTCGTCAAAATTTTTCTCGATCCAGTTTTCTGTCCCTACAGACTGTCTTCTCTCTGTAATGCTGCCATTAATGCCGTGGTTTAAGGAAGTTCTGGGCTTTTGAAGATCATGCACTCCCTGTTGGTTCTTGGAATTGTCATTCTTGGCCGGAACAAATTCCTTCTCCTTACGAGTTAAGTCTTCACATGCATTTGCAGCAGGCCCAGACTCTGATATTCTGCCTGAAATGATTGGTTCAGACACCTTTTCTTCCACTGCCCCTCTTTGGCTTGTTTTCCCACTGAATTCTTCGTCATCAGGAATCCCCAACACAGAAGTACTTTCCTGCACTGCAATAAATTGTGGTTCTTGGATATGTTTGACACCTTTTTTGGCAAGAAACTCCCTAGCTTCTTTGACAGACCGTATAACCCTTGGTTTTGGCCTAATAGACCTGTTATTTGACTTGCATGAATCACCAACAGGAACAAAAGAATGGATAACATCTCCACGGACCATTGTTTCCCTGTCATCTGAAAAATTTATACTTGAAGTGCCAGATTCTTGCATGACCTTGTTCTCTTCAGCAGATAGCTTAGGATGGTATCCAGTATCATCACTCTCCGTTTCATTTAATTTTTTCTTCACTATAATTACATCCACATCCCTTCTGTCTACTGAATCTTTATTTTGAGTTTCACTAGGAAAACTTGCAACCTCTTTGTGCTCTTCAACTATCTGCATCTCACTGAATGGCTCATCATTCACAGGTTGCTTTTCTTCCATACCCTTGCTGAGTTCTCTAGTTTCACTCTCCCGGACTTGCTTTGCCATTTCCCTAATTGTCTGGATTTCACGATCAAAATCCATTGCATTGGTAGTTTGAGAATTAGAAGGATCCACCAAAAGCAATTCATTTTTTGACGCTGCCTTTGCTTTGAATATATTTTTCATCAATTCTTGCTTATCCAACTTAGGCCTTTCCGTCAACACCATTGGTGGTTCCAAAGATTCTTGAACAACTCCAACTCTACCCTTCTCCAACATCTCTCTCTCCTTTCTAGACTTCATCTTTCTCCTCATCATTTCCTTTTCCAACTCTGTGCATTGCTCCTCCTTATTTCCAAAACTGAATAACTTCTTCACAGCCCAAATTGCAACAAAACCACAAAACACCATCGTCCCAACTCTCGAGACCACAGGAATAAACTCCTGTTGATGAACAACACCATGAATTCTGTTAAAAAACCGAGACTCCACCCCATCAACAACAAACTTGGCAACAGAACTATTCCTAGGAATCACATTTCCACCCCTCTCCATCTCTCTAGCTAAACCTTTCGCATACAAGATTTTTGAATTCTCCTCCGTCAAATCCCCAACTTCTCGCTTCTCATTTCCGCTTCTCTTTAAAATCTCATCCTCGTTAACTAAAACCCTCTTCAGATTCCCTTCTAAATCATGAAAAACAGTGAAAATGGGAGCAGACCCAGTACCCCAATACGCGGTATCTTTACTATACTGATCGACCCACTTGTCCAACTTACTCAGCAAAACAGAATCACCCATTTTTTCCAATTTGTTTGGCCCTCCTATTAAACTGTCCGATTTATCAACATCAAACCCATTACCAAAATCACTCTCTTTTACACTAACACGATCCAAATTCTCAACAGAATTATTTCCATTATCAAAGCTAAATTCTGAGTTCTCAAAACCATAGCTATGATTTTGAAAAGTAGTAGTCTTTTCACGCACCTGTTGACCATCAATGAGCTTTTTCCTAAGTGAGTTTCTGCGATTACCAGCGGTTCGACCAAAATGAGCTGAAACATGAAAGATTCTTCTGGTGGTAGAGAACGGTAAACAGAATGGAATTGAGAGGAATTTGGAAGGGGTTTTGGTGTTGCAAATTTTGATGGAGAATTTAGGAGTGAAGAGGGAAGTGGAAGAGAAAATTAGAGGTTTGTTTGGAAGGGGAGGATTTAGAAGCTCCATTAATAAAGAAAAATACTAAAATCGGAGAGAGATTTTTCTGGGTTTTTAAGCCATCGCTAAAACCCCTCCCTCGCACAAAAAGAAATGGTTTGTCCTTCAATAATTTTCCTTTATCTTTTTCACATCGCCTCCAGAACGACATGGTTATACGCCGTTTTACATACTCGCCTCCTCTAAAAACACCCCTTACTCCTCCATCCAAAACAGGCGTAGTAGTATGAGCTTGTTTCTATGTGAGGTCACCGTGCTTTTTTTAAAAAAAAAATTTTTTTATTTTAAATTGTTTTTATATTATATTAAAAAAAATTAATATATTTTAAGTAAAAAAATAATTTTTATCATAGTATCAAACACTGTTGAGTTAAGTTGTTATCGTATCGGATAAGTTAAACGTTTCTATGCTTTTCAAAAATTGTATTACAAAAGTTTATTTTTCTCAATAAGTTTATATCTTATTATATTATTATAATTATATAAAAAAA
>Ga0325401_1006541_pt1 | contig 11266 bp, 5 predicted proteins | sample PopdelMetagenome_FD_205666 | JGI IMG/M metagenome (GOLD analysis project Ga0325401, IMG submission 205666) | Populus deltoides microbial communities from Bellville, Georgia, United States - Xylem-PdKOR-R2 | ecosystem: Host-associated > Plants > Phyllosphere > Stem > Wood/Secondary xylem | place...
TATACAAAACAACTAGAATTTGAAAAATAAACATCATAATTATTGTCAACTAATTGGCCAACAGATATAAGATTAGTGGACAGCTTAGGAGACACAAAAACAATATTCAGAAGGGCTGAAATATCACTAATAGATGTGATAGGCAAGGGAATACCATCGGTAGTATGAATATGAAGATCTCTTTTATATTTTTTAACATTATTTAAAGGTAAGGCAGTGTTGGTCATGTGATTGAAAGCAACAGAATCAAAATACCAAGGCTTATGAATATAATTTTTGTTACCTGAAAGGCCTAAAGCAGAAAGGGCAGAAACTATCATTTGTTGGACCATTTCAGGAGTAGTAGAAGACTGACCAGGACTAGGAGCATTTGAGGGACCAACCGAGACATTATAGGCAGTTTCAGATTTCTTTAGAGGCCGGGTGGAACAATCTTTGATGATATGCCCTATTTTTCTTACAATAATTGCAGAATCTTTTAGTCAATTAGTGGCAATGTGCCCAAATCTTTTACAACTATAGCACTGGACATTAGTCATATCTCTGCCTCCTTTAGAGCTCCTTTGAGTAGTGTAGGCAACAAGAATTGGAGTAGAATTTTAAGCTTTCTACTCCAAGATAGCCTATGTAACGATCCATTGTTCTTCCCTAAGAAGCTCTCCTACACAAATATCCAATAAAGGAACTGGTTCTCTATTCATCAGGTTGGACCTGATTGCTTCAAAATCCTCCCCTTAACTTCATTAAAAACTGGTCATGCTTGTTAGTCTCATGCACATTTTGGATAGTAATGAGTCCTTCAGGAGGTACGCTTGCATACACAACATCGGTGTACTCAGCCTAAAGATTTGCAAATGAAGAATAAAACTCTTGTATTGACATACTACCTTGACTGAGCTGACCCAACTCGAGTTCCAATTGGAACCTTTGTGCTGTATTGCTTTGGTTGTAAATGTTCTTCAGGTAATCCCACATTTCTCTAGAGGACTTATAAGGCTTGAGATTGAGAAGCACGGAGGGTTCCATACTTCCAAGGATCCAAGACATAATCTAAGCATCCTTCACCTCCCATTTCACATATTTCTCCTTCCCATTCTCGCTGTTAGGTGCAAGATCTGTCCCAGCAATATGACCCCATAATTCCTTTCCCTTGACAAAAATATGAAATTGAAATGCCCAGGCAGAATAGTTCTTGCCATTTAATCGAACAAGAAAATGTTCAGACCGTTCCAGAGATATGATTTAACTAGAAACAAGAACTAAGAGATCAGGTCCAAGAAAAATAGAATAAAAGAACACGAGGAAAAAAAAAACAAAAAACTAAAATCTTGGAGCTAGATAAAAAAACCAGACATGTGATGAAATGATTTCAGAGTTTTGGCTCTGATACCATGACAAAATAATAAAAGAGAATTTCTGAAATGTTTTGCTGAGTTCTTTCACTAAGAGAATTACAATATATATACATCAAGAATGATCAAATCCCTTAATTCTGGGGTCTAATATAGTAAACATAATCAAATCCCTTACTCTTAGGCCTATTATAGGAAGGATTACAACAAGAATATATAGAACAATAATGAAAATCTTATAGAGATAATCAAGGGATATATAGTTATGAAAGAAACTAAATAAGAAAAGAAGAATATATTGACAATTCTAAATGGAAAACATGGGAGAACCAACCCAGGGATAACAAAAAAAAATAAATAGAGCAAGGATAAGAACACCCAAACACAACCCACCACATTTAAGAGGGGTTATAAATACATGAAGAGGAAAAAAAGATGATTTTTCCTCTCCTCCAAAGTCGACATCAACCCTAGCTGCGGCAGCCCCCTCTTGTAAAGAAACTTCATCCAAACCACCCTTACATGTCACTTCCTTTGAATATTTGAGTGACATCACTTCCCTACTTGTTATTTTAAGATTTCGAAACAAGGTGAGGAGGAAACCTCAAAGGAAATGACCTATGATTCTTGCACTTATAATTTTGGAAAGATTAAATGGAAAGATTAGAAAAATAGAGGTAAAGGGAATGTAATTTCAGAATCTCTAACAAAAGAAATTGATGTATGTTGAAGAACAAACCCTAACTAAAAGCTGGCCTATTGAAAGAATGAAAGAAGATGGAATGAAGTGATGAAATGTGTAAATTGTGATCTTATTATGCTTTTAAAAATATGTTTGAGCTAAAACAAAATTTTATACCTCTGCTAATGTCTTGATTTTGCATACTGAATTGAAGAACTTGTTTGATTATAAACTAAGAGGATGGATGTGTAATTATAACATGATAACATAAACATACTTGTGATAAAAATGATAAATTGCATGAGTAAACTAAAAGGAAATGAACTACAACGTTTAGCCAAGAGAAAGATGTGTAATTATAACATGATAACACAAACATACTTGTGATAGAAATGATAAATTGCATAAGTAAACTAAAAGGAAATGAACTACAACGTTCAACCAAGAGAAAGAATAATAAAGGAAACTTTTGTATGATAAATATCCCTAGAGAAACAAAATATATGGTGGAAATGTAACTCATATGTAATGTGAAATTGTTATTAATTAGTGTTTGATGAATTGGAATGATACAATTGAGAATGATGGAATGAACAATTGATGTCAATGTTATGTTTTGGCTATGGAATCTTGGTTAAGAAAACCCTTGAAAATATACATGTTAGAACTTGATTGTGTATTGCTTGACAACATTGTGATGAACTTGATGAGATTATAGAAAAATATATGATTCTTGTTCTTGTTCATGCTAGGTAATGCTTAGTAAGCTAGAATGCCTAGAACACCTTATATCATGCTATAATGAATGAGAATTGATGATATCACTTGAAGAACTCAAAATATGTTTAATAGGGAAGTGACAAAGGCTTCGACCATCTTAGAAAGTAGTGGTGATTAATAGGTTCTTTTTAACAATGTTGATGAATGCATGATATTGTCATGGAATAAGAACATTACATGTTGCATGTACTTCATAAAATTTAGAAGTGAATTTAGTTGTTGTCTATGTTCAAACTAGGTTGAAGTACAATATTTACAAGGAAAACTTGGTATTGACCATATACGTAAACTTAGGGAAAAGAAGTGTCAAAAATGACTTAGTTTTCGTTGATGATTTTCAGTGTCAAAAATGACTTAGTTTCGTTGATAATTTTCATTATCAGATAGACTTAGTTTTCGTTCAAGACCTTTAGTGTCAAGACAATAATTTTTTTCTGGATAACCTTTATTAAAACTAAGGGCAAATGTCTTGTTGTAATATTGTCACTACGCAATTATATGAATATGGGAGATGTTAGAATGAATACATGAGTGTTCTGGAATATATAGAAATGGCCTTTAAAATTATTTCAATGCAAATGTATTGAGTAATGATCACTTGTTGTATCAGGAGGTGCGATCGGGATCGGATTTTCGACCGGACGAGGACACACTACGGGAGGAGCATGTAGGTGGTTTTCACCTTTAACTGTTTTCTATTAAATCTCTGTAATAATTATACATAATGTTGTCACTCAATTTTGATTGCTTAAAGTTACTCATGGAGCAAAATGATTGAATGACGTGATTAGCTTCGGCTAATGGTATCCATAATGGATAACGAAGATTGAATGATGTGGTTAGCTTCAGCTAATGGTAACCATAATGGACAACCGAGATTGAATGATGTGATTGGCTTCAACTAATGGTATCCATAATGGATAATCAGGATTGAATGATGTGATTAGCTTTGGCTAATAGTATCCATATCGGATAATCAGGATTGAATGATATGATTAACTTCGGCTAATGGTATCCATATCAGATTGGATGGTGTGACTAAATTTAGGTTTATGGTATCTTTAGTCGATAACTCGAAGGAAACCGTAAAGCTAGTCGCGGTCGTTAAGATCCAAGTTAGTTGACTAGGATGATTGAATAAAATTAACATTAGTTGACAATGATAATGATATCTACTTTTGTATATAGTCAAAGATATGTTACATAAAAATAATGACGTATCAATTATACTTACGATTAAATCATATGAATCACAAATTAGATGGATATGGTTCAAAGGGTATAATCATTCGTGAAAAGATACTCAACGTACCAAGGGCTTCTAAATCGTAATGCATGATAATAAGGGGTATGTTTATTGTCCAAAAAATAATGCAATGTAAGGTTATACGATGATGTGAAATGAAACCTTGAAAATAGAATTAATAGGAATACAATGACAAGAACCTATTTATGTAAGTTGGTAATGTAATTTCAAACTCATATTTTTGTTGCTCAATTATATTATGAGAGATTGTCTTTGTGCTTACATTGAACTTAATTTGTAACATAGACGTCTCATAGCTATGGTGCATAGAAACTCCATCCTACGTGTTTGGGATAAATAATGTAATAGCATGAAGTCATTATGCATTTTGTACAACTATGTAATGGCTATGAACTGCTAATCAACACTTTTGTATAAACTTATGATAGCAACGTTCAGAAATCATTAATATGGATTTTGTATGTATAAACACATCATGCTATAAATGCAATGACTATGTATCTTCTTCCATGATGCTATTGGGTATTATATATGTGACGTGCTACATCACCTAATGATGTCTACTTGTTGAATTTATAAATATAATTATGCAATGCATCAATGGGATATTACAATACATAAAAAACAATATCACCCCATTTTCGACTCATTATAAATAAACATCATGTCATGAATTGGAGAATATTGTGAGGCTTTACACGAAGTATCATTAGCCTTCAACCATTTCTTGTCATTGGAAATAACTCTAATGACCAGAAAATTGAGGTCTATGTTTTTTTACCCTAAAAATCCCGATTTCAATTCCTTTATAATCAAACAACATGAAGAAAAAAACATTTGATGGACCTTTAAAACCTCATTTTCAACTATAAAATACATTTTAATCATTTAAAAATTCAAAATCAAATCAAATTAAAAAAAAAACTTAATATACTTTTCCCAATATCATCAAAGTTTGAAACCACCTCAATTGAGTTTCTCTCTAAAAAATGAATCTATAGACACAAAAATCAAAGTTATTGGTGGTTGGAATCTGATCATCTAAAAGCTTTCTCTCTCCTCGACTTTTTCAATGACATATGTTGTCATCTCCCAACTTTTAGGGATGATGCTTGACAAAAGTAAAGTTTGGAACCAAAATATAATAAGTTAAAATAACATGGACTAATTTGTGAGAAAATTTAAACTTAAGGGATTAAATTATATTTTTGAATGTTTTTCCCATGAAAAAAAAGAGGGGGGGCGGCGACATTGTTTCTCTCTATATCAATTTTGGTCCTTCATTTGTCCATTTTTTTAATAGTAAACTAAAAATCTATTTCATAAAATTAATCATGTAACACCCTTATCTTAGGATAATCCTTGCATTGATTCCTTTTCATTAATCTCAAAGAGAACGAGGTAATTTATTATTATTATTATGAAAGTTTACTGTCAACGTTAACAGTCGACCAATCTAATTTACTCTAATCATTCGGTCGACCGGTTCTCCTATATTCCTCAATCTCCTCATATCAGTTGATCAAATGGTTGACCGATTTGATCAATCATTTGAGACAGTAGTGAATTTAATTATTCAATTTGTCAAATAATCAACCAATTTGAACAAGATCATACTTTTTATTATTTCTATTTTTATTCATTTCATAACCCTAGGTGCAACATTTACTTCTAATGCTTTAATGATCTTTTATATCTCAATTTGCATTATAGTCCAATCTCAGATATCAAATCAACTCTTAGGCTTACAAATAGTTTAAATACTCATAAAAAATAACCTTAATAGATTTACCATTGTGGACTAAATTGACCCACTTACAAAATTGACCCAAAACCTATACTAATAAGCACAAAACACTTTTCCAAATAAGCTTCGGATCTTAGCTAAAAACCAAGTATTAATTAAGCTCAAACATGAAGAAAATAATAATAAAAAACAAATTTATCACACAAAATAACCTAAGATAGATAAATTTCCTAGAATAAATAATGTCTTGAATGATATTTTCAACCTAGAAACATTAGGGTCTTTGTTGCCACCTTTAGATATCCAAAATAAGTTGGAAATTTAATTGTTGAATTTTCCTCCCGTTTAATTTCCTTGTTTATATATTATAATTAATTGTAACTTTAAAAAATCCTCTCAAAACATGAAAATCCTTGTTACCTTCCTTTAACCACCCTTGCAGGATTAGGAGACTCCCCAACATAAGCTAACCAGTTTGTCATTGAATACCACCAACCCTTCTTTTCTTATGTAGCTAGGATGAATAAGGTATTATTATAAGAAAATGATTTTGAAACATTAATGAATCTTTGCCATAGTCGGAAATTATATTGCAACCCATTGAAAATCCTTGTAGAACTAGGAAATTCACAAAACAAGCTTTCATATCCTTGTAGGAAAATGATCATTGATAAATAGGAAGTCCACCAGTTAAAAGAATGTAAATAACAAAATTCATATAACCTGTTTTGATTTATATAGTAAGGCCTTTCCAAACTCCAATTGACCTGAAAGTTTACCCCAATATGTGGAATGCAATAGTTTGATTTAGAGTTATGCTCAATAGTGTAAAACTAGATAATAAGAATTTTTATTCCAAAACCCGAATCTGACCTTGCTTATATCGTATCATGTATATACAAAGGAATAAGTAGCACTAGTTTCAATTAGAGCATATACAAATTGTGAGTTCAATAGTAGTGTACCTGTCACTACATCAAAAACAACTTTGACCTTCTTTTAAGTCACATGAAAAACTCTTTTATGAGTCCTCTTGCCCTATCCTCTAGGCCTTCCTCTATTTACACTAGCCCAAACTAAGTTGATCTACTCGACCTATTCATAGTCACTGAATGTTGTTGATTGTGAGTCAGTTGTCTTTGTCCCTGACTCTGCTCATTATTCGTGTATAGGCATTCCTTTCTATGATGCCTAGTCTCCCCGTAATGGTAGCATGTGGAATGCAAATTCGGACACTTCCTCCAACGATGTCCCTCTTGCCTACAGATATAACATAGTATAAGGGAAGTTGAATAATCTCTTAGGTGGTTTTGCTCGTACTTGACATATTCGGGGTAAGTAATGGTCCTCTGACCCTATTCAGTAGACCCTGTTATTGATCCTGCCCTAAGATGTGCTTGCCCTCCTATGAACCCTCCCTTAGAGCCCTAAGGAGATTCACGTAATGTGTTTCATGATCCCTAATTCCCACCTCTTTTCTTGAGCTAATTAAATTGTCCTTCCTTTTCCTTTCTTCGGGAGGGGAGGTCTCATTGAAGAAATCATAGGTTCTTTCTTTTTCCCCAATTCTTTCTATCCCCTATTAATCATAGTTTAAAGAGATAAGATAGATTCAACCAAATATCAGACCATCTAAAAGGGCAAAGCAATCAATTCTATCTATAATTTCTGTTGGAGATCATTCCTAAATCTCTTAATTTTATGATGCTTGGTGGGTAAATAAACAAAAGCAAACAAGAAAAGGTCTTGAAATCTGTGGCTAGGAACTCTTGTTCTTTATTCTTTTGATGATATCTCGAGTAGTGATTGTTCTCAAATTCTCTATCAAACTCCACCAGGTTAAAACTTCAAACGTCATTCTTTCTTTCACTATCTCTCACCATGTCAAGGCATTGTTAGATAAGAATTGAGAGGCATGACCACCCACAGGTCATCGGGAACTACTATCTACTTCATCATATTCTTGATTTTCTTTAATCAATGCACATCTATCTTGGCATTATGTTCTCCTCAATAGGGCTCACAATACATCTCTTTTAGATTTTTAGCCTATCGTACCAAGGTAACTACCCCTTCCTTAGAGTTAGTATTGGATGCTCATGTTAGTGTATATACCCTGTAGCCAATTAGTTAGTTACACATATCATTGACTTTGTTCATGTATATATATTTAATTTATTAAAAAAGGCTTATTTATCTTTAATATTCATCAAATATTTATTTAATGAATCTAATATTTGATTAATGAGTCTAAAGTAAAGATAAAGTTCTAGGGATAAAAATGCTTTACAAAGAAAATTATAAAGTTGTTATAATTATGAAATTCTTATTATATCATAGCATTGTTTCTAAATGTCCATGGTTAATGCTCTATTAAGATTAGATGTTAGTTAGAGTTGTTGAGACTATGACATATTATGTTCTTTCCTTCATGAAAGGAAGCTATTGTTCTTATAAATTGAGATATGAGAAATACCTAGAACTAATATGTAGGTGTTTATTAGATGACATGTACATTGAACTTACCCTTATTAGAATTTCATATAGAGAGATCATATGTGTCTATGGAAAGACTCACTTTATAATTGTGTAAGTGATCTTAAGACTTAAGATCACTAAGTTATTTTATATAGGGAGTGTTATGTTTTGATCTTGCTACATGTAGTCCTAATCAAGGGTAACAAATAGACAAATTTTAGGTATAACATGAATTATATTAAAGGTATTTAAGTAATTAAGAGAGGATTCATCACCCTAGGTGAATTAGGGAAAATATTTCATCTGTTTTCAAATAGTATTGATTGTAAATCATTGCAAAAGGTAAAATTACATTTGAAAAGAGTTTTAAATCTTATTCAAATAATAAATGACAATGGTGTTGAAAACAAACACGATTTGATAGAACAAACACATTTCATGCTATAATGTCCAAATCATAATATTGTTGATGAAGGGATAATAATTACACTAATAAACTGGTCACTAAAAGGTTAAGTCAAATCACTTATGACTTTCCTAATATTTGGGGGATCATGACATGTTGTTAGACATTATACTTAATCTTCAAATATAAATCAATCAATTGTTGAATTAATAATAAATTAATTTGTTTAATTTATTTAATCCTATTTTATTTAGAATTGTGATTTATATTTGGGCCAACTTATTAGGAAACCTAATGGGTCACACATATAACCATTGGTCAGAAATTAAAATGGGATGATTAATCAAGTGTGACTTGATTATAAATAAATTTTAGAAATTGAGGACTAGAATGTAATTAATACATGAGATTACAATTCTAGACCTAGAAACAATCAAGTAAGGATTTGATTGAATAAATTTCTAAAATTAGCCTAAAATAATATATGTGATATTATTGAAGGAGCAAATTGATATTTTGTTATTTATAAGGTTTTTTAAGTTTTTTCTATAAAGAGAGTGATATGCCTTTTATTTTTTATGATGAAAAAAGTGAATAGAGTACAATACGTAAACTTGTAAAATACAAAAGAAAAAAGTTAACACTATAAGGTACAACAATCCATCTCTTCTAAAATATTTTAGGAGATTTCTCATGGTGGTTCATGTGAATTACAGTTCGAGATTAGATAATTGAATGACTTGTGGTTTACGACAACCTAGCTTTGAAGCAAATATTCAAAGCCGAAAAGAAAATCTAATCGTTAGATAATCTTTGTATAAACCTTAAACAACCTTAGATTTGTCTAAAAACATCCTAAGGACTCCCAAGAAAATTTTAAATTTATCATTTCTGATGTCTTTATGTGTTTCGAGAAACCCAACAGCTCCACCTAACCTTACGACTATAACTCTAACTATCTATTCCAAGTATGTGGAGTTTTTTCAAGTGGTGCTGGCGTAATTGTTTGCGTTATAGGTAAGGGGGCTAGCTACCCTACCTCTAATCTCAGATCCCTCTGGTCATACTTCTTTGGCCCTTTATGAAGAATCCATATATTGGTATCCCACCAACCCTCCTCTTCCTAACTGTATGGAAGCGATCGACAAATACAAAGCTTTATTAACCAGATGATCCTCTTTAAGAGCCTTATTCCTATCCATAATTTGAATCCTTTTTATGTTTAGAGAAGGGCATGTTCTCCTACCTTGTCTTGGACAGACCATCCTGAAATCAAATTAATACTCATCAAACATCAAATCATGATTCCAAGTCTATTGAATCAGACCAAAGCTTTGATACCAACTGTAACATCCCTATATTAAGATAATCTAAAAAAGAACAAGGCAATTTTTTTATTATGACATTTTATTGTCAGTGTTAACGGTCGACTGGTTCTCTTATATTCCTCAATCTTCTTATACTAGTTGATCAAACAGTCGACTGGTTTGCTCGACTGTTTAAGACAATAGTGAATTTAATTTTTCACTTTGTTAAATGGTTGTCCAAATCAATTTGTAAATTCAAATAGTCGACTGTTTGAACATAATCATACTTTTTGTTATTTCTATTTTTATTCATTTCATAACCCTAGGTGCTACATTTACTTCTCATGCATTGGTGATCTTTTATATCTCAATTTACATTATAGTCCAATCTCAAACATTAAATCAACTTATTTGGAACTTTCATCTCATCAATAATCTCATGAAATTCACCACATCATTTTAACATAATCAATTTAGCATACTAATAAAACAATAAAAGAATTTAAATAAATAATAAGGAAAGAACATAAAACAAAGGATAATCACTACTTTGATTTCAAGTTCTTTTCTAGCAAAGACATTAAAGCTCATAAGCTCTAGTTTACATACCAAAAAGAATTACTTAAAGTGTTACATTACATTATCCATAATTACAATATTACATGCATACCTTTCCTATTAACTAGAACAAGAAAGCAATAATAAAAGTTCATTCATGATGATCATGAAAAAGAACCTGGTATAAGAATTGGCATTACAAAGTGTTAATCTTTACTATAATTTTATTCAATCTTAAATAATTGTTTTTTTTTAAGAATTCATTTCCTTTACTAATACATTCCTTTTCGACCTAATATTTCAACAACAAATTAAATAACTTTTTGCACTAATTTCTCCTTCTTCTATTGATCCATTGTACACAAATGGTTTTATAAATTGATTATTTTATGTCATAGTCAATTTGTTCAGTCATTCATTTTAAGACAAAATGATCTTGTAACCCTTGTTTGGTTACCCATAATTACAACAATCCTCATAACTATCATTTATTCTGGCATTTTCATTTGAAAGCCAATAATTTCCAGTAATTCTAATTGGATACTAATCAATTTGACATCTTACTCGAATGCCAATTATTCCAATTTTCCCATTTGGAAGCCATTAATTCTGGTAATCCTAATCGGATACCAATCAATTCAGCATCTTACTAAAATGCCAATTATTCTAGCATTCCCATTTGAAAGTCG
>Ga0325401_1006545_pt1 | contig 11263 bp, 13 predicted proteins | sample PopdelMetagenome_FD_205666 | JGI IMG/M metagenome (GOLD analysis project Ga0325401, IMG submission 205666) | Populus deltoides microbial communities from Bellville, Georgia, United States - Xylem-PdKOR-R2 | ecosystem: Host-associated > Plants > Phyllosphere > Stem > Wood/Secondary xylem | place...
CGCAGGGCGCCGATGCCCTACTGCGCTGGACGACGGCGCAGGAAAAGAACAGTGCCTATTTTGCTCTGGAAAGCAGCCCTGATGGCGTGCAGTTTCGCCCAATGGGACGAGTGGCAGCGCAAGGCACGAGCCAGCGGGAACAGCTCTATCAGTGGCGCGATGTGAACCTAGCTCGTTATCAAACTGCAACGGTGTACTACCGCCTGCGCCAAGTGGATCAGGATAGCAGCGCCCAGTACTCAGCGGTGCAAGCCGTGCAGGTAGCCGCCCTAGTCCCCCAGTTCGTGGTATACCCCACCCACGTGACGGATCAGGTGCTACGCTACACTTTCAGTGGGGGGCTTACCGCCGAAGCTTTGCTGACGGTACACAACAGCACGGGGCAACTGGTGCGGAGCGTAGCAGGGCAGCAGCTGACTAGTGGTGCAGTGCCCCTGCCCGCTTTGCCCACCGGATGGTATGTGGTGCACTTGCTCGCCAACGGCAAGTCGTACTCCGCCCGCTTCTACCTGCCTTAAGAACTTACTGGCGTGTCCTCAGCCGAGGAACCTGAATCCTGTGATACGAAAAGAGGCGGTCTCACGAGACCGCCTCTTTTCGTATCACAGGATTCAGGTCACTAAAACGGGACGGGTCCCTTATACACATGCTTAGGCAAGCTACTTGCCACACCAGAATGCTTAGTAGTACAGCAACTGATCAATCCGTTCCCGCGCCCGCGCCGTAGGTCTGGGCCACAGCACCCTCCAGGTGCTTGGTATGCACTCGTAAAAGCCCTGACCGCCTGGCCAGGGCTTTTCTGTTTGGCAGCTGCTTCTGCCCTGACCCGTTCGGGGTAAGGTAGTGCACGCGAATCGCCGCTGATCGCCAGTCGAAGGGACTAGCCATAATTTTATAAGCAGCGGGGCTGTAACGTTTTAGCAATCTTGTCAGTACCATTTACGCCGCTGCACGCAGGGTGTGGCTCGGTTGTGCTGTTCCTTCCTTGCCCATGCGTAAACGCCACTCTCCCTCCTTCTACCCAGCCGTGAGCACTACTCAACTCACCGCCTTCTGGCAAGGCATCGCCACCCTTGAGCAGAAGCACCATGCGTACTTTACCAGTACCCCGTCGCGGCGCAGCCACTGGCAGGAGCCGCAGCCCTCTACCCTGACAGAAAACCTGGTGCTGCAATGCACCAAAACACCGGTACGGTTAAGTCTGCACCCGCAGTTACCCGAGGAGATCGCCCAGGAGACACGGGCCTTATTTCAGCAGCTCTTCGCAGGAACGTAGAATCGACGGGCCACTCGTTTGTTCAATGAGAGCCGTCTAACGCTGCCTCACCAAGGGCATCCAGCGCCCTAATCAGCACTGTCAGGAAGGCGTGTGCCCCACGCGTTGCGCTTCGGCGGGGTGCGCCGATAGATAGGCTTCGGCCAAGCGCTGCCCATATACCAAGGCGCCGCACTGCCGCCGCTGTCGGCGATCTAAGTAGGCCTGCCACCAGTCCGCTTGCTTGTGATGGGTGGGCCTGCTACCTCCTGCGGTTAGCGGCGCGTAGGCTCTACGCGCAGGGAGAAATCCCCCACCAGTACGCCATCGATCAGCAGGGCCGTGCCGTTCTGCAATGCTTGCTGTCCGACTTCCGACGAGACAAACTGCCCATCGACCGTGGGAAAACCAGTTGGAGCGGTCAACAAAAGGGCGGCAAAGGAGAGGGCAACCGAGTTCATGGAGCGAGGGGGCAAAGAGGATAATATAAAGGTACTCGCCTCTGCTATCGCCTTCAAGACGCATAAAGTAGTGAACGTGACTTGTACTTTTAAAATATTAAATTTTTATAATTTTTTGCAAAACATAGTTCCTCTGGTTTTTCGGTAGTTAATAAGCACTTGAGCGGTACCCGCAGCAGCTGATTTGTGACAAGCGCGCTATGTAGGTGACCTATCAACTCTTAGGCTCGCAGCAAAAGACGTTGGACGGACATAGGAAAAAACGCCTTTCCTCTGCGCGTTTTATAGCCTGCCTCATTGAGTTCCTGGGCAATCTGTTGCAAGGTATGCCCCTGCTGCTGCAGCAAGCTGGCGAGTCGTGCGGCTTGCCGGTTGGCTTGGTGCTCGCGCGCATTCTGGGAGCGAATCGCCCGACTCTTGGCAATGGCTTCCTTTGTCATATTCGCCGGCGTACCCAGTACGGCACCCCTCGCCTTCTTGGCCTGCAAGGCATCCTTGGTCCGCTTGGAAATGGTTTCGCGCTCGTGCTGGGCAATGACGGCAAAAAGGCCTACGGTCAGGGTGTTCGCGTCGGGCATGTCGCAGCAGGCGAACTCCACCCCACTATCGCGCAGGGCAAAGATAAACCCGGCATTACGGGAGAGCCGGTCAAGCTTGGCGATGAGCAGTGTCGCTCCGTGCTGACGGGCAGCGGTGATAGCGGCCAGTAGTTGAGGACGGTGGTTACGCTTCCCACTCTCCACCTCCACGAACTCCGCCACGATCTGGCCTGGGTCGGGTACGAAAGCGCGTACGGCCGCTTGTTGCGCTTCGAGACCTAAGCCTGATTGGCCTTGTTTCTGGGTGGAGACGCGATAGTAAGGTATATAATAGGAAGGCGCCGCGGGCATGGACTAGCACTTTGGTACAAAATGAGCTGCAAGGTAGGGCTTATAACGTTTATTAAACGGTCGTTTAATAAACGTTATAAACCTGGTTAGGTATCTATCATATCGCTACTGCACAGTATCACGCAGCGTTACTGCCTAGATCTTAGTCTGGATTGCTTTATTCACTATCTGATGCCTGATTGTCTTTCTGGTCAGCTAACAGCGAGTTCGGTTCAGCTTATTTAACAGTATATTGCCCGTATAAAATATAACTATTCGCTGCCCCCTCTGTTATGTTCCGCCTTTGTCTCCCGCTGTTGAGTCTGCTGATTGTGCAGTCGCTGTCTGCTCAACCACCCGGCGCGGATAGCCTACGCCAGTCGTCGCGCTCGCCCCAACTAGCCGACACCAACCAGGTACGGCAACTGCATGCGCAAGCCCAGAAATTAGTGGCTACCAACTTGCCACAGGCCCTGGCGCTGGAACAGCAAGCCTTGGCCTTGGCTCAGCACCTGCACGATACGCCTGGCCAAGCCGCCGCCTATCTTGAGCTAAGTCTCTTATACCGACGCCAAGCGCAGTACGAGCCCGCGCGGCGAGCGGTGCAGCAAGCCCGTCAGCTTTATGCCCGTCTGGGCAATAGCCGCCGGCAAGCCAACTGTTACTTGGGGTTGAGTATCATTGAAATGGCGCAAGGCAACCATGTATCCGCCCTTACGGCGGGTTTGCAGGGCCTCCCGCTCGCCGAGCAGGCCGGCGACCGCAAGACCTACCGCCGCCTGCAGGCTACGCTCGGCACGCTCTACGTGAAATTAGAAGACTACCCCACGGCTATCCCCATCCTGCAGGCAGCCTTGCAAGGCGGGCGGCAGGATGGGGATTTGCCCATGGTAGGGGCCGTGTTGAATGATCTGGGCAGCGTCTATACGGCGCAAAAAGACTGGTCGCAGGCTCTGCGCTACTACCAGCAAGCTCTTATGGTAATGCGCCAGCAGCACGATGCGGTAGGTGAAGCTGTGGATGAGATGAACATCGCCGATGTGTACCGGCAGCAAGGACGCTACGCGCTAGCCCGCTCCTATGGGCGGCGGGCCTATGCGCGGGCCGTAGCTGGGCACGATACCTACAGCCTACCCTATGCGCAGCTGATACTGGCGCAGGTGTACGACAAGCTTGGGCAGCCCGATAGTGCCTTCGCCCTTGCCCGGCCCAGCTTCCAGCAGGGGCAACAAGCCCGCATCAAGGATGTCCTGCGCGATGTCAGCGACGTCTTAGCGAAGCTCTATGCGCAGCGCGGCGACTTTGCCGCGGCCTACCGTTATCAAGGATTGGCCGTGGCCTATAAGGACACGCTCGCGGGCGAGGCCACCCTGCGCAAAACCGCCGCTCTGCGCTACGGCTACGCACTCGACAAAAAACAAAGCCAGATTGCGCTACTTACCAAGAGCCGCGAGCTGCAACGCCAGCAAAGTGCCCGCCAGCGCCAGCAGCTGTATCTATTGCTGGCAGGCCTAGCCGGCGTGGCCGTGGCGGCGGGGCTGCTGTGGCGCACCGCCCGGCTCAAGCAGCGCGCCAACCGCCGCCTGGGCGAGAAAAACCAGGAAATTGCCCACCAGCGTGATGCCCTAGACCACGCCTTCCTCACGTTGCAAGCTACCCAAAGCCAGCTCATTCAGAAGGAGAAGATGGCGAGCCTCGGCGAACTTACAGCGGGTATTGCCCACGAGATTCAGAACCCCTTGAACTTCGTCAACAACTTCTCCGAAGTCAGCACGGAGCTGGTCGAGGAGCTCCAAGAGGCATTAGCGGCGAGTGACACGGCCGAAGCTAGTGCGTTGGCGGGCGACGTCGCCCAGAACCTGAGCAGGATTACGGAACATGGCAAGCGGGCGGCGGGCATCGTACGGGGTATGCTCGAACATAGCCGCGTTAGCACGGGCGAGCGCCAGCGGACCGATGTAAACGCACTCGCCGACGAGTATTGGCGCTTGGCTTACCATGGCCTACGGACCAAAGACCAAGCCTTTCAAGTGGCGCTACAAACCGACTTAGCTCCTGACTTGCCCCCAGTCGAAGCCGTGCCTGGCGACTTGGGGCGCGTACTGCTCAACCTGTTTACGAATGCCTTCTATGCTGTGCAGCAGCGGGCCGGAGAAACCGGCTATGTGCCGACCGTGCGCGTGCAAACCAGGGGGCTAGGCTCACAAATACAAATTCAGGTGCAGGATAATGGGATGGGTATGAGCCCGGAAACACAAGCCAAAATCTTTCAGCCCTTTTTCACTACCAAACCCACTGGTGAAGGTACTGGCCTGGGCCTCTCGCTCAGCTACGACCTCATCACAAAGGGTCACGGCGGTACGATCACAGTGGAAAGCCAGCTAGGACAGGGGGCCACCTTTACGATTACTTTACCAGTCGGCTAATTGGTAGTCCTTTCTGCCCACTGCTTTAGCACCCCACAATAGGGCGGCATAAGCCTGCATATGATAAGTGTCTTATACTATCTATGATGCATTATGTATTGATAACTAATAATTTATATTATTGGTATGCATAGAGTGTATTAAGCATATAAAGCGTATTATACACTTCATACATAAAATATGCATACTGCAGTAAGATCATATTAGCTTGCTTATACAGTATAGCAAGCCTATGTTTACGACACAGCTTTACCATAAAGGTCATCTTATGCAGCTACTAACATTTGCAAACCGAAAGGGAGGAGTAGCCAAAAGCACCAGTGCTTGGGCAGTCGGGCATAGTCTAGCGCACGCAGGTAGTCGAGTGCTTCTAATCGATTGTGATCCGCAACGCAATCTCACCATGTGTTTGCCAACGGTCAGCAAGGAGAAAAACCTGACGCAGGTAGCCGAAGGAAATGCCTCGTTAGCGGAAGTCATGCAACCCGTAGGGGAGAGGCTCTGGCTCGTAGCCGCTACCGAATCACTAACCGCCGCTGAGAAAGTTCTCGGAGCGGATATGGCGTACCCGATGCTGTTTCGCAATGCACTAGATGGACTAGCGGCCCTTGTCGACTACGTTATTTTCGACACGAGTCCTTCGCCTAACTCTCCGCTAGCCCTAGCCGCGATGACGGCTTCCGATATTGTGTTCATTCCCATACAGCCGGAGTATTTCGCCTACGAAGGATTGCAAAGCCTTCTCGATATCGTGGAGCGGATCAAGAAGAACTACAATCCCAGTCTGCGAGTAGGAGGGTTGTTTCTCACTAAGTATTCCCCCACCTACCGACGTAGCCTGCACCACGAGTTCGTCTCCATCATGAAAGAGCATCCAGGCTTAGGACCTTTGGTACTCACGACAACCATCCGGGAGAACGTTGCGATTGCTGAAGCACAAGTACAACGGAAAAGTCTCTACGAATGGGCCCCGCAGAGTAACGCACTGCAAGACTACGAAAACCTTACAAAAGAGCTACTTAGTGTGTTAGCTGCATAAGCTGCATTAGACATACAAGCTGACTTGACCATACTAACTGTACCATATGGCTATTAAATCAAAAGTAAAATTCGGTTTGCAGAACCTGGTTTCCTCTCCTGCTACCGAATCACCCGATGACTTACTACTAGGTGCTACTGCTGAACCCAAGCCAGTAGAAACGGTCCCTACCTACCAACCCGACAAGATTCGGTTCACGAACTCTGTACCTGTGGATACCTTCCGCCGGTTGCACCAACTCTCCTTCTGGTCCCGGGAAGACATCACGGATATTTTGGATGCAGCGTTAACCGCCTACTTTGCGCAGCAACCAGATGCGGACAAACCTCTTCCAGAGAAGGAAAGAGTGAAACGAAAACTGCCTTAAGAGAACGTAGGAGTACAATTCATTAGCAATACCTTAAGTAGTACTCAGCTAAGAGCGGAGTTATAAGCAATCTTATGTCAATCAACTTTTACAAGGATCTACCATTTTGTTAGCTAGGCTTGTTTCTTGCTTTCATCTACTTTAGCTAAGATTCAAAAAAGCAACTGCCCTTTCTCCATTGTCGACTGATCAGTGTTCCAACGAGCATAGCTAGTGAATCAGCCCTTTATCCCAAAATCGGGAGTCCCTACCTCTCCTAGATTCTTGTTAGCTCTCGCCTACTACAACTTAGTTGGGGGACTTGTCGGCTTGTTTGTACTCGCGGATGACTTCGCCGGAACACAAGCACCGACAGCGTTCAAACTGGGTGGCGGCTTGTATGGGATCTTCGCCTTTTTGCTCTCGATCGGCTCCTTCTGGCAGTATCGCCAACGCCAAGATCCTACGCTCATCGGCCTCTTTGCCGTTCTTCAATTGCCCCTAGTACGCTATGCTGGATTAAAGTATATGATCAATAATGGTGTATTGATCACGCTAGGTCTAGATGCGTCCGCTCGCCTAGAGCTTAAACTTGATCATCTCTACCATGTCCTGTTCAGCTTGTCCGTCACCAACCAAGAGGACTGGTTCTTTGGCCTAAATGTCGTCTCCTTGATCACCCTCTTTTACTTGCTAGTGCTCTATAAAAAATCCGAATACTAAGCCCTTCTACTTGACATAATCGGACTTATACGACAACAATATTATTGTCCAGCTTACACTTTATTCTAACGGTATAGCCTTATGAAATTACGTAGCGGCTTACTCCTTTTGCTGTGCGGTGGGGTAAGTTGCAAACCTGATTGTAAGAAAAGTCTCTACTTCCAAGCCGCCTATATGCATCCCCATAGTACGCTGCAGCTGACTATAGACAATGGGAAGGTTGAAATGAAGAAGGTTTTCGACGACGGCTTCTCGATGGAGAAGCACAAGCGGTATACGTTCTTAGAAGGCTACTGCCCAACAGGCGATCATTGCTTGGTGCGCTGTAGAATCAACAATCAGCGCGACACTACCTTTTCAATGAACAAGGACTCGGTAAAAGGCTGCTTTTTTGTCATCACGAACACGGGTAAGCTGGGCGTGTTTTATGACTATTACCGGGGTGGGCTCCGGGAAAATGGCTTTATTGATTAAGCAAGTACTCTTGCATCGAACGGGCAGAGCAAAGCAAATAGCCTGGTCGTTTGCGATCAATTGTACTTAGAAGCAGCTTAAGTACCCAAACACGCATTCGCAATGGAAGTAGCGTTAACGCAAGAAACAAGTCTAGGGCTTGGTCGCTATAGTCAACTAGTTCAACAACTTTCCAATCAGCTCCGCCAAGAATTTACCACGAGAAATTATGGCCCTGGACTTGAGCAAATCATCGTCAACCTAGTTTGTGTTGCCCCAGAGTTTGCCGCTTTCTTTAAGAAGCGCAACTCTACCTACCGACCAGGTTCAAGCGTTCTGACCGTAGCAGGAGTACGGGTAGAAGTACGCAATTCTATTAGCCTTGATGTCTTGCTCCAGCCATATCTGGTGAAAGATCAGGAGCTAGCCCCTATGCAGCGGTATGTAGTTGAGCGCATTCTAGAAGCTATTCATACAGTAGAGAAAAGGGAAATAGGTCCTTTTGACTGGCTTACTTTTGAACAAGACCTGCGCTCCTTTCTCCTGCGGGTGACGAACTAAACTTGTATTCTAGACAGAGTAAGCAGCAAGCCTAATACTCTAACATTACTTGGAATTGGTCATTAACATAATCCGTGTTCTCAGACAAGTCTGCGCTACATCCTACTGTCACTGACTGCTCTTAACACTAACTAAATTATACTTTTCTTTGGTTGCCACTGCAAGCGTATTTTCCTGGCGGATGAGCTTACTGAAACGGCATGCGTAGTCTTCTCTTGCGCCTGTTTGGGCAACTGGCCCTGCTAACTTCTTTTAGTTGCTATCAGTCTACTCCTGACCAAACGGCCAGTAAACACGCGCGTAGCCTACCGGCTGATCCATGCACAGGAGGTGTTCTCCAGGCTCAGCAAGATATGGCACACCAGGTCTATATTCTACATTCACGTGAGTTTGTCCCTGTTCCTAACACCTACCTGTATGTGCTGGCGCACACTTATCACGTCCAATGGCGCTTCGTGGACAGCACCACAGCGGGGAGCTATTATGGGTGCTATGATTCCCTCATGTACCGGCACCTGGAACACCAGTACGGCCCGCACTTCCAACAACAAGCACGACACCAAGCCGATAGTTTGGATCGGACGGGCAAGTGGTATCGAGCGGCCTCTTTTCCGGGTGGGAATGAGCGTTTTCAACGCCTAGTCTGGCAACGCGTGAACTGGAACAAGCTCTCGCCTCGGGAAGGTCGTGTCTTTGTCAGCTTTATTATTGACAGCAGTGGCTATGCACAGCAACTGCATTTGCAAAAGGGGCTGGATACTTCGCATGATCAAGAAGTAGTGCGTGTCCTACGAAAGATGCCTCGTTGGACGCCTGCTTATGACGAAGGCAAGCCGTATGCCTTGGCGTATACGGTCGTTATTCGGTTCGACCAAGCCATACGGCGCCATTATGCCTCAGCGAGGAGTAAGCCGTAACCAAGTAACTGCTGCTATCGCTTAATAACTGCCTGATCAGGAGCAGAAGATGATGCTCGAGCGTATAACATTTATTGAACGTCTATCGGAAGACGTTATAAAAGAACGTATGTCTAAGCCGTTAGTTAATAGACTAGTCAGATTAATTCGTTAGTTTTCTACTACTAGCCATAACGGTCTAGGCGCTGCGAGGTAGCGGCGGTACGCTGGCCACTGGTACGACCTGTAGATGATGTCTCCCTTGCTTTGCCGTGGCCTATGCTGATTCGCTGGCTTTGCTTGCTCGTGCTGGTTGTGGTCTGGGCGCCGAAGGTCGGCGCCCAGACCACACCCCTGAAGCTAGGCCTCTCGGCTGGCCCGGTGCGCAGCTTCGTGTACCCGCGCCGCTTTTCCCAGAAGGGTCGCTACGATTACGTGCATGCCGAGGGGCAACTCGGCTATCAGCTCAGCCTGCAGGCGGAAAAGCCCCTGGCGCCGTGCCTCGCTTATCAGGCCAGCGCCCGGTTTATGCGCACCGCCACGTACTATGATGTGATCCTGGTGGTGCCCGAGGCCTTCGCCCTCACCCGCACCTGGCGCGCCCAACGCCAAGCCTACAGCCTGTACCAGGGCGTAGCCTATACCCTCCTGGCGCGTGGCCAGCAGCAGTGGCGGGTGCTGGGCGGCTTGCTAGCGGGCGTGGAAACGCAGCGGTTGCAGTTGGACCGCCCCGTCTTTGCCGCGTACAACGCTTCCCCCGGCGGCGTAAGTGAGGCGTTCACGTACACGAGTTCGCGCCAGCCCGTCTGGCTGATCGGAGCCGAGCTGGGCGTGGGCGTACGCTTGGCTAGCTGGGTGGACCTGAACGGGGCGTACACCTACGGCGCGACCCGCACCGCCGCCATTACTTACGCCTCCTCGCTCACCTACGAGGGGGCACCCGGCAGTCCCCGGGTGTCGCGTGGCACGCTAAGGGGCCGCCCAACTTTTGCCCGGGCAGAGCTTGTCTTCTGGTTCGAGTAAGGGGGCCGTGTCGGCTGGTGCCGTAAACTAGGATACACGGGTCTGCAGGGTGGTATTACTTCCCTGTGAATCGACCAGACGTACCTGGAGCGTCTAGGTGCTCAGGAAGCGGAACAGGCATCAACGGGCTTGGACATTTTAAGAACGGACCCCTGTAAAGTGTCCAAGTAAATTATGCACTTTTAGCGTAAGTACTTGTCCAACAATGTGTTTAAGTATTAAATGGCACAAAACATATGATTTTAGTGCCAAAATAAACTCACTTGGCCTTCGGATAAAGCTTCGGAAACAGCTGATTTATACGACTCATCGCGGTGGCAGCAATATTGTCAAACACTTTTGTACCCGCCTCATATTCGATGAGTAACGGATGCGTGTCCTTCATGAGCTTACGTAGCTCATTTTCGGATAAGGTGAGGATACGATCGATCTGATACTCTTCCAGCCGGAACTTGCGCATCCGTTTCGCTACTCGTTGCTGCGCCTCTGTACGTTCCGTTATAGGACTGTCCAAAGAGACTGGTTCAGGCGCTGCCTTTTCACTTAACTGCAGCTGCAACTGACGCGGCGGGCGCTTGGAGTTTGCGTTATACTTGATGAAGAACTCAATTGAGTCGACGCTACGCCCTACTTTATTCTCCGTGTAAGTAATATCGAAGTTGAGGGCGTTCAACTCATCCACGGAAGGTTTGAGTACATGCTTGCGATAATCCGAGAACTGCGGATAAGCCAGCTTGCCAGTGGTTAGCTCCCGCAGCAGTTCTATATCCACTATATGCGGACTTTTGTACTTCCACATCTGCATAATCCAGTAGAACTTGTGCGTGTTGGGGCTGCGAATACTCATCAGGTCCGCTACCTGACCCAGCGTGAAGTTGTCTACCAGATTAGTGAGATAGGGGAGGACGTCGACCGAGAAGAAACCAGAGAGTGATCCGTTTCCACTATCTAGTTTGAGCGAGTGGACTAAGGGAACTTTATGGTAGTCATTCTGCCGGTTGGGCATGGGTAGCTCCAGACGAATGGCGTCCAAGCCATCTAATGCGGCATGCAAAAGTTTATAGCCGCGGCCGCCAATCGGCTGCTCACCCACCAGATCAACCAAGGGAACGACAATGCGTTTACTATCCTTTTCATCCCGCCGCAGCCCCCGGAGTAGCAGAACGAAGATGCGGGCCTCCAGTAACGTCATGGCCCAGGGACTTTCGATC
>Ga0325401_1006546_pt1 | contig 11261 bp, 5 predicted proteins | sample PopdelMetagenome_FD_205666 | JGI IMG/M metagenome (GOLD analysis project Ga0325401, IMG submission 205666) | Populus deltoides microbial communities from Bellville, Georgia, United States - Xylem-PdKOR-R2 | ecosystem: Host-associated > Plants > Phyllosphere > Stem > Wood/Secondary xylem | place...
AAATGTGTGGAAGGTGTTAGACAAACTGTCTGCGGATGACAATAAATAAATAGTTAATTTAGAGGCGTGAAAAGTCTCTAAACGTGACATTCAGAGACAATATCTAATTAAACTCTTTAAAAAAATTTAAAAAAAAAAGAAAAATTGTTCTGTATATGTTTTCCTCTTAAGTTTATATAGATTTAAAATGTTATAAAGAAATATTTTCATTGTTAATATTAATAAAATAATTATATTTTAAATTAAATTGAATGATTATTATTTAATTTTATCCCAATAATTATAAATATTAAATTTAATTATAAAAATTTTAAAACAAAATATCACTGATATATTAAATTTTAAATGGTCGATTGTCAAGTATTTTTTTATATTATAAATATTTATAGAATAAAAAAAACTCACTAAAAGAACTTATATATTATGATCTAATCACACAATAATTAAAACCTTATATTTATAAATATTTAAAAAATATTTTTTTAATATAATAATTGTTTTTATCCATTTATAAATTACATGAAATAAAAAAATTATTTTTTTTTTAATTTGTGTTTGCCTATTGGATAATGTATCATCATGTGATAGGTTATTAGCTGCTAGTAGCTGCCTAGTATTATTGGCTTCTTTAGGGAGTGTGGACCAAAACGATGCCCTATGCACTGTGAAATCGTCAACTTTACAATACCAATGAATGATGACTCATATTTTCAGATTTTATATTAGTAAAACGACTCTTCTTCTGTCCTATTAACTGCCATATAAATATATATACACACACACACACACAGGAGTACAATTTAGTGGTATGCTTAATTAATTTTGAAAAAAAAATTCATTAATTTTGAGAAACACTCGACGGAGAATTAATTTTATATTATAATTGCATTTTCTCTCTTGCTTTTAAATTTACATGAGACTTTTTTTTTAGCAATATAATATATTTTTTATATATATAAATGCAAGTACGGTTAATTTTTTTTCTTTGAAAACCAATACATGCATCAGCTTGTACGTTATTTTAGTATGAAAGTTTTGCATTAAATTGGAGATAAAATAAAGAAGCAAAGATTAGAAATGAGAATGTTAGTTATAAAATATATATATATATATATATATAGCTCACACTGTATTTACTAACTAGCTGCCTAGTATTATTGGCTTCTTTAGTATGAAAATTCTTTAATTATAAAAAAAATTAAATTGCTTTCCTAGTAAAAATAATAATAATTTCAACTCAATTGAAAAACAAAAATAATTTTCTACTATAATTAATTCCTCATTTTCTTATTAATATAATTTTTTCAACAAAAAATATATCGTTTTTTTCTTGGATTCTTAGTATGATAAAAACCAAAAGCAATAAAATTCAATATATATATATATATATAAGTCATTAATCTTGAATTTTTTGGATTTTTTACCAAAATATTTATTTTTTAAACAATAGCTTATATGAATTATAAAATCAAACTTTAATAAACAAATAAAAAACTATGTATTGATAATATTCTTGACTCGAATGTATTGAAAAGCATATAAGAATAACATAATGTGTGTATGTTAGCTAGGGGAATGTTTTGAAATCCATCTTTATTTATCCCTACCATAATTAAAATAGATATGCAGAATATAAAGATAGTGAATAAAATTCAAAGAAAACATTTAAAAAAACAATGAGGAGCAGTAAAAAAAGATTGATTGCTAATATTAAAAAAGAACGTTATAATCTTATAAGAAAATAAAAATTAAACTGTATTTAATAAAATACTATCCTAAGAATATTTTTATATATTTAATTTTAATGGATTCAAATTAAAAATAAAGAAAAAATAAAAGCCTTCATAAACAGAGTCTAGGCTCGTAGTCCTAATTAGGCTAGCTGGTTGACATATATAAAAGAAGGCTAGGTAAGCGTGGGCTTGGAAGCCAAGCTCGCATGCATGATCCTTCTTTCTTCTTTTTTTTTTTTGTTAAAATAAGCAAACAACACATTGTTCTCCAATTAAAAAAAATAAAGCAGAAAACAAGTCACTTGTTTGTCTAGATTTCGATCACCAGAGAGGTGATCAGAAATTTAGCTAGGGTTTTTTAATCTAAAAATGATATGAACCAAGTTAGGTTCAAATTTGATCTTAAAATGTATGTTGACTAGTTTTATCTCTCAAACCGTACATCAAAACGAGCGAAAATTTTAAAGTGAGTGTCGCACCCTCGAACGGAGCGACGATCCCTCGATTGATTTCGAGGTCTTTGTTTTTTTTTTGTGTAAAGGGAGTCGCCACCTAGTATTTGATCACTAGGAATCCTAACTGGTTTTTCGAAGATTCTAAGGCAAGGGACTGGTTGCGTAAAGGGAAGGTATTAGCATCCCTAGTACGCCTTACCTAAGGTAAGCTGCTTGGTGTTTGGTTTGCTTTAATTGCTATAGTGTTATTGTTTTCTGATCCCATTAGTTTTTCTAGGTTTGATTCAAACTAAATTGATTAAGATAGAAATCCAAGGAGGTTCCATGTGCTTTAAAAACTCATTTTCCCCTTAGTATTTCAAGAGTTTGCGACTCATAAATCGCAAGGAGGAGGAATAAAAATTTAGAAATCTAAAGAAATTCAGAGCGTTTTAAAAGCCTCTTTTTGCCTTAGCATTTCATACTCATGGCTCGTAAACTGTAGAGTCAAAAATTGAAATGTCCTCGATTTTAATCGAGGCTTCTTTCAAGGATGTGTAATGACTTATTATTCCTAGAAAATTATTTTGGATATTTAACCACTTAGGGTTTCTTTATCCAAACATTAACAGCGAATAATAACAAGTTATTCCCAATAATATTTTGGATATTCATCCCTTTAGGATTTTTTTATCCAAACATTAGCGGTGAATAATAAAAAGTTATTTCTAATGATATTTTGGATATTTATCACTTTGGAGTTTTACAAACATGATGTAAAATCTAGAAATGCAAGAAAATAAATTTTTTGTTGTGTTTAAGAAATCCATGCAAAAACACATTTTCAAAACTTCAAATATTTCTTTTTTATATATAAAAAAGCGTTCAAAACATGTTAAAGTATTGGCCGTATGCAACACATAAGAAAACATTTTTTGTTTTTCTAACATATATATATATATATATATATATATATATATATATATATATATATATATATATATATTTGCAACATTTCGTGGAAAAACCGGGTATTTTAATATCAGATTTGTATTTCCACAATATAAAAAAATAACAAAACCATAAACTAAATACACGAGAAAACCAATGATATTACTCGTTTTTTTTTTTTTTTTGCTGGGTCCAACTCGGCCCATGTGGCTGGGCTGAACCCAACAAGCCTAGCCGGGTCACTGGCCCAAACCAGTGACCCGACTGGGTACTGTTGCAGCTTGCATACGTGAATTACTCACGCATGCAGTACATAGTGCGAAGGTAATTAATTTACCTTCGCACAGTGCCAAATCCTTTACTTAAAAAAACTGAAAGAGAAGAGAGATGGCTTACCTAGCGAGGCAACAGTTGGAGGAGAAGTGGAGGGAGAATGTCGGGCACTGCTCATGAAGGACGACCCTTCTCGTTGTTCCTGATGGAGACAGGTTTGCTGGCTGAAAGATGATTGTCTCAATTGTGGCCCTTCGGTGTTACTACGACCAGTGTAGCCTCTGCAGGGAAGAGAAGGATGCTGCTGGAGGAGCAAACCATGGCAGAAGTGAAAATCCCCTCTGCTGTTACTAGCTTGCGTGCTCAAAATGGCTGAAGAATTGCAATGATTGGTGATGACCGCGCACCCCTGCCACTTCTCTCTCCCGGTGCAGAGAAGAAAACACAGCTACTACTGGCGATGGGGAAGAGATTGGCAAGGGAGACGACTGGGACCAACTGCTAGTGCAAAGACGAGACTGGTCGCACTACTAGATTGTTGCTGCGGCTAGTACCTACTTCCAGTGGTTGAGGGGCTACGAGTCATCGATGGCTGCCGGGGCTGAAGACGACGCCGCTGTTGAAGCTAGAGACGGTTGTGTTCTGGTGTAGGACTCAAAAAAGAACTGTCTGTTTGGAATGTAAAGTAAAGCTCCTGACGCTGCTTATGGCTCACGGTTTTGGCTAATCTTAAGAAAGGTTGTTAGACCGTGGGGGGAGAATCTGGTGGTGATGGAGAGAAGCCAAAAAAAAAAAAGGAGAGGACGAGGCTTTGGTTTTCTTGTTATTTGGGTGATAGAGGGAATATGTGTTTCGGCTTTGAGAATGGAGATGGAAAGGGCAGTGTGCGGCTGAAGATGGGTGGTCAAGAGAGAGTCTGAAAGTTTGTGTTGAAGAGAGGCTATGGGTTGCTTTTTTAGACTGACAGGAAGGGAAAACTTTACTGAGGGAAGGGGAAGGTCTATGAAAAGAGAGATGGGGTTGTGACTTTAATGGGGTTCTCTGGTTTTGCAAGGGAAGAATGGAGATGGGGAACTAACAGAGAGGGGAGCTGCTGCGTTTTGGAGGAGAGATGGCGATGGTGGAACAGCTGAGAGGGGAATGGGGGTTCTGATGAAAGGGAGAGCGGACAGTGTATGGCTAGAGAGAGATCCTTAGTTTCCTCAAAGAGAAGGGCTGCTTCGTTGTTTTTATTTTTAAAAGATGAACAGTGGTTGCAACTTCTTTGCTTAAGAAATAAGGTTAGGTTTTTTTTTTTATGTTTCCCTCATTTTTGTTTGTCTCTTTGCCCCCTGTAAATTTTTCTCCCTATATGCATATGGCTGGAGGTTCACTTATATAAAAAAAATCTCTACACGTGTTATTTAAGGAAATATTGAAATAATTATTGCAAAGATTATCTTCTATAAGTAGCACCAACAAATCCTATATATATGGCATTTTATATTGCAGTGATTGTTTTCCATAACCAACACGAATCAAATCATATATCTATAGTATTTTATGTTGCAGTAATTATATATGATTCAATAATTATCTCCTTGACACATTGCTTCCTTAATATTAGCCCTAATGTTTTATGTTATCGCTATACGTAAACCCTTATTATTATTATTATTTTATTTTTGAAAAATTTATCAAAATGTGGGTCAAAAATTGGGTAGCAACAGTGAGATACTAGAGAAATAGAATTATATTTTAGTAAATGTTCAAGTCAAATAGAGTTTTGGAATATATTATTTTAAATGGTTGAAGTTACTAGAAAAATCTTGTCAAATCTGTCAAACTAGACCCTTATGTATTGTTTAGGATATATCTGGAGCTAGAGATGGAATGGTTTCTGATATTCAAGTTGGTCTGGAAACTAGATGTCTTAATTTTTCCAATCATAAATGGTAGGCCTAGTAATTTACTTAGACGAGAGAGAACAATGTGTTTAAAGTCAAGATTTAAAATCTGCCAAGAATGTACAAAAAATAGATATTCATGCTATATGGAGGAATTTTGGCTTCAAAAATTTATTTTTATTATCCTATTTTATTTATTTATTTGATGTTAAATAATTATTTTTAATTTAGGTTTGTTCTAGCCCATTAGGCATTGTTTAGAGGTTTATTTTATTATTGGTCTTATGTTAGTTGATTACTAATTTAAATCCATTAGCTTTTAACCCAAAAACAGTCCTTTAAGGTTAGTTAGAAGAGACTATATTATGTATTTTTTAGCTGCAAATTTCAGCAGTAATTTGGAGAATAAACATGAGTTTTTTTTTTGTCGCAAAACATCCTTTCTTTACAGGGACAAATATCGTATACTGACTTATCAAAAATTAACTGGCTTTGTGGCGTCATTTGCATACTTACGGTTTTTAGATACAAGGTTATCTATGGGTCCAAGTCTTTTTCTAATAACTTTGGTTTTTAGGTACAAGGTTACCTCAAAGTCAATATTCTATGAAACATGATTTTTAGATTTACGGGTTATTATCGATTTTGTTGGGGGTTGCTTGACCACGTGATCAAGAGGTTTGCATTAGTTAGTATCAGAGTTAGGCTCTAAAAATTAGGTTATATCCTTTATTTTCTTCTTGTTAGTTTTGGCTTCCTTAGCTTTAATTATTTTTTATTCAATTTTTTATTATTTTACGTCTAGAGCTTTATAGTTTGCATCTAAAGTTTCTTTAAAAAAAAAAAGGTATTAGTTTAGTTTGTTGTTGTCTCATAATATATCAATAGTATAAAGAGTTAAAAAAAAAGATGAAAAAAACATCCAAAAGTCACTTTTGTTAAATCTGCAACATTACACAAATAAAAGAGAATTTGGACCAAACTAATTTAGAAACCTCTTAATTTATGTACTGGTTCTTGGAGTTCTAATTGCACCCCATGTAAAATTTGAGCTCATTTGGAGACCAAGGTCGTGATTAAAACTTGTTGTAATAGGTCAAATTCATATCACAAGGTAATTTTGGGACAAATAAATTCAGAAAATTATAAAATTTATATACTAGGTTTTGAGGTTCAGATGGCACTCCATATAAAATATAAGGTCATTTGGAGTTCTTTTTCTATAGGAACTAAAATTAGGATTGAAACTTGTCATAATGGGTCTAATTTGCATCAGTAATTTAAACTTATTTTGTTACTATTATTTTTCAATTATGACAGTATAATAACATTATAACTGATATATTTATGTGTCATTTAAATTTTTTATATAACATTTGCATATTTTTTTCTTTCGCGTCTTAAAAAACATCTATTTTTTCATACAAATTCACTTGTTACTCGTAAAATTATAATCATAGTTTTTTCTTTACTTGTTTTCATATTTTTCTTGCTTCTTGATTCATCTACACAAATTTGGATATGTTGTTAACGCTGTAATATTTGGTGTTGATTTTGTTTCCGCAAGAGTCAAAGAAAGGTGAGACGAGATAAAAAAGGCGTAACAAGCAAATTTGAGTGAAAGACCTATTTTTGAGTGAAACATGAAAGGAGTTTAAACACATAAAGGAGTGGGTGAGGAATATATATTTCTTGTCAACTAACAAATTTTTAGATTTAAAGATGTTAGAGGCAAGTAACAACATGGCACCACAAAGATGAGACAATGAAATTATAACTCAGTTAAGCATTATAAATCAGCGGATGGATCGGATGACCAATGGATTTAGAGATAGGTTAGATAGGTTAGAGACGCAGCATGTTAATGATCATGGTAGGGTTAACTAGGCCTGAGCAAAGAGAATTTAATGTTAGGAGGGTTGTTAAGCGAGTTAACACTAATGTGGATGAGTTTGTGGCTGATAATATAGACATGAGTGATGTTGATTTTAAATATATGTCCATGGGACATAGGGAACATTTTGGATAATAGTGGAATTGTTAGTTTGTAAGGGAAAGATATGATGATAATTTTGGTTAGAGGGGTAATTATAGGTACCGGAACCATAATGCTGAGTTAGGTAAAGATTTGGGTACAATTAAGCTAAAAATACAGCTTTTCAGAAGAAGAATGACCTAAAGTTTATTTAAAATGGAAAAAGAAGGTAGAGTGAATTTTTTAGTATTAAAATTATTTGGAGCCTAAGAAAATTAAGTTTGTTGTTATTGCTTTTACTGACTATGCCATTATATGGTGGGATTTGGTAGTGACAAACCGCTAGAGAAATTATGAGAGCCAAATTGATACTTGGGATGAGATGAAATCTCTTATGAGAAAGAGATTTGTACCTAGCCACTATTATAGAGAATTGTATCAAAAGTTGCAGCGTTTGAGTTAAGATACAAAGAGTGTTGATGAGTACTTGAAGGAGATGAAATTTGATATGATTCGAGCTAAGTTAGGGAGGATACTATGGCTAGATTCATGAATGGCCTTAATCATAATATAGCTCATATTGTGGGGTTGCATCATTATGTGGAGCTGAGAGAGATGGTGTATATGGTTGTGAAGAAGGAGAAACAGTTTAAACGAAAGGATACCATTCGACAAACCAATCATTAGGCCCTTCAAAACCTTGGAAACCCAACTAGAAGGCTAACACTAGGGGTGGTCCATCATAATAGAATGAGGAGGGCAAGGCCTAATACCCTAGAGAGAAGACACCTTGATCATTGTTAAAGGTAACAATATTACTTTTATTTCTCATAACCATGACATTAAATGCTTTCGTTGTCTAGGTTCTAATCATGTTGTTTCATAGTGTCCAAAAAAAGAGTCATGGTTATGAAAGCTAACAGTGAGATTGAGACCGATGGGGAGGATAAAGAGGAAAAGATACCATAATTTAGGATACTAATAATGTTTGTGTTGAGATCTAGTTAAGAGAGAGACACTTGTGGTGAGGAGAGCACTGAATATCCATGTCAAGGTGGATGATTTAGAATGTCAAATGGAGAACATATTCATAAGGTATGTAGCTTAATTATAGATGGTGGTAGTTTCACTAATGTAGCTAGTACTGAATTAGTGAGAAAGTAGAGCTTGCACACTACCAAACATCTTATACCTTATAAATTATAGTGATTGAATGATGGTGGTAATGTCAAAGTGAATAAGCAAGTTTTGGTTAATTTTTCTTTTAGTAAATATTATGATATGGTGTTATGTGATATTGTGCAAATGCAAGCTAGTCACTTGTTGTTTGGTAGACCATGACAATATGATAGAAGAGTTATGCATGATGTAGTGAAAAATAGGTATTCCTTTAAGATAAATGAAAGACCTATAACTCTTATATCTTTGACTCCTAAGTAAATATATTAGGAGCAACTGAAATTGAAGAAGGAAAAGATGGTTGAAAGAAGAGCATGTATATCAAGGGACCTTTTTTGCTAACAATGCTCTTCTTGGTTTTAATGATGTTGTTATTCTTCATCTTGATACTGAACTGTTGACTTTAGAAGATGTTTTCTATGATACAAATTTGAGGTCAAATCTTTTTAAATAAGAGGAGGATGATACGAACCAAGTCATGTCCGAATATGATCTTAAAATGTTTGTTAACCAGTTTTGCGAGATCGAGCATATCTCTTAATATGTACATCAAAATGAGCTGAAATTTTATAGGGAGATACTAGACACATGGAACTATATTTTTTTAAAGTTTTAGTTCAAATATAATTCAGGAACATATTATTTTAGAGGGTTAAAGTTACTAGAAAAATCTTGTCAAATCTACCAAACTAGACATTTGTGCACTGTTTGGTACATATCTAGAGTTACAAATGAAATTATTTCTATGATTCAAGTTGTTCTATTAGCTAGACATCTCAAGCTTTCTAACGATATATGGTAAGCTCAGTAATTCATCCAGAGAAGAGAACGACATGTTTGAAGTCAAGACTGAAAATCTATCAAGAATATGCGAAAATTGGAGATTCGAGCTACATGGAGAAGTTTTAGCTTGAAGACTTTATTTTTGTTATCCTATTTTATTTATTTATTTGATGTTGAATAATTATTTTATTTGGATTTGTTCTAGCCCATTAGCTATTGTTTAGGGATTTATTTTATTATTGAACTTATGTTAGTTGATTACTAGTTTAAGCCCATTAGCTTGCAACTCAAAAGGGATCCATTAAATTTAGTCAGAGGAGACTATATTATGTTTTTTTAGCTGAACATTTCAGCAGCAAGTTAGACAATAAACATGAGTTTTTTGTTTTTTTGTTTGTGGCAAAACAACATTTCTTGACTTATCGAAAATTAACTAGCTTCATGGTATCATCCACATACTTAGGGTTCTTAGATACAAGGTTATTTATGGGTCCAAATCTTTTTTCAATACCTTTAGTTCTTAGATATAGGGTTACCTCTAGATCAAAATTCTATCAAACATGATTTTCAGCTTTTCGGGTTGTTATTTGCTTCGTTGGGGGTTGCTTGACCACGTGATCAAGAGGTTCACATCAAAAAACAATTTTTCAAACTTTTTTTCACCTAAAACACCTAATAAATATCATTTATGTATCAAGAAACCAATTTCTCAACTCAAAACACCCCTAAATCATCCTAAAAACACCAAATCAAACTAGGTAACAAATTCCTTTATAACCATAATATATTTTTTTAGGACCTCTCTCATCAAATCAAACTCTTTGACATGAAGATTATCTTTTTGGTTGCTAGAATATGGTCAACCAACAATTTTCTCTCTCTTTCATCATTTTTTAAGGACTCCTCCTCTTTCATACTCAATGACCAAAATTTGAATAATATAAAGTTTTGGACCAAAATATAATTATCAAATTAAAGGGTCCAAAAAATATAAAAAATTCTAAAGGCAATTGTCTTCATAAAGGTGTTGCATGAACAATACAAAAAAGGCCCTTTATTTTGTCCTCATTTGCAAAATCAAGCATCAACTCAATATTAGAACATTTTTTTGACACTATGGTAACCCTTAGAAAGAAAATCAAAATAAATTATCAAATTCAATTCTCAATCAATGCAATGCGTAACGATAAATTTTTTTAAAAAAACGTTTGATAATAAAAGAAAAAGATTAATGTACCAAACAAAATAGGAAAAACACTTTAGAAACTCACAGTGTTCGTGTTATGTGAGGTAGTTAATAGCAAAATCACCACCTCTTTTAGATTTTTTGTATTGTAATTGTAATTACATACATTAAAAAAAAATCTAAGAGATGTGTTGATTTTACTATGCAATGCATTGTGTACCAAGACTCTATACACTGTGGATTGCAAGAGTGCACTTTTTTTTTCTTTTTACTATTTTTTCTAATTTGGTCACTAAATATTTTTTTAAATTCATCATTTGACATTGTATTGTATTAAAATTTGACTTAATGATTTATTTTGATTTGTATTCTATGAGGTTATTACGATGTCAAAACAAACATTCTAACATCGGGATAATTCTCGATTTTGCAAAGAAATATCATTTTATTGTTTACAACAAACAAAAAGAATTGAGGGACCAATTTGACCAAAATGAAAGAATACAAGGTTTCTCTTTTGTGGTTACTGTTTGAACAATAAACTTATTTTTTTATCCTTTTAATTTTTTTCTAATTGTCACTGATTTATTTTAATATTTTTGAAAGGTTATTATAGTGTCAAAAGGCAATTTTAACGTCAAATTGATTATTGATTTTGCAAAAAATAATTATTTTATTGCTTGAAAAAAAAGAGCAAGGAACGAATTTGATGAAATGAACAAATTCAATGTTTGTCTTTTATTGTTACAATTTGAACATGCCTTTTTAGCATTATTAGCCTAAAGAATTTGGTAAAAATAATCATTTATCCTTTCAGTTTAACAGTTCAATATTTTGGTCTGAAACTTTTTTTTTCATTTT
>Ga0325401_1006548_pt1 | contig 11260 bp, 7 predicted proteins | sample PopdelMetagenome_FD_205666 | JGI IMG/M metagenome (GOLD analysis project Ga0325401, IMG submission 205666) | Populus deltoides microbial communities from Bellville, Georgia, United States - Xylem-PdKOR-R2 | ecosystem: Host-associated > Plants > Phyllosphere > Stem > Wood/Secondary xylem | place...
GCCAATGTAGTGCACCATTGCAATTTTTTAACTATGCTTTTGAATCCTCGGTATATCTTATTAATCGCATGCCTACTTTTGTTCTCTAAAATAAATCTCTGTTTGAGTTTCTGTATCATTGTACTCCTGATTAGAATTTTTGGCGTACTTTTAGGTGTCTTTGTTTTCCCTTTCTGCGTTCATACCATGCTCATAAATTGGATTTTTGTTATTCTCCATGTGTGTTCTTAAGATATAGCTCATCTCATCTTGGTTATCGTTGTCTTGATTTAGCATCTCATCATATTTATGTCTCCCATCATGTTCATTTTTATGAAAATATCTTTTCTTTTGTGAATTCTGAACAACTAACACATTCACCAGTACCCTCCCCATAGCCTACACACCTTCCACCCTTGAATCCTCCCCAACTCTTCAACCTACCACTTTACCAACCAGCCCAAACAACACCCCTGTTCTTCCCTCTACGCACCCCAATAAACCCCCCACTTGCCCACTGATTCTAGATCCACTTCATCCCCATCAAGCCCTACCATACTGTCACCAGCTGCTTATTTTTCAAATGATCATTATGCAGGAACAGGTTCTCTATCGCCAGATGCTTTTGCCTTCAGGTCTGCCACTGCAGAACAGCCCAGTTCTGCAGTAGATTTGCCGGTGTTTGCTGCTTAGACTAGTCCCTCCACTGACTCTCCAGCCGACCTGCAGCTCTGTGTAGACCTCTTCTCATATCCTCTCCAGCAACTTCCAAGTACAGGTTCTTCTTCTCCACGCCCATCTACTCACCAACATCCCATGGTTCTTCGTCCTAGATAGCCCAAGACAACACTGTCCACAGCAACTCCCACCGCCTATGTTGCCTCCTTCACTCGGGTAGTTTCTCTTCCTACTCATAAGCCACTTGCTTTTAATGATACTAACAAGTATGAGACATGGCATCGTGCTATGCGGGAGGAAATTCAGGCCTTATACGCCAACAGAACTTGGACCTTATGCCATTTCACCCTTTGATGAATGTTGTTGGTAGTCAGTGGGTGTACAGGATTAAACACTGATCTGATGGCAACATTGAGAGGTATAAGGCACGTCTAGTTGCTAGAGGTTTCACTCAACAAGAAAGTATTGATTACTCTAAAACCTTTAGTCTTGTTATCAAATAGTCAACCATCAGATTAGTCTTCTCCATTGTTGTTTCGTGTGATTGGAAAATTCATCAATTTGATATCCATAATGCCTTTCTCAATGGCGTTCTTGACAAGGAGATTTACATGAAACAACCTCCAGGTTTTGTTGACTCTATTTTCCCCTCTCATGTGTGTCGATTACATATATCTTTATATGGTTTAAAACAAGCTTCGCGAGCTTGGTACACATTTGAATGACTTTCTGCTATTTATTGGTCTTCATGCCTCTAAGGTGGATACCTCATTATTTATTTTCTCTATTGGTGCTGATATTTGTTATCTTCTGGTCTATGTTGATGATATTCTGCTTACGGGTAGCAACTCTCTTCTACTTCAACGCCTCATACAGTTACTAAGCTCAAAATTTAAGCTTCACAACTAGGGTACTGTTCATTATTTTTTGGGTATTGAGGTTACGCCTACTGGTATGGGTCTTATGCTCCGACAACATAGATATACACTTGACATCCTCACTCGAGCTGGTATGTTATCTTGCAAACCTGTTAATACTCCTATCTCGACATTCAAAGCTACCATACTACCAGATCCTTTGTTTTCTGATGCTACATGCTTTCGTCAAATTATGGGTGCTCTTTAATATCTCACTTTTACAAGACTAGATATTTGCTTTGCTGTTAACAGAGTCTGTCAGTTTATGCATGCTCTTACAAATTCTCATTGAGCTGCCGTTAAACGCATTTTGTGTTATCTTAAGGGTATGACAATACATGGCCTCCATATTACTCGTAGTACTTCCTTTGTCTTACATGGCTTTACAGATGTAGATTGGGCAGGTAGTGTTGATGATAGAAAATCTATGGGTGGTTATCTTGTGTTCTTTGATCGGACGTCAATTTCATGGAAATCACGTAAGCAACGTACAGTTGCTCACTCTTCTACTGAAGCTGAGTACAAAGCCTTAGCTGATGGCACTGCCGAGGTTATCTGGCTTCAATATTTATTAACAAATCTTTAGATTTCATCTATTTCTGCTCCTATCATTTGGTGTGATAACCTTGGTACTACTTATTTGTCTGTGAATCCTGTTTTTCATGCTCGCACAAAATATATTGAGGTTGATTATCATTTTGTCCGAGATAGAGTTGCGAAGAAGGAGATTCAGATTCATTTTATTTCCTCTCAAAATCAACTTGTAGATGTCTTTACTAAGCCACTTCCTACTGCTCTGTTTACTGTTTTTCATTTCAAGCTTCGAGTTAACCCTCCACCCTCAGCTTGAGGGGGCATATTATAGAATGTATCTATATAGGAAATATTATAGGCATACTCTTATGTTGTAATCTCCACCATTACTATTATATATTGCCCTATACATATATATAGAGAGAAAATGTTGGCCAACCAATAGGTCAAGCCTCCTAATTATTCTCAACTGTGTGTAGTTAGTCGTGTTTTTTTAATCATTTAACTTGTTTGCATGGTGCAATGAAGATGATTAATAATTTTTTACATGTTGTTTGCAACTGTTTCTGTAATTGAAATCCATAATAGTATTCAATTTGAATTTAATTGATAAAAAAGTTCAATTCACATATTTAAAAGAAATATAATTCAATTCATTTTATTTTTTATATTTCCTTTGTTACCTTCAACTTATTCCATCAAAGATCTTTCAAAAAATGAGATGGGTAGATGGGTGTTTTGAAAAATCTAGTTTTAACATTAATTTTTTTTAGCATAGCAAATCAGAGACATTAGCTTCTAATTTACTCTTATACTATTTTTAGAGATTGAATTTCATTTCAAATTCAGTTCTTGACTCTTAAAATTATTTTAAACATGAGATTTTATTTAAACTTCTGAATTGAATACAGAGAGTTACAAACAACCTTTTAGGTTTTTTAATGAAATCAGATTCGCTAAACAAAATCTATTGTAACTTTCAAAAAATAAATTTTGAAGTAAAAGATATAACAACTTTAATTGGAACGAGAGAGGCAGGAGTTTTGGTAGTATGTATTATTAAAATAGCATAATAGTTTTTTTTTTTTTTTGGAAACAAATTGCCATATTGATGAGTAATGGTTGGCTGCGACAGAAACACAACCATTTGTTAAACTGTCAGGGGAAAGGGTTTCTATGGTTTAGCTGCAACAGCAACACAATGATTCCAAATATCCAGGCTCCTTAGAGAAATCTTAGATGGATTTTCTTGGGGCTCTTTTGCTTCGAGAAATTCTGTAAATGCATTATGACAATCTATTCCTGTTGTCACGAGCTTCTGGCAACAACTGTCTGATGGATTATTATTGTTGCCACTAAAACTAAGAAAAATCTCTGCTCCACATTTTCCAGTCAACTTTGCAGCACAACCTGCTAAATATTTGCTAAGCTTGGGCGTAGGTTCTCCCGATGGTGCAACACTGCGTCCTGCGAGTCCTGGTGCTCCCATAAACACACCAATCAAACACAATAGAACCATGAAATATTTTGTTTGAAAAATTGCCATCTTGCTTAAAACTCAACCCGAGAAGAGATCAAGATTGTGGATTCTTTAATTGAATTGCAGGACACGACTTGCTAATTAATTTATAAGTAAAAGGCTTCCAAATGCTCTATCAGTGATTACTTTGTTCATTAATACATCTTTAATGTGTGTTTAATGAAGTTGATATAGGTTAATAAAAAAAGAGGTTTTTTACTATTATCATTAAGTCTCTTTCTTTATTGTTAAGTTTTTTTTTTATCGTTATTATTGCTATTTATTTTCATGTCGTTACATATGTTTTTTTTTCAGAAATTAATGTTTTTTTCTTATGCAAAAAAATAGAGAAAAATTCAGAGGTTGTTCAAAAGCAGAGTGATTTTACTTTTCTAAACAGGAACTTCTTCAAATATAATATTTCTCTACTTAGCGAATTCGAAAACATGTTTTTAAATTTTCTAAATTTGTATTTGGCTGGAATAATTCATTATTTTATTTTAAATCCAATCACTTTTTAGCAATCTAAAACATTAAAATTATATTTTCTACATGTTTATATTTAATTAAAGTCATAAATTTAAATTTTATTATAAATTTAATTAAAAGAAATTCTAGTTAACATGTATAACGTTTTCTTCATAATTTTTAATTTAAATGAAATAAGAATAATATTTTATAATTAAATCATTAAGAACACAAAATATTAAGACGATTGTAATAAATTATGGTTTCAATTCTTTATAAACAAATTGTTATAAACTTGATGTGCATTGTTTCTATATTTATTCTAATTATTAAAAGAGATTGAAAGAGATTTGAAATTTGAAGGTTAATTAAGGATCAAATTAAAAAAATTTAAAACCAAGGATCAATGTGTAGAAGGCGCGAAAAGAAAATAATCCAATTAAAGACAGTTAAGGGTGAAATTGAAGAAATTCCCCAAAATCGGGTTCAATTGATGGTTTTATTACAAAACTTAAAGTAGTAAGGATTAAATTGAAGAAGGTATTGTAGACGACATGTTGTTTATTTTTTAAAGAGAAACCATAAACGACGCATCATTCAGTTAGTATTCGTTTTCTTCTTCATTTTAACTTGAAAAAAAATTGTTTGAGTTGCCCTATTTCAATAAATAATTCGATGACCTACAAGCCTCAAATAAAATAATTCGATATTTTTCTCAAAACAGAGTTTAAACCCCTTTTTGAATGGTAGAAAATGAATTATTGAAGCAATTATAATCCAAATGTAACCTACGAGCCTCAAATAAATAAGAATTCAACCAAAAATCACAATTGATTTCACCATGTCTCTTAAGTCGTGTTTTAACTAAATGGATTATTGCATGTAGTAGATTCCCTAGTCAAGAATCCACAAAAATGCAATTCTTTGCAAAATCCAAACCATTATACTGCACAAGAAAAGGACTTATTAGCTTTAACCGTTTACGCTTGAAATGATGAAAGACCATCTTTTTATTCCTTTCACGTTCTAAAAATATATCATTTGTGTCTAGGAAAGGAAGAGATTCTATATTTGTTGTTGTGGATAGATTTTCTAAGATGGCACATTTCATTGCTTGCCATAGAACCAATGATGCAACCAATATAGCTGACCTATTTTTTAGAGAGGTCATTCAGCTACATGGTCTTCCTAAGAGCATTGTATCCGATCGAGACATTAAGTTTTTTAGTTACTTTTGGAAGGTTTTGTGGGGTAAGTTAGGAATCAAACTTTTATATTCTACTACTTATCATCCACAAACAGATGGCCAAACTGAAGTTGTTAACCGGACTTTGATTCAATTGTTAAAGGCTATCATTCAAAAGAATCTTAAAAATTGGAAAGATTGTTTGTCATTCATTGAATTTGCATATAATCGTAATGTGCATTCTACTACTTATTATTCATCATTTGAGATTGTGTATGGTTTTAACCCTTTGACACCATTAGATTTGATTTCTTTACCTGTTGATGAAAGGGTTAGTCTTGATGGTAATAAAAAAGCACAAGTGGTGAAAGATCTCCATGCCAAAATTCGGCAACAAATAGAAAAGAAGAATGAACAATATGCAAACAAAGCCAATAGGGGATGAAAATTGGTGAGATTTGAACCAGGTGATTGGGTTTGGGAGCATATGAGGAAGGAAAGGTTTCCTGAACAAGGAAGATCAAAGTTGATGCCTCGAGGAGATGGTCCTTATCAGATCATAGAAAGGATTAATGAGAATACCTACAAAGTGGATCTACTAAGTGAGTATGGTGTCAGTGCTACATTTAATGTTTATGATCTTTCTTTGTTTGATGTAGATGATGATTCGAGGTTGAATCCTTTTGAAGAGAGAGGGGATGATGCAATCCACCATCAAAGGATCCACTAAAGGTTCCAGTTGGTCCAGTTACTAAGCTTAGGGCTAAGAAGTTCAAAGAAACTTTCAATGGACTTCTTCAAGAGACATGGGCTAAGGTGGACTTGAAGAGGATTTGTAATAATAAAGAGCAAGTCTTGATTAATCTGATTCATATTCAAGAGGTGCTTGTTGGTGGAACCAAGACCATTACACAAGGATTGGGAGAAGACTAGATTCGGAAAGTTTGACCTTTCATTACTCTTTTGGTCATAACAAGATATACAGGTCGAATTTTGATGTGATTCTAGTTGGGCTGGAACTAGACTTCCATACCTTTCCAACGGTATATAGCATGTCTTCTAATTCATTAAGATGGGAACGAACCATCCGTTTTAAGTTGAGTTTTTGTTGCTGCCAGACAGAATACGGAAACAACGAACTTGTCTTATTTTTTTTATCAAATGAGTAATGGATAATATCTAAGTCAGCTAAGGGCAAAGAGTCCATTGCAAGCATTAGTCAAATGATAGTTTAGTGAACTTCATCAAAACCTTTTAATGATTGCTGAAATAATAAGAACAGCATGTTCAATTGGGGGGAATCTTATTTGAAAGAATCCATAGCAAGACTGAGGGGCATCTTTCATTAAAAAAAAGACAGTTTGATCCATTCAACATAATTAGTGAAAAACAAAACTCTTCTTGGAATGAGACTAGATGTTTTTCATAGTGATAGTTGAGCTCATCTTTTATCGGTTATGCTAGAAGAAGTGGTACTAGATGATTCTCTCAAATTAATCAACTAGACAGAAAATTTCCAACAAACAAATAGATCATTGTGAGCGACATAAAAGTTGGGCCATGTAAAATTGTCAATGCTTCAGAAAATGACTCATGGGCTAATTTGAGTAGGCTCGAAGCCAGTGACCAAGAGGCTAGATTAGTTATAGTAAACCCTTCCATCAATCAAAAGATAAGTTGCAAGAAGGAATGGCTTACATTTCAAATTAGAGAAAGATGTGTGCATAACATTTAAAGCACTGTACAAAGTTTTTGTACCGAAATTGCATAAGAAAAATCCTTCATGATCAAGACCGTTTGTTTACGCGTTAAAAGTCGCGTTTAAAGTAAAATGCAGGAGCTAAGTGTTTGGTAAAGGAAAAATCATTGACTACTGTTCATGGGCTCCATCAATTTTTGTGTTTGAAACATGGGATTAAAAAAAGCAGCTGAAGGCTGCTTTTCTTGCATTGTTCATGTAATTGCATTGTTCAATGAATAGTGCAATTAACATGAACAGTGTGCATTAGTACACTGTTCACATGCACTGCGGTTTTTTTTTTTAAGTTTTTTAATATTTTTTTAAAATTAGTTTAGAGTGAATTTTATACCTGTTTTATTATACGCTAAAAAAATTATGGAAACTGTAGTTCTTGTCGGATGTATTTTGTACGTAATGGAATTGTAGATGGTTTTATGGAATAATAAAAAAATATTTTATATTAAATATAATTTATTTCATGATGTAATAGAAATAGTTAAATTCACAATATTTAAATTAAAAATCATCAATATTAATATATATTTTTAAAAATTATTTTATAACCTCAATTTCAAAAGCATTCTTAACCAAACACATTAAACTACTTTTTGTTCAACCTCAATTTTAACCACAATTTAACCAAACACCTATTTTTTCAAACTAATCTTAATTAAAAGTACTTTTTATAAAATAATTTTTTTCAAATTACAACTACAACAGCTACCATAATACTAAAATACTCGAATTAGAAAAAGGCTCCAATGGATTTTGAATTGTTAAAGATTTGACAAGAATAATATGGATTTGACGTGATATCCAAAAGTCCATCTATAAAGAAATATTCCTTGAAAGCAACCAAAAAAGTTCAACAAATTTGAATCGACAGAAACCCAGTACAGGTTGGTCCTCAGAGAACTAAAAGTCATTCCAGGAAAAATCAGAAGATGGTCACCTCAGAAAAGAAGGGCAGGGCATGGACTAAAGGTTGCCCTAATTTAATCAAATTTTATCCCTCATCCTTTCACTAAAATACCCTAAAATCATCCTAAAATGCAGGAATGATCCCCCTCAACAAGATCCAACCATCAAGAATAAGTTATTTTATCTCCAAATATCCCAAAAAAAATACCACAATGACTCATCTCAATCACGGATCAGAAAGAACATGCTCGAGTTTCACTCTTCTACACCTTCATCTCTTAATCAATCAAGATCATAGGTGCCTAGATTAATGACCATGATGTTCCTATATCCAGTTTCAACCATTTAGATCTTCTTTCTTTGCCTCCAAGTTGCGCTCGTGACACATAAAAACTCATCCTCAATAGTCTAAAATATGAGACTGTTGGTGTCCTCTCCATGCAAATTACAGAGCAGGACAAGCTTTCTTTCTTGGCTATAATTAATTATCATAATTTCTTCTTAAACATCGAGAATCAAGATTCCACCAGCTCACAAGCTCCAGAACCTCTTCATTTCTCCTATATACCTCACAAAATCCTAACCCAAGTAACCTGGAAAGGAGGAGAGAGACAGCCACCACGGCCATTAAAAACTAGTTATAACTGTTGCCCTATTGCAGCCCTCCAGCACCATCTCCAGATCATTAAACACCAGTGCAAACCATAGCTTCCATTGTCAGCCCCAACAACACTTCATGCCACATATATTTAACTTCAGTCACTCAAGACTCCAAGAACCAATATTTATAGCAAGCTTCACTCGCGATTCCTTGCATATCAACTTCAAGGTTGCAACTTTATTAAAGTTGCATATTTTCTTTGGCTCCTAAGCTCACGGGGAAGAAGCTCCAGACAGTTAGGAGACACGAAAATCATTCAACATCCTGATTATAGATATAGGCTCCCCACCTCATATGTACACAGGTTATAACATGCTAGGAGGACGTTTGGACATGAGGGTAGAAAGAGTTTCCTCTAAAAAAACTTAGACTGAACCCAGATGTAAAGACTATGGGTTTCTCTTGTTAAAAAAAAAGGGGGGGGGGGGGGGTAAAGAAAAAGCATGCTCACTTTTTTAAATGTGTGTGGCGAGAAAAGGAAGCACCCGCCAGGTTTTCACGTTAATATACTCTACCTGTGAAAGAGGTAGAGTATATTACCGAATGAGGGAGGGTGTGCAATGCTGGCCTGCTTTGCCTAAAATGTAAAATTTACCCTTCATATATATTACTATAAAACTTATATATTTAAAAAATATATATTATATATTATTTTTTTATTTTAATTTATATTAAGTATTGAAATTAATAATATTATAATACTCATAGTTGTAAAACCTAGATTAACCTGACAAGTTAAACTAAGATCTGGATCCGTCCGAGTTTAAAATAGAGAAAAAATCAATCTAACTTGACCCGTCAAAAACCTAGGTTGACATATGACTAAGTGGATCCAGGATATAAAATACAAGTCAAAAACATGTTAACTTTTTTAAAAAAATTAATTGGAGAGAACAAAGTTGTTTTGATTCTTTTATTAAAATAATTTTTTTAAGTCAACCCAAGTTGACTTCCCAACCCGTAACTCAAGCCTTGCCTCGAGTCGATATCTAAATCGGGTTTAAAAATTATGATAACAATCATTTTTATCCTTACATTAACTTGAGTTGGCCCTCACAACCTATCATCGGGTCGACCCAAGAGTCAGATTTTAAAACTATAATAATAACCACTTTTATTTTTATATTAACTCAGATCGACCCAGGTTGACCTTTTTGACCCGTGACTCGGGTCGACCCCATAGTAGGGTTTTAAAACTATAATAATAATCATTTTGATTATTATGCTGTCCCTTCCGATCTATAACTCAGGTCTTGCCTCGAGTCGACTCCCGATTTAGATTTTAAATCTATGATAATAACCAATTTTATCTTTTTATTGACCCGAGTTGTTATAACCCGAATTTTGACCCATTTGCCTTTTAATCTAATTTTAAGGGGTTTAAAATTTAAAATTGAGAAGATTAGAGGTTTATATGCAAAATTTGAAAACTGCAAGGACCAAATTGAGAAATGGTCAATTTCGGTCCAAAAAGGCGTCGTTTTAGCGATGCACGATTTCTTCTTCTTCTTCCTCTTGCGTTGCAAACCCACCTGCAAAGAAGAGCAAAAATGTGAAATGACAGCATCCCAGTCCTCCTAAAACACAAAGATAATCCCTATCCTCATGAAGATAAATGACCCGGGGAGATAAGGATCAAGCTCAGGTATTCGAATCCTAATGAAACACCAACGCATCCCTCCCAACTGTGCTTATCCAAAGGCAAGTCGTGCGCGAAGAGAAGACCAGGCACGTCCCCTATAAATACAAAGCTCTGGAGACGAGAAAAGAGGAGGAGAGGAGAGACAGAGAAAAGGCAGGGGAGAGACCGAATAAAAAAAAGCAGAAAATAGGGGAACAAAAAAACCAAAGAAAAAGAGAACCCATAACAAAAAAACACAAAAGCAGGGAAAAGAAGAACGTTCTTCGGAGAAAACCATAACTGCCATCTTCATCTCCGCCTTCGTCTTCGTCATTGCCCAGTAAGGCCTTCATTTTCCTTTTGTTTCTGCATCTCTTGCTGCAAAATAAGAAAACAGGGCGAAGGTAATTTAATTACTTTTGCCCTGTGCAGCGCACGCGTGGTTTGAACCACGCGTGCCTACTGCCCACCCAGCCCATGCGGGTTAGGCTGGACTCAGCCCAAAAAAAAGAAGAAAAAAGGAGTAGGTCGGGTCTGGGCTTTAGGCCCAGCCGGCCCAAAGTGCGTTTGCTAAGGGTGTGTTTTGCAAAACACACCCTTATGTCTTGGCCATAATATTTATACCCATTCTAATTTGATATTTGACCAAACGAACCCCTTTTCAATAACAGAAAATTCCAAAAAATACACTACCAGAAAACCGGAGAAAAGCAATGGAATTACCGACGGAATATTTCCGTCGGTAATATATACCGACGGAAATAATTCCGTCTCAAAAACCGTCGGTATATACCGACGGACATACTCCGTCGGTAACACCGTCGGTATATACCGACGGACATATTCCGTCGGTATATACCGACGGTGTTACCGACGAAGTATGCAGTTCGTCTGGAAATACGCAACGGCATGGTGACGTCAGGTGATTTTACCGACGGGCATTACCGAGGGATTCAAACTGAGATGACGTGGCTCTTTCACCGACGGCATCACCGACGAAATACGTCCGTCGGTGATTCCGTCGGAAAAAACCAT
>Ga0325401_1006550_pt1 | contig 11258 bp, 10 predicted proteins | sample PopdelMetagenome_FD_205666 | JGI IMG/M metagenome (GOLD analysis project Ga0325401, IMG submission 205666) | Populus deltoides microbial communities from Bellville, Georgia, United States - Xylem-PdKOR-R2 | ecosystem: Host-associated > Plants > Phyllosphere > Stem > Wood/Secondary xylem | place...
AAAAAAAACACCAAACTAACAATACATCTAAGATCCAATGTATGTGCAATTAGTCATGCGATAAATTAACAGATCTTTTAAGTGTAGCTGAGAATGGATGATTAATTGAACCAGTCGCCCATAGATGGAGGACTCAGTTGGGTTGTGACAAATACAAACTATCGATGAATGGACTTAATTGGACAAGAAAAATATTTTTCAAGAAAATCTGTCCTTTCCCTTTTCTTTTCTTTTTATAAATAGCGATTCTTTTCTTTAAAAAATGCTTTTTATTCTGATGAATAGTAGTTCTTCAATACTGCCTCTTTGAGTTATTTTCGAAGCACCATGCACCACCAAAGCTTCATCAGAGTCTAAAGACAATGCTGAGTGACGGGCAGGAGGGTTGGCCAGCAAGAATGTACTCGAAAAGAGGATGGAAAGTTTTGAGTTTTCAACATACTTTTGCTGATCTACCTTTGGCCATATCTGCGGTGCTCCTTCTGAATGGCGATGTAGCCTTTTCAAAAGCAAAATGAGAGCTATGGGGGAGGAGGAATAATGACCGAGTGGTGCCAACTTGAAAGGCCAATTGTTCCTTCTACCCTTCTTTTCAGGGCACCACATGGGCATTGAAAGGGTTTGATTTGACAAGACAAACTTTAGCTGATGATACAGTGGGAATGACCGGCTTTTGGCTCTGGACGCACCAATGTCCCATTAAAGTCATGGAATCCAATGAATTTTGGATTTTTCCAAAAACAATTTAGATTAAACTTTTTGGTAAAATAACATTAAAATAAAATAATATTTTTTTATCTTATTTTTTTTATATATAAAAACATAATTTATTAAATATTGTTATTATTAAACGTGATAATTTATAATAATGATATTTAAATGTATTATAATTCAAAAATACGATAGTTGTTCCCTTGAACATTTCCGTCTTGCAAGGTTTGTCTTTCATTTAATGAATTAAGTCAGATTCAGATTTACAGTACTTGCGAGGTAGTGAGATTTTTCTGATTTTTAACTGTAATACAATGCTGCCATTTATTTCTTGTTACTTATGAACTTTTTATCCAGTTATTTAACTTTGGTCATATCCTGCTAAATAGCAAGCATTGCATTGACAAGCATTTTGCACATCAAAATAATGAAATCTATCTTTATTTTACCATAAATCCGGTCTTTCAGTCTAGGATTTCACTTTTAAATGTAGTTGAATTGACCATAGCAAAGCAAAATAGTGATTTTTCAATTCTTAAATACATTAAATAGTTGTGAATAGTCTGAGTTGTATGCATGTCAATGTCAACTGCTTGTTAATGCTTTAATTTTCAAGATATACAATGTATATTTTCTATTGCAACAATGTTTTTTTCACTAGTTGTACTGCATTAAATATTAACATGTTTTTATTTGATAATTACAAATAAAAAATTTTCAAAATCAAAATGTTTCATCCACTGGCATTACCCCAACATCAACTATTGCCTCAACTTCAAACACTAACTACTGGAGGATCCGTCATGGATAACAAAGGTAAACAGCCTTAAGTCCTTACATCAAGAGAAAAAAAAATGTTAATGATAGAAAAAAGTCATAAATTTAGAATCATTTTACAAAACTTGATGGTGATCTTAAACCCCTAGAGTTGAATGTAATTATTGTGGAAAGAATTATGCATGTTATACTATTCTTAATGGGACAAGTAATATGTGGAATCATTTAAAAGTATACAAAAAGTTTCATTTTGTGGTTGATAAGAATAAAAAAAAAAATTGGTATTAGAACCTAAGACAAAGGAGGGTGAATTAGGAGATTGAAATGTGGGAACTTTTAAAGTAATAGGTTATAATTGTGATGAATATAGACAAGCACTAGTAAAAATAGTTATAATTGATGAGTTGCCTTTTAATTTTGTGGAGGGTAAGGGATTTAGATTATGTTCTAGGACCATGTAACCTAGTTTTAACATTCCTTCCTGTTTCATTGTTATAAGAGATTATTTGAAACTTTATGTTGAAGAGAAGGAAAAATTAAAGACAACTCTTAGGGGTTAAAGATTATACTTAACAACAAATACATGAACATCAATCTAAAACATTAACTATATATCATTAACGGTTCATTGGATTGATAATGAGTGGAATTTGCATAAAAGAATTCTTATTTTTTTTATCAAGTTTCCAATCATATAGGTAAGACAATTGGTCAAGTTATTGAAAATTATTTGTCAGGGTGAGGGATTGATCAACTTTTGATTGTTACAATAGACAATCCAAGCTCTAATAATGTGAGTATTTCATATTTAAAGAATGTGATGAAAGATTGACCAACTAATATATTGTCAAATGAGTATTTGCATGTTAGATGTTGTGCACACATTATAAACCTCATTGTGTGTGATAGCTTAAAATAGATTAATGTTTTGGTTATTAAGATTCAAAATACAATTAGGTTTGTGAGATCTTCACCTTCTAGGCAACTTGCATTTAAGAAGTGTAGAAAAATTGCATATAGAGTGTAAGAAATCATTGTGTTTGGATGTTGCAACTTGATGGAATTCAACTTATCTTATGTTAGAAGTAGTTAAAAAGTTTGAAAAGGTGTTTGTGAGCTTAGGTAAAAGTGAACCTAGGTATATGAGTTACTTTTTTTAGGTTGATTCAAAAGGGAATAAAAAAACATAGGGCCATCTAGTTAGGATTGGGAAAATGCTAAAACTTTGGTGAAGTTCTTAAAGATCTTTTACATGGTTATATTGAGATTTTCGGACTTATTGCATGTCACATCAAATTCTTTCTTCAATGGATTGATTTACATGCATACAAACTTGTTGCAATTGTATAAAAATAAAGATAATCTTTTAAGTGGAATGACAATGAACATTATATTAAAGTTTGAGAAGTATTGAGGTTGTGAAGTAAATCATAATTTTTTATTGTATGTGCCTAATGTTTTGGTCCACATCTCAAGTTGAAATATGTGAAATCTTATTTTGGTGAGTTGTATGATTATAACAAAGCACAATTGCTAACAAAGAAGATGAAAGATAATTTGGTGAGCTTATATGAATTTTATTTTAAAGTCGATGAAGTGGTGGATGATAATAAGTATAAATAAGATGTTAATAATGCCATTGATGACATAGAGGTAGATGTTAAAACTTTAGCTCGATTCAAAAGGCATTTACAAGAGAAAGATAGTGTGGAAAATAGAAATAAGGTTGAGAGGTATTTGGTTGATGGTTGTGAGAATCCTAATGATGATAAAATAGATATTTTGGGTTGGTGGAAGAGTAATGCTTTAAAATATAAGATACTTTTAAAAATTGCACAACATGTCCTAGCTATTCCTATATCCACAGTGGCTTCTGAATCAACTTTTAGCACAGGCAGTCGTATACTTGATCAATTTCAAAGTTCTTTATCTCCGGCAATAGTTCAAGCACTTATTTGTTGTCAAAATTGGTTGCATCATGGACCCATTTCAGCTGATATTATAACCTTAATGAATGATTTTGAAACCTAGTAAAACCTTGAATCAAGTAATTTTTCTTATAAACTTACACCTTTTATTTTATGATTTATTAATTAACGCATTTTCATTATAACATGTCTAATTTTTTATTTTGTAGAATTTGATAAAAAGTTATATCTAGCAATGAATGATAATTAGAGAAGATGTGCACAATGAAGATTTATTTTTTTGGCTTGGAGTGTTTTATAACAATGTTATTTGTTGTTTTTTTAAGCCCTTTGAAGGTAATGCTTTGTAATTTGAATTTTAACTTATTGGTGTATGTTATTTAAACTCTTCTGGAGCAGAGTCCTGCTCACTCAAACAAAATAGAAAAAAAAATATTAGGAAGGCAAAAAACATATTAAACACAAGATTGGCATTAACAATTTAATATAAATGAATATTTAGTGACAAAAAAACTTAATAAACACATGATTGACATTAACAATTTAATACAAATGAATATTCGGTGGCAAAAAAAAAATATAGTGGAATCTTATAAGAAAATTAGATAACATTAACATCAATTTCAAGCTCATCAAAAAGCCCATTAAAAACCCATTAGAAAGTAAAAAAAAAAAACCCAAAAAAACAATATAGATTTTTTTTTGATTTTGACATGAAAAACCGAACCAAAACCTATTGGTTGAATTTAATTTCAATTTATTTATTATTTTTTAAAAAAATTAATTTATTATTTTTATATATAAAAATCAAACCAAACAAAATATAATCACTCCTGCACCGGACGTTAGTTGCAGCTGCCATGGTGGAGTTCCATGCCCTAACTAATGAGGAAAGTGGTGCCTCTTTCCATGCCTTTGGGCTTTAAGAGACAAAGAAGAAAGCCCAATTGGTTAAAGCAGAGTAGCAGACTGTAGACCCTATTTATCTCCCTTATTTAAGCAAAATTGCAAGCACATGTAAATCTTGATGACACTATTTTATTACCATTTTTCTCAATGATTTAGTAATCCATGACAACAATTTCCCAAATAGTGTTCTGTACAATGAAGATTTAAACACACCAGTTGGCTTGTTTACTAAAAGCTTGTTTGAATTTTTTAAAGTTCATTTTATAAATAAAATACATCAATATAATATTTTTTTAATTTTATTTTTAACATTAAAACATTAAAATGATTTAAAAACAATAAATTAAAAACTAAAAAATAAAAACATATTTAAAAATACAGTTAAACAGTAATAACAATAAAGACCTTAACGACAAACAATTAAATTTCCGTTAAACAATTTTGAATTTTCCAACTTCTAAGTGTTTATTTGGTAACATGAAACATAATACTTATTAAAATTAATTTTAATTTAAAATCACATTAAAGTAATTTTTTTATTTTTTATTTTTAAATCAAAATCATTATAAAATAATAAAAAAATCAATTTTGTAAAAATAATAAAAATAATAATTTGAAAAAATAAATGGATACATATTCAAGTCTCTACACTCACCCGAGCCGGACCTTAATCTCACCCCACCAGCGGTAAGACGTAAAAATTAAAAACCCACAACCTGTGGGGAACCATTGGTTGGAGCGTCTCATGGCCCTCGGCAACAACAATCATTTACAAGAGTTCGGTCCAATACTTTCACCAGAGCATTGCCAACAAGAGAAACACAAGAGAGCAACGTCAACTTTAGACATTTGTGCACCTGCCTTTAACTGGAGGCAGGTGCACAACAAAATACAAAATGGCGATGGCTAACAGCCAAAAGGTCACAGACAAAAAGGAAACCCCCGTAGTTAAAACATACAAGTCAACCACTACTTGTTCTACTAAATTCAAAACCTTGAAGTCTGAGCGAGCGTAAGGGTAACTTACAGGAATCCTTCATTAACATGAAGGGCACCAATCCCTGCCCCATTCCCTTCAATGGTCATTAGAAGTTTTCAACGAGTAAATAAATTCCTACGATTCATCGAACTCAGGACCAGTAGCATGCGCCCATATAGATCCACCGATACATGAGAAACTCAGTTAATGGAGAGCAGGGGAAGAGGAAAAAAAAAGCAAACATTAACCTTTATGTGATTTGTACTTGATAACTACAAACTACCCCAATATGTCTTCTAACTTCACTTTGGTGTCAACTTTTACAGGACCTCCATACATCTCTTGACGCACCAAAATTGCGGGGGAGCTCGTTGCCACCACCATCCATCACTCAAGTCGAGACAGTTTAGAAACCAAAGAAACCAAGTTCACTAGCCTTCTCCTTTTCAAAGGTCTCAAAGTACTGATAAATGATCGTAACTGCAAGTAGTATTCCTGTCCCTGACCCGATAGCTCCCATGAAATCTGCCAACACTGTCAGTGCCCCAATGCAAATACCTCCAAAAGCGGCAGCAGTGGGTATGTAACGGTTCAACTCTTTTTGTAAGTTGGACTCCCGATGCCCAGGCATAACCATTTGTTGCTCCTGCATGAGGAAACCACTTTATTATTATACATGTCAAGCTGATAAAACTCGTCAAGCTGATAAAAACTCAGCAGATTATCGACCCACGAAACCCCATAAATTGAACTTTCATAATTTACAGGAAATAAAACATGATGAGATTAGGATAATAACTGCGAGCAGGAGCTATTGTAGCAGTAGAGGAAAAACAAAACGTTAATTCTGGCAATTAATTCAAAGGATGCAATATCACCAAATCACAGCTAAAAAGGAAGGAAAAAAAAACAATAAACAAACAAGGAATGAACAGCAATCATCCAAAGTTCAATTTCTCATGCTGGCTAGACACCACAGAGATTGATACTTAAAAGAAATTGTTTTATTAGAAAATTCTGACAGAAATCCATTACTAGCAGGCTTCTGGTAAAGCAAAATGTAGAGGCACAGGCAGACTTTTCAATCCAGAGTAAGCATGATAAAGTAGGATACACTTTATAATTGGTCAATATCCTTCCTAGTCTGGAGTCCCATTCAAAATTTGTGCAGGAAACAATGAACTCTTAGCTTAAAAGTGGTCATATTAAAATTCTAAATTCAGTGAGCATGACAATTCAATCTCAATTTCCACCTCTGTTAAAGGCTAGGGAGAGACAACCCTTGCAGCAAATCCACATTCAATGTCCATGGCTTGGAGAATATAGACAAGACACTTAAAATGTCAAAAGGCCATGTGTATGTATCATGCCAATGGCATTGTACACTTCAGTTTTTTCTTAGGATGGCCTTTTGACATTTTTAAGTGTCTTATCTATATTCTCCAAGCCATGGGGCAAAGTACACTTTAGTTTTTTCTAGGAGGTCACTATGGTTCAAATTCCTAGCGTTGGTGTTTTCCTCCTTGCCTTTTTGGTTTAGGAAGAGGAAGAGGGAGAGAGAGAATGTCCAAAGACATGCAGGGGAGATTGATTTTCACATTTGAGAGAGAGATTGACCAAAACAAATTCAGACAGTCGTTCATCCTAAAGACTGGGTGCCACTAATTACAATTATGCAACCTGGATGGGAGACAGTCAAACATGACCAGACGGTAGTTGGGAGCTCCAGACCAGCACATGCTGTCATTTTACACATTATCATTACAATATAGAGAAAATGCAGTACAGTTAGTAATTGTTGGGCTCAGGTTCATGAGACAGAACTTAAGTATCGGGCTAAAGGTGCTAGTGCATATGCAGGTAACAAATAAAATTAATCCTTGGAACATGCAAACACAGAAACCTGTTGACCACATCAAAATTTACCTTATCCTAGAATTCAGAAAAGAAAAATCCCTGCATGACCTAGTCAGGCTGCCCATCTTTATAAATTCTAAGGCGTTGACTATACAAATGAAGAGATTAAAGTACAAAGGAGGAGCTCCCATTTTCATAACCATGTGTTGGAAAAGGAAATTTCCTAAAATTGCAAAAAAGGGATTCACCAAAAGCCGTCAACTTTACCTAATCACATTCTAATCCATTAACTGAATATGGCTAATTTGCATATTGTGCAATCAATTCTGCTTAAATACATAATGAGACAGCTAGAAGTTAAGTTAATAACAGGCGAGGCTAACAACCGATCAAACCATAACCAACCTGCTAACCTTTTATATAAAATACATTATACAAACAATAGCACATGATGCCTTTAAGTACTTGTAGATACTTTAAGCTTTGTAATCAAGCTTCTACTGATCAGATTCAAATTCCGATGAATTAGTAGATCTTAACTTTTATTTCAAGTATTTCAAGTTCTTTTTACATGCATTTTGACACAAAAAGACAAGTAACCACCTATACTTTGAACATAAATATGTTGGCAGGTTTAGTCCTGTCTCTTAACAAAAAAACAGGCACATCCATGACTCAAACCAACAACAAACCATGATTATGGTTGAGCTTGGTATTGTGGTGCCTTGTAAGCCACTTAAGCTACAGTACAAGGTCTCCAGTTGGGGCACTCCACTGCAGGTACCTTACCAGTGGCTTATAAGCAACCAAAATACCAAACACCTACTACATGTCTTTGACAGTAGATTTAAGCCAGTATAACTGTTGATGAACCTCAAGAGTCCTAAAATTCTGGATAGTACAATAACTGGCTTGAATTTTAAAAACATTTACATCATTGTCATGTCTTAAATAAATGGATCAAACAAGATAAATGGCAGTTGTTTAAGTGGATCCAACTACTCTTGAGTTCTAACATGAGATTGAGAGTTTGTTCAAGACTCTTTGATTATTAGGTCACCTGCTTATGATCCACACACCAAATATATGAAGAAGTTTGGTTATTTGACATGTAGCACGCATAAAGTTGCACAGAAGACTTTCAAATGATCCACTAAAATGTCAGCAAAGACAAGCCCCATACAATAGACTGAAAATCCTAAGATACAAATGCAACCAGAACAAAAGGTCAAACTGAAATCATATTATGCAATGCAAAAGCTGAAAAGATGTGTTGTGCTAAATGCAAAGTAAGAATTTTTTTCATCATAGAACATATGAAATAAAAAAGTCCACATACCTTGAGCTGCTTGGCCACGTCTTTGGCAGATGATCCAGACACTTCAATCCAAGTTTTTGAGAAGAGGGCACATGCTGACAACATAAACACGAAATAGAAAAGTGCATGGAAAGGATTTGCTGCCATATCAGCTAAGCTGCAAAAAATTAGAACAAACATGTTAAACCAGCATTAGCATTGACAACAGCAGATAGTTATTGGCAATCAAATATAAGGCAGGAAAATTATTTATGAACCAAAATGAGTGCAGATATATAAACCAAATGGACAAAAAAAATCTCGAATGAAACAATCTCAGTTACCTTGAGGGCGCAGTGATATAATATGCAAGGCCACCAACAGGGACAAACTGACCACCTGAATATTCAGATTCCTTCCATTTGCCCAAAAGATTCACAAGGAAGTTTCCGCTGTACCTCCTGTACAGCAACTGTAAACAAGCAAGTTAATAGATGAACTGGAAAACCAAATCTCAAGCAGTACATAAAACCATATAACCTCAGTACCTGAGAGATGAAGTAAAGGTTAGATACAAGAGCAGACTGCAAAATAATGGGCATGTTTGAGGTGTAGAACAACTTGATTGGATATGAACCCTGCTGCCCACGAGCATTCTTTGACCTCACAGGCAAAACCACACGGAACCCTTGGAAGTAGATGACAATGAGAAAGATAAGCACTGTAGCAAGCAGATTTGTCACATTTGGGAGATTCTGCCGGTAAAATGCTTCTCGGAGAGCACGAACTTTGTCTGTTCGAGTTATCAGAAGATGGAATAAAGCAATGACAGCTCCTTCAAATTCAGCACCTCGCCCACTATTAATGGTGGTTGGACTAAATGCTTTCCAGATAATATTTTCACTGAAAATGAACAGCACCATATAAGTATCCAAGTTTTCATAGAGATGGTAAGGATAACTCCACAAAGCACATTAATCTCACAATACTCAACATAGAGAAGGAAATTACACAAGTGGATCCATAAACAGAAGAATCAAACTCACCAGATATTGGTTGCAATGAAAAGAGAAATTCCAGAGCCCAGACCATATCCTTTCTGGAGAAGTTCGTCCAAACAGATCACAATGATCCCGGCAAAACAAAGCTGAATGATGATAAGAATGGCATTTCCTACTCCAAGTTGGCCAACACTTCCATACATCCCTGAGAGCACATATGCCACCGCTTCACCAACAGCAATCAAGATACCCAATAACTTCTGTGCACCGTTCCTGTGAGAAGCAAGCATTCATCATGTCAATGCAAATAGCACAAGCAAGTTGCATTGCCACAAAGTAAATGATAAAAAGCCATCTTAGTGTTTGCTGATGAGAGAGAGCCCCAAGTAAGGCACAAGCATCCCTGATCACAAGGTGCAACATGGAACAAAATCATCCTAGAAATTGACTGAAAATGCAGTACACTTAAATGCAAATCACCACCCAACCAAAATTAATAAATTAAGACAATTTATACATAATATCAAGTAGCCAAGTGAAATGAGGCATCTTTTAGTTTTTTCCAAAGTTCATTGTTCACAGAAAGACTATTACAATAAATTTGAACCCGATTGTAACAAGCAACGAAACACCAGCAATGCCACTCGGATGATAATATGCATAATAATATAACATATAGCAAATGACACTCTAAGAGGCCCCCATCACAGAATGAGCATAGAAAACAAAGCAACTTCAACTGAGAGAGCACCGACATGATTTTATCCGCACAAGGATACTTACAATAATGCACGATCTTCACGCACGTTGTTGTCCACTTCAATGATCTTTGAACCAGCAAGCAGTTGCATCACTAGTCCAGAAGTCACAATTGGAGTGATACCAAGTTCCATGACAGTACCACGGTTCGAAGCAAGAATGACACGCATCCAATAGAAAGGATCCGCACCGGTTGTTGAATGAATGCCATACAACGGGAGTTGACTGCATACTAAGAAAATGAAAAGAGCAATCACAGTGTATATGACCTTCTCACGAAACGGGATTTTTCTGTCAGCACTCTGAACTTCGGGAAGAAATGAGAGAAATGGTCTGACAAGGTGAAGCACCCTAAATCCACCTCCCATCTTTTTTTATTATTCAGCCTATAAATAAATGACAGATAGATGTGATTAATTATTAAAACCAGATCCAACTAAATATCACAACTGGATGTAATTAATTCAGGATGAATAAACAAATCGCAAAAAATCGCAGAAATAGTAAAAATCTAAATCTCACCATCAACATTTAAAAAATTAAATATTATAATCAAACTTAATATTACGGATCATTTACAGGATTACGAGATTCAATTCAATCTCAAACAACCTAGACAAAGCTAAACAAACAGATCTGTATGCATCCATAAAACAATTCAGTAACTCTGTTCGGATGCCGAGAAACTATGAGAAAATTTCATTTCAGATCTCTTAATAAACCAATCAGACCAAACTGTATAACATTGACACGGATTCAACGAAATCAGATCTGAGAAAAAAAAATATAAAAAGTGTAAATCGTGAGATCTGAGGAACTAACCGTACGTGATCGTAACCGTGGAGAAATGAAAAGTCTCTAGATAGAGAAAAGGAGGAGAGCTGTGATCTGAAGGTAGAGATAGTCTTTTTTTTTTTTTTTTTGTACTTTTTATAGGGGATTGATATAGTAGAGGTGTTCGCGTGGCGTAGAGGCCACGAGATCATGCCAATAAATGAATGCCACGTGTGACTAATAGTGATGTGGATTTAACGTGTGGG
>Ga0325401_1006551_pt1 | contig 11257 bp, 8 predicted proteins | sample PopdelMetagenome_FD_205666 | JGI IMG/M metagenome (GOLD analysis project Ga0325401, IMG submission 205666) | Populus deltoides microbial communities from Bellville, Georgia, United States - Xylem-PdKOR-R2 | ecosystem: Host-associated > Plants > Phyllosphere > Stem > Wood/Secondary xylem | place...
AATATATTATAGTATATAATATCGGTAGGGTGGCAATCTAGGGAAGAATATTCATGGTAGGTGTGAAAGGAAGAATTTAATCAAAGTTTGTATAATTAGCACCTAACACATTGCCATTATTTGACTAAACATAGTTATGTTCTTGACAGAAGGCTAAGCTTTTTCGTTGAAATTTAGGGCTTGGTGCCACTGTATTTTGGACTTTCTGTAAAGTTAGCAAGCTAAAGCTTTAATTATGATGTTATTAATCCCTTAATTATTTACTTAAAAAGAAGAAGGGAATCTCTATGATGACCAATGATGACTATGGGCTCCTGGTCACTTCATTTTTGGGCTGGGCTTGTTATCATGAGCCAGCTGCTAATGGGCCGAGCTTGAGTAGCTCTGAAATGGCTGACCCTTCGATTCGGTTTTTCAAAGAACCACAAATCCTCCTTCTTTGGATGTAAAACCCTAAGAAACATCAAGGAGATAAAAGGAAAAATACAAAATAATAAAAAATAAATAAATGAAAAAAAGCAAAATCCCATGAAGAGGAATGAATCAAACATCCAGCAGACTAAAATCCCTCCTCTTTAAAGCCCGCAGTTTCATAGGCATAGCCACCACTTCCATCGTCGCCGCTTCCTTCTCCACCACATCCACTCCTAAAATAACCACCGCAACCTTCACCGCCATGGAAGAGCTCAAGACCCGTGTCTGCATAATCGGAAGCGGACCCGCGGCACACACTGCAGCGATCTATGCCTCTCGAGCTGAGCTAAAACCCATCTTGTTTGAAGGTTGGATGGCAAATGATATCGCCCCCGGCGGCCAGCTTACGACCACAACTGACGTGGAAAACTTTCCTGGTTTTCCTGAAGGAATAATGGGGGGTGATCTGACCGAGAAGTTCCGGGCTCAATCCGCCCGTTTTGGGACCCAAATCTTTACTGAAACGGTTACTAAAGTGAATTTTTCGAAAACCCCATTTGAGGTTTTCACTGATTCAAAACGTGTCGTTGCTGATTCGGTTATTGTTTCTACCGGGGCGGTGGCGAAGAAGCTGAGTTTTGCAGGGTCGGAAACGTTTTGGAATAGAGGAATTTCGGCTTGCGCGGTGTGTGATGGGGCTGCGCCTATTTTTAGGGAGAAGCCATTGGCTGTGATTGGAGGAGGGGATTCCGCAATGGAAGAAGCGAATTTCTTGACCAAGTATGGATCTAAGGTTTATATTATTCACAGGAGGGATACATTTAGGGCTTCTAAGATAATGCAAAGTAGGACGTTGTCGAATCCGAAGATCGAGGTCATTTGGAATTCTGTAGTGGAGGAGGCTTATGGAGAGAGGGTTGTAGGTGGGCTTAAAGTGAAGAATGTGGTTACTGGGGAGGTTTCGGATTTGAAGGTTAATGGGTTGTTTTTTGCTATTGGACACGAGCCTGCTACTAGGTTTTTGGATGGGCAGTTGGAGTTGGATTCTGATGGGTATGTTGTGACTAAACCGGGGACTACAAAGACTAGTGTTCGTGGGGTTTTTGCTGCTGGTGATGTTCAGGATAAGAAGTACAGACAGGCTATTACTGCTGCTGGCACTGGTTTGTTTCATTTACCCCCATTTTTATGTTCTATGATTAATTTTATTGTTTGGTTTTTAGGACTCGTATATGATTTTTTCTCGGCACCATCAACATGAATGTTTTAATTAATAGTTTAAAGGGCGGGCATAAACCTCGCATATAATGATTTCTCTGCACTATCAATATGAGTGTTTTCATAAATAGTTTGAAGGGCAGGCATAAACCTCAGAGTGTAAGTTATGATCCTGAATCCTTCAGGAAAGTTTAATAAATGCACCGTCAGTGTCATGATTGGTATTAGATGTTGAATCTTGTTAGTTGTCTGGTCCTACTCGATCAATGGCGGATCCTGAACAAGATTTTAGGGGAGGCAATAACATGACTGAAAGTATAGTGTAAAGCGTTAGCACACAATTCCATTCATATTAAGTTTGGATAATAGATTTGATTCCATCAAAAATGAAAAAAAGAAAGAAAGAAAAATTAGTTTAAATTTTCAATTTTTGTTGTAATTTTGATTGTCTAGTATAATGAGTGTACAAATAATACTTTTAAATTAATTGGTGAAAATTTTGTATTTTATTGCTTCAAACTAATATGTTCGTTATATATCTATATATACACATAGAGAGACATTTAGCCTTAAAAAAAAAGGAAAAATTCGAAATCAAGTATTCAATTGCAAGCAAATTTTCAGATGCAAGGACTGAATTGCATGGTTTAAAAAATACAAAGACTTAAATGCATATATGGTAAAAAATTGAAAATCCTTGGGGAGGCTGCTACCCTCCCCTGTCTATGAAAGTAGCTGCCACTGTACTTGATGTTATCATATCAAAGCCTCTTTGTATAAGTTGTAGGCTTTACCAATGTCAAGAACACGATTTGTCCACACCTGCTCATGTTGTTCAATTGATAAACCATCCCGGAGGCAGTGAGATTGAGGTTAACTAGTCTTGAAAATGTGAACAATTTGATTGATCTTGCTGAAATAGCGTTCTCTGTCATTGGTTTAAATGCTTGTTTCAGATAGAGTTTCAAATGGCAGACATAAAACTCCCAATATAACTCTAACCCTGAACCGTTGACAGAGGTGTATAAAGGATGCTTAATATGTGATTAATGCTGTCAGATTGGTCTTGTTTGATATTACATGCCAAAGCCTCTCTTATAAATCCCTCTCTTCCTGAACCAATTTGAAGAAAACAATGTACTTTTACCTGCTTGTCTGGTTCATAAATAAGTTACTCTTTAGCTGACATTGAGGTTCGGACCAAGGGGTCTTGAAATTCAAAGAAATCTCATGCAAAGAGTGTTCTTTGTAAGAGGAAATGGAGTGTAACAGGAACTATGCTAAAAAATCAATTTTTACTGGAGTTGGGCTGTGAAGTGGTTTTCTGTCTTTGGTTGCTGATGGAATAAGAATCAAGTAGTAGTAACCTGACTTGTTTGGAAGCAAGACTGTCAACTTTTAGGTAGAAGGACACTCTAATAGTTGCATAATGGTGTGTTCTCTGGTATTGTAGTGGTTTCAGCTTGACGCAAAGAATAAATGAAAATCTTAAAAAATATATTTTAATAAAATTACTTTTGCAAGTGCTCCACATACTTAGCATTTGGATCACATTTTAAATATCATCCCTTCATTTGTGTGTTGAACCTACCTACATTGTCTGTTACGGGCAACATAGCATTTCTATTTGGTAGTAAATAGAAACTACTATTATGTGCATAAACTAAGTAGATCCCTTTGGAGATTTTATTCTACATAACCCATGATTTGATTGCGAGAGATAAAATGAATTCTGAAAGACAATTGTTGTTTTGATGGAACGACATGTGCCAGTTAAGTTAAATGTTTTGTACTCAAATAAGACAAGGGTAACCTCTACTCCTCTTAAAGGTGGTTTTTCATCGTGGTTAAAATTGTATTTGATTGCGTTTTAAAGTTGTGTTTGACTTGAAAAAAATATTAAATTTATATTTTTTAAAAATATTAAAAAATATTTTAATATATATTGCGTTACAATACCAAACACACACAGTTAGTGCATAAGGGCAAACCCTGTACACCTTGTCCAACCAAAATATAGAAATCTTTCCGATAACAAATAAGATATCAAAATATAGAAATCTTTCCGATAACTGTATGCACCACAGTTTGTCTAGGACCCAGTATTTACAATATTAGGTCTGTATGGATAGTTAGGCTCATAAATAACTTCTCAAAAACGTGTTTTTGAACAGGGAAAGCTCCTACTGAGAGCTCCTTGTGGTGAATAAAACTGTTAGTGCAATGGATTTTGCTTGGAGTGTACATAACACCTATGTTAGAGTTGGAAGCACATTCACCTTGAGGGTTAAACTGACATCTGCTTTTCTTGCATTGATGTTCCATTTTGGACCGTACTTGGTTAATTTTGACTGAGCAAGAGTACCTTCAAGGAATAGCTTTGTTTCATCCACCTTACCTGGTTTTTTGTTCTCATTCTGATTGACTTAAAATCTGTTGTTTCATGATAATGCAGGCTGCATGGCAGCGCTAGATGCAGAGCATTACTTGCAAGAGATTGGAACCCAAGAGGGCAAAAGTGATTGACTATCTAGGATATGAAAGGGTACTCGGGAATCTGAATAACAGAGTTACCCAGATGTGCTGCAGACTTTGATTGCATCGTAGCATGTATACAACATTAGCACAATATTATCAGTCCATTCATTACTCGATTTGTAAGTGGAATTTGTTGGACATAATTTATGTTTCCACCTTTTCTTCCGTCTGCTGTGAACTTATTTGGGTAGCTTGTGTCCTGACACATGGTGCTCCAATTGGAATTAGGCCGATCAAAGCTTCCAAATGATGCTTTGCTGAGGCCTTTTGTTTGTCATCACTGACACTGAATGTCTTCACTTCGATGCACGTGAGTTTCCCCATTTTGAACTAAAAACATAATATTGTTGGAATCATAGTTATCATATCCTGGCCATGTTGTGGGTATGCTTCGATTTGTTTTTTCAAAAGAAAAAAAATATTAAAACGATATTATTTTAGATAATTTTTTCTTTTTAAAATCTCAACTGGTCAGTTCTCATCCGAGTTTGATCTTGACCTTGACCTTGACCTGGGCAATTAGGCAGGTTATGCTCGACCGTTCAATTTCCAAACTAGCTTGCAATGAAACTAGGCTCAGGTCAGGGGACTTAGTTCTGGAGTGGATGCCATCTTTTCTAGTGGGCTGATATGCGAAACGCAAGCAACAAGACCTCTTCATAATAGATTGTTGAGGTTTAAACCGTGCACACTGCAGCATGTAATGTATAGCAGTGAAGAACTGATGGCCAATAACATAAAGGTAGTCAAAAACCCTAACAATATTATGATCAACTTTAGGTTTTGAAGATCTCAGATTGAAGAAGATGACTTCTCTCATTATCCTTTCGCTATAAACTGTGACTGAAGTAGTTATACACGGGGTAAGCTATATTTTAGCCTCCATAGATTCAGAAATTTTCCACATTGATCCTTGTAGTTTAAGATTTTGTAGTGTCAACTCTGTAGTTTTGAAAGAGTTCCAATCTAGCCCCAAGGAGCCAGCAGATAGCTCATGAAACCTAGAGGAGTGGTGCCCATTTTTTTCTCCCATTTGCTTTCACTTGTCAACTTTACCCAAGCTCTCATACATGTGATAATAAATTTTCTAAAATTCAAAAGACAATTACAAAATTGGCCTCTAATAATCACACCGAAACTTCTGGAAACTCAAGGGTTGACATTGGGTATTTTAGAGGAGATGTAAAGTGGAGCTTCCCTGAACCAACAGGGTCTGAAATGTAATTTCCCCATCAACAAATTTATTGGGTGTGAATGTTCCTTCATTAGTTTCCATCATTGATTAAAGGTATATAAAAATCAATCCGCTATTAAGAACAAGCAAGCCGTCTTAGCTCAGCTGGTAGAGCGCATGGCTTTTAACCATGTGGTCGTGGGTTCGATTCCCACAGACGGCGTAGCGTAAAGTTTATATTTTTCTTCCGTCTGTTTTTGAAAGCCCAGCCTGGTAAGCACCTGTAACGTCCTGAACCATTGACTTTATATCTATATGCTTTTTGTGTTTTAAAAATAATTAAATTTTATTTTTTTTTTAAGTTATTAATTTTTTTGATATTTTATATTTTGATGTGTTAATATTAAATTTTTTTTATAAATAAAAAAAAATTATTTTAATATATTTTAAAACAAAAAATATTTTAAAAAACAATTATTAGCCTATTTTATAACATCCCAGAGGTGGGGTTGCCCTATCACCTTCATCCCAGCGGGTGATATGCCTAACACCCGCCCCCATCTCATAAATGTCAACCTTGCAATCCTCTTGTTGATTTTTTTTATCAAAGCATTCTATATACCATGTTACCTACAATATGTGTTATAGTGGGCAACGCCAACAAATCGATGATGCCTAACGCCAAAGCCAATCTCACCAGCTTGTCAGTGCAAATTGTTAGTTTTTTCTGGGAATGCAAGTGATGCAATTTGATCAGAAAAGAAATCTCCCTGATGGGATTTTTTTAGGTTCAAAATTAGTGATCACAGTGCTAAGAATATACACAATCAAGGGTTTTCGGACCAGCTAGGGCTGATTTCCTGATCATGTGCTTAGCCTGATAACAGTGAAATGCAAAGTTACAATACAGACAACAGGCACTTGAAACAGATCTAAATCTCATTAAGAGATGCTCTCACCTAAAGTTAATCCAGATCCAAAGTACAATTAACAAGAAAATTAACTTTAAGAGATCACAGTTTGGCCCAGAGAGCCTCGACAATTGGCATATCATGCAAGGGACAGAGGTGAAAACAACAGATCATGGCTCCACTATCCCTTTAAAAAAACTCACAAATGGAAGCATCCTGGTAAATCTTGGAAAGAGACCTACCAGAGTCACATGATTCCAGCAATGTGAACTGGCCTTGTTTATTAACTAGTTGCTCCACATGGCCATCTACTTGTTTGTCCCCTCAACACACTCGCCAGCAATCTGTCTAGATTTTTATATTTCCTACTTTCTTACTGAAGATTTATTTTTTGCTTCTTCATTGTAAGATATCTTGTCAATTAAAATATTTTAGGAAGCTATCTTTGACACATCTTTGCTTGATCTGTTGTATTTCATGTGGCTCCTTACAAGCTGACCAGCTGCAATTGCAGACATGAGGGACAGTTCTCCTGCCAAAACAGAACCAGCAACGATAGTAGCCAAGAGTCTTGAGTTTGATCCTGGAGAATCTTTGCTTGCGCCCTTTACTCCAAGCAGGTTCAAGCAAGCTGATTGAGATGCTAGTTGGGTGCCACCTCCAACTGTGCCCACCTGAACCAAATAGTTGATGCATAAAAAAAAAAAGAGTTAGAGTTTTGCCCTTGATGTCAGAACTCAAATTATAACACAGTTTTTTGACTGCATGACTATTAATTTACACATGGCCTTCCTCTTCAATTACAAAGCTAAAATAAGGTTTTTTATATGTCATGATCATTATTATGAAACCCGGCCCGGCCTAGTAAGTTGACACGGTTCTTGGCCGGGTTTCAAATAGAAAAAACTTGAGCTTATAATTAACTCGGTTAAATCTAGACAATTTGCCAGGTCACCCCGAAACTCAAGTTGAATATTGAATATTGAATCAACAGACCAAAAGGGTTGGTAATGGCTTATTAGCTAGGCATTTTACCTCAATGGAAGGCATGGTGACTGAGATATGAAGGTCCTTTCCATCATTAACAGCTTCCATCATAGTAATGCAGTGAGAGCTCTCAACATTCTGAGCAGGATCCTGTCCTGTGGCTATATAGACTGCACTGACAATATTGCTGGCATGGGCATTAAACCCACCAAGAGCACCAGCCATAGCTGAACCTGCAAGGTTCTTAAGCATGTTAAGCTCCACCAAGGTATCTATATTGGTCTTCAGTACCTTCTGAACCACCTCTTCCTTTATGATTGCCTCACATACAACTGACTTTCCACGCCCTTCAATCCAATTTACAGCTGCAGGTTTCTTGTCTGAACAGAAGTTGCCTGAGGAACTCAAAACACAGATTGAAAATACCGAATCATTAACTGTATACATCACCCGATAATGAATCCAAAAATGGAAATTAAGCAGCACGGAGGGTTTACCAGAGATGCCAATGATGTCCATGTCAGGAAAATCTGTTTGAACATAATCAAGAACATTTTGGACTCCTTTGGAGACCATGTTCATTCCCATAGCATCACCTGTGCTGCAACTAAACCTCATGTACAAATTCTTTCCTGCCACTGCACATTTAATGTTTTGTAGCCTTCCAAATCTGCTTGACCTGCATATCACCCACCACGTCAAGTATCTGTGCCCGTGTGAAATAAAAAATTCAAACATAATTTTCCTTTTGGAATATAAAAATCTTCGCGACAGAGACAAGAACATTAGAAAAGCAAAACTTGTTGTGGTAGATAAATATAAAATAGGCGGGTAATGGTTAACCCATGCAAAATACTAATGAAGAAAATTAGAACCCATCGCCATCAATAAGTTTTCATTCACCAACAACAAAATATTGCCAAAAGATCAAAAAAAGTTCTGCTAAGACACTCTTTAAAAAAGCAAAACCAAATCAAACAGACTTTGGCAGTATCCAAAATCATATGGTACCAACTTTCTAGCTCCTTGGCTGGATAGCCTTGGAGATGGACAATTTCCAATTTCAAGAAATCAAGAAATAAATATCGTTGTAGGCCAAAGAAGACTAAAAAGAAGGATTAAATTTGAAAAAGGAAGATTGATTAATTAGTCTAATATCTGCTTTCTTAAAAAAATAGGAAAAAGAGGAGAAAATCAAGAACCTGTTGAAAGCAACAGAAAGAGCGTCGAAATTAGCAGGATCCTCAACAAAGAACTTCAACTCAGCAGCCCTTTTTGCGGTCCCAAACCTGACAACAGGAGCTCTAGTCATGGCATCTTTAAGCAACATAGAACTAGCCCCACCTGATGCATAAATAGCCTTGCACCCTCTATTTGTAGAGGCCACCAAGCACCCCTCAGTCGTAGCCATTGGGACCATATACTCCGTCCCATTAAGCAACAATGGCCCAGCAATTCCCACAGGAATCTGCACAAACCCGACGGGCATCTCACAACACTGCCCCAATATTGACTCATAATCAAACCCTTCTAATGGCAATCCCTCCATAGACCTCCCTGTCATCCTCTGAAGCGCTTCACGCCGAATAACAGCTGCCCTTTTGCAATCTCCAAGCTTTGATTCAAGAGAATACGAAGGAATAGTCCCAGATACCACTCCTTTGATAACCTCCTCGTCGTCACCTGATAAAATTAATGGTTCTTGAATCGTTGGTGCAACAACTCTTTCCCTTGAAACAGGGGCAAGAGTGCATGCAAGTGATTCTGCAGGAGTGCAACCGATACCATTTTTCTTGATCATAACATTACTATCTTCCTCAACATCCCAAGAATCATGAGACCCTCGAGAGATAAAAGATTGAACAACGCCAATCCCAAAGAAACCAAGAAGATAAATAACCGAAGCAGCCAAACATACTATCCCAGCGATTTCAGGGAAAGTGATGATATGAAGGGGAGTGGAGTTTCTGATCTTTTCGCGCCAACGATGGAGAAGGAAGTAGGCCACAGAGAAAAATAGCCCGAAGAACAAACCATTTGTTAAGTAAAGAGGTAATGGGAGTGCATCCGATGCCTTTACAGACGTCGGAGGCTGTAAATCATGATGATCATGGTGGTGACGAAGGTATGGTTTCAGGGTGGGTTCGCCGGCATGTGTGTCCATGCTGACGTCGGATTTGGCCGGACGCCGGCGGACCTCGTGTATTGAAGTCCGGCGAAAAGGGTGAAGATATTGATCAGAAGAAAAGAAACAAACAAATGTCAGAGAGAGAGAGAGACGGAGGGAGGAGGAGAGGCTTGAGAGGAAGTGCGGAGAGATAGGAAGGTTTTTATAGTACAAAGAGTGGAGGTTGGCGCGCTGTATCGCAGCTCACATGCACGGCATGCCTCTGTATTATTACTATTATTACTCTTCCTAATTTTCAAACCCAAAGTTAACATGGGGCAAAGTTAAGGTCAGGAGTCAAATAGATTGATTTGACTTAACTTAATTTTTTATATTTTATAAAAAGTAAAAAAAAATATTATTTTAAAAAAATAAAAATAAAAAAAGTTGATAAATTTTAGCTGGTTTTTCTCTGCCTGGCTATAACTCGGGTGACTTGGATCACAAATCAACCTGTGGAATCTTAATTGGATTTTAAAACAGGGTTATTATCAATTATTATTATTATTATAATAATAATTATTTAATATATTTAATAGAGATTATTACGACCAATTGTAGGTCTTATCATCTGTCTAGATTTTTTAGGAAATTAGTGCTGCATGTATGTATTATTCAACTATTAAATAATATTTTGGTTATGATCTCTAATATAATCAAATACTTTTAGCATTTTTTTTTAAAATAATTTCATTGTTCGATAAATCTTGATATAGTTTTATTATTTTTGAATATTTAATATTATTGTTTTTTTTCTTCTTTTTAAATCATTTTAGAGTTTTATTATTTTTTGCATGGGAAATGAAGGCTTAATTTGATATATTGCAATTTTGAGTTGTATTTACATAATCATGTCCCATGTTTCGGTTTGTAAGCATGCATGTTTATTATTTAGTGCTTTGGCTTTGGCTTAGAATATATATATAATAATAATAATAATAATAATAACTGTCAAAGAACCATCTCAACCCAATAACTTAAGCTTTTAGGTGAGGTTTCAAAATATAATTTATATTATTCTATAACATACCTTCTCAAGTGAAAGCTCTTTGAGACTTGAAACTTGTACAGACTCATATTATATTGTGCTTAATTTTTATCAAATAAATGAGAATGATGAGATTCTATCAAGGTCCTTGAACAACTTAAATTATTAGGTTTAAATGGTTCTTTAAAAATAATAACAACAATAATATTTTTTCTCATTTTTTTTTCTTTCATGCTTCTTTTTCTTTCTCATCTGTATCTCTCTTATTGAATAAATATTAATAATTACTTATGAAGTTTCTCAAAGGTCTCGCTAATTTTGGTGTTGGTTAGGGTAAGAAGATTTTATTTTTTTTCAGATTTTTCTCCTTTTATAAGGGAGAATCTGTAATGTACATTATGACCTCCCTTCAACCGAGCCTTCAAAGGAGAATGATTTTCTCTTTTTATTTCACCACCTATCATCATTATTATTATCATTATTATTATTATTTTAATAAATATTTAATAAGATATGATTGTCTCACTTGTTTTTAAAATCATTAACAGCATTTCGTTATTATTTCAGGATAAAATAAATAAAAAAAATGAACGGTTAAAAAAATTAAGATATAAAAATAAATTTATTTGGCTGATTTATAAAGAATCACATGGATCCATAAACAAATAATCTCCAAGACCCTGTTTATTTTTGTGTTATAAAAATATTTTTGAAAAAAATTAAATTTATTTTTTATTTTAAATTAATATTTTTTGATGTTTTTAAATCATTTTAATATGCTAGTATCAAAAATAATTTTTAAAAAATAAAAAATATTAATTTAATATATTTTAAATAAAAAATATTTTAAAAAATAATCA
>Ga0325401_1006554_pt1 | contig 11252 bp, 7 predicted proteins | sample PopdelMetagenome_FD_205666 | JGI IMG/M metagenome (GOLD analysis project Ga0325401, IMG submission 205666) | Populus deltoides microbial communities from Bellville, Georgia, United States - Xylem-PdKOR-R2 | ecosystem: Host-associated > Plants > Phyllosphere > Stem > Wood/Secondary xylem | place...
CGTGTACCCAAAAATCCTACTAAACCCTCCTCTATCTCCACAGCCAGAAGCCGAAGAAGCGAACCGAAACGACAACAATGGTGTCTCAATACGGCATCAAGTACGCCGTTCACATCATCACCAATCACTTCGGTCCTCTCGTCGCCGTAAGCAAAAACTCTCTCACTCACACTCTCTATCTTGCAATCTCTCTGAATCGATTTATAATATAAAATTGCGTTTGTTTTTTTGCAAACTCAAACAGAAAGTATGCGACTGCCTTCTCAAGAAAGGACCGTTACCGCTCCGTGAAATAGTCCGTTACACTGAGCTATCTGAGACTCTCGTCAGAAACTGCTTGCTCGTCTTGATCCAGCATAACTGCCTTCAACCTTTCCTCCTTGAAGAAGAAGGTAATTAATTACCAAAACGGTGCCGTTTCTGTTAACATCGATTGTAATTTATTTTTTTTTAATAATTAGGTGGATTTGGAGAAGTAAATAAAGTGAGTTCGCTGTACATGGTGCTATTCGATAATGTAATGCATCGCGTTAGGTTTTCCAAGTTTATGGCTATTGTTTCGCAGGAATTCGATAAGCTGGTTAGTTTTTTTTTAAGTTTTGATTTGTGATTTTTTTGGACGTTAGGTTAAATTATGGATTTGTTTAGTGTGTAGATTTGATTGAAACATTGCTTCAACACGGGAGGCTTTCGTCAGAGCAAATTTTTGATGGATTTAGGGACAGTACAGAAGGCAAGTCTCGAATAACTTAGCTAACTGCGGTTCTTAATGGTTTTCGGAGTTGAATTTTGGTTCTAGTGTTTTTAATGCTTGGTTTTTGTTTGAAACTTTAGGGAGTAGTAGTGGAGGTATGGAGGCTTTACAAGAAAATATGCATAAGCTTGTGATGGCACGATATGTTGAAAGGTGTCCTATCTCAGAACCACTTCTTGCATTACCGAGTGAAGAAGAAGCTGCTCCAGTGAGGAGGCGAGGTGCTAAATCAGCGAAGGTTATAGCTTTTTTTTTAGTGTGAAATTTCAGGCAGCTTCTTTTTTGTTACATAGAGTTGGCAATTGCAGCCTGCTATTTATGTATGTCTAAGAACGTGGCCAGCAAAGAGACCGTCCTATGAGCTGTGGAGTGGAAAGCTTTACATACTTTCACGTGGGAAAATCCAAACAGATGAAAAACTAATAGAGGGAAATTCTGGATTTTCTTTGACTTGCGCTGAATTATAAGTTATGCCATTGCTGTATTTATCTCTTCACGAGAAATAATGAGAAGGACAAGAACTATGCAATTATTGATTTAACAATCAGTCACCTTAGAGGTTTCAATGAATGCCACTTTTGGATAATGAATGACTAGAGAACTTGATGTTTGATTATTCTGACTTATCCTTCTTGAATAGACTTGTGCAATGCAAAATTTGAATTCTGTTTTTTAAACCTGATTCCTATACATTAACAAATTTCCATGATACTTACAGGCATTTTTAGAGCCAGAAACCCTAGAACAACGTGTTCTTGTAGCAGCAGTGCCTCCAGAAGGAATGAGATTTTCATTTGAATTAAATCCTGAGATAGGTGCCGACAGAGATAAAGTTGAGAATAACTCCTCTAGCAATATTGGAGATAAGGTTAGTATATGAATTGTTATGTTGAGTTAAGAGGTTTATTAATGTGCTAATCTTTTATTGTTGCATGCATAGCGCAAGCTTGATGCTTTGGAGTCCGATATTGATGGTGGGGTTGCGGACAAACAAGTAGCTCTTTGGCGTGTCAATTTTGAGGAATTTATTCGCCGGCTTAGGCATAAGGTTTGCTTTGACTTACAATCTTCATCTTAACTGTGCCAATACATGTATACAAATATGTTTCTCTTAGATTAACATTGAAAAAAAATTACCAAATTGTCTTCATACTTGCTCTGTGCTTGTGTATTCTGATCAAGAGAAAACTTATGGTCCCAGAGTGTAAAATTGAAAAAAAAAAAAAACTTAGATCTCATTCTTACTGAATTAACTCTCCCACAACATTCCTTGAGGAAGGTTGGTGGAATGAGATATAAACACAAGATGTTCAAACGGTCAGACAAAATCTGTCATGTCATGCATGCATGGCTATTTTCCATTTCTTTTCTGAGGGGCAGGTTTCACTATTTGAAATTTAGGATGTTTCTTGCACAGAAAGAGAAAATCCAAGGTGCTCAATTAAAAACTGTTAAAATGTTGTTTGTTTTACTTTATCCTCTATGATGTCCTTTTCATTCCATATCTGTATCGACTTTTATGACACTGTGATGGGCTTCTGTTTGATACCAATTACAATCATCATGCAAATGAAAGCTATTAGGCTCATTCCTCTGATTTACTTGCTCCCTGCATATTTTGGTTCAAATGATGCTACTGTTCTATTTTTCTTCTAGATTTGTATTGAGACTGTGAGAACACGGTTGGATGATGAAGCTGCCACTGTCTTCACTGCAATGCTGGATGCATCAAGGAGTGAGGAAAAGAAAATAAAAACAGCAAGCTCAGGTGATGAGATTCTAAGATGATTGTGTAAATTGCTTTTAACTCATTGCATCATCAGATATTTTTCAATATGTATGATCCCAAAAAAATAAGAAGATTTAGCACAGCATCTGTGGAGGAATTGATGACTGCCATCCCCCGCCTCTCTGTCTACATATATGTTTGGGTGTGTTGATGAATGGAAAATTACAAACCGATGGTTTGGCTTTCTAAGTGTGTTAAGTGGTAGAGAGGAAACATTATTTGTGCTGCCTAAATGATGTGGGCAGAGGCTGAGGTCCATCGACCGCAGCTCAGTGTTTTTCATGTAGCACAAGCATCTTGACAGAGCCAGCCAAAATAGAATATTAGATCCTTGTAGCTTAACTTTCTGTCCCAGAAAAAAAAAAGAATATACAGAAGGTGGCAGGGAAAGAAATCATCCAACTAGTGGGGTAGCTTTCTGACTGGATTTTCAATGGGATATATAAGTGAAGGCACTCATGTCATGAATGAAATTAAAATTGTAATTTCTTCATTTTTATCCTACATCATATGCTTCTTATGCCCTTTGCTTTCTTTATTGTGATGAGAAACATTTCAACTAATGAAAAGAGACACAATGCAGTGAATGGATTGTCAGAAAAAAGACACGGGAAATTAATCCCTTTCCTCTAACCATTTTTCATGCAACTCTCTTACCCATTTGCTTTTATGATGTATTGTGTTTTGCAGTTCCTTTATCAGAAAATTCCATTTATGCAGAGGTGATTAAGAGCGAAAAGGGCCGTAATATGACCTTAGATTATGTTATATCTGTCCTTGTTGGGTTGAGTTCTTCTCCACCATTTGTAAGGGTGGTTGACAATTCATACAGTATAGGTATAATTTATCTCCTTTTCAACTCCGTTTCATTTCATTTTGAAACATAAAACTAGTTTCTTTTTGGATGAATTTCTATCCTTCATTTTGGTTTTTAGTGACTTATTTGTACTTGTACAGATTTCAAACATACCATCGAAGTAGCTCAAACTGACGAGGTCTGTTCACCTGTGATCCTTTTGAAATATTAGAATTCAATGCTTCCTTTGTTGAAGTAGGTGTCTAATTACATTTTCTACTCTGCAGGTGGAGTCAATTGTGTATAAAAAATATGGCAAGGATGCTTATAGAATGTTCAGGTTACTGTCAAAGGCTGGTCGCTTACTTGAGACTGATAAGGTGATAAGTTTGAATTAATGGATATGTTCTCAGTTCCATTGCAATAGTCATATGATGGAAACCATGGCTTTCTTTCTTGGTTTACAGTGTCGATGAATAATCTTGAAATTGAGAATTATCTATATGTTATTTCTTTCCTGTGAATTTATTATTTAGGTGTACTACGGTCATGTATTGAGGAGAAGCAGATCTCTGTGTAAATCTGAGGAAATGGGTTATCTAGCTCTACATAAGGTTTAGTGAGTGCTCTTCTTACATTGCTCAATGCTTAGGTTTCAGTCACACCCCACACTCTTGTTGGGGCTGGGTTGACAACCTTAGCACTTTAGGACCTGCAAACATAGGGGTCTGGAAAGCCATTCTGCAGCAATTGGCTCCTGGAGCTACACGAAAACCGTCCCATTTGTGTTCTTCTGTCAGCATGGCCAAAGCACACTCTCTTCATCTTTCAATCTCAACTGTAGAGTGTTGAGGCCCATATGTCTCCGCATAGTATTATTTGTTTTTAGGATTTGCACAAAGGTTAATGTAGGTTAATAGGCTATTTTCTTATGCTTCTTCTAGAGCTACTTTTAGAGATCGCATTCTAATTAAGAATATCAGCATGCTGTTAGTAGAAAACTTCAACTAAATGAGCCGTATTTCTTTTCCTTTTATTTGTATATAACCATATATTTGAAATGAGGTTAAATGTCTCTGTAGGCTGAAGTTTGCAATACTATAGTACAAAAATCTTGCAACAGGAATATTTTGAGCTTTACTTTTTCCCATGCTTCAGACAATTTAATGTCTCTGTAGGTTGAGGTTTGCAAGAATCTAGTCCAAAAATCACTACTTTTAATCTACAAAACAACAATATTTTTCTCTTTTTGTTTTTTTCTTTTTCATTAGTTTGAATTTTTTTGGATGATGTGTTCGGTTTATCATTTACTCCAATTTTGTTATCATTTCTCTAGATTTCAGATTCAATATTCCTTGAAAAGAAGGAAACAGCCAACATCCTTTCTAAGATGTGGCAGGGCGACTACTTGCAGATGGAGGTAAATGAATTTTACATGTTTCTCCTTTTGCTTAGCAAATGAAGATATCATATTTTGTTGGAACTGAAATTTTATTTTGCCTGTTCTTTGACGAGTGTATTCTCTTTGCTAAACTGTCTACTTAAAAAGTTTTAAATTACAAAAAACCTGTGAAGTATCACGAAATTATGATGACACCCAAAAGCTTGAAGATATTAGAAAACCACCCCCAAGTTTAATTGAATATTACAAAAACTCCCTTCTGTATACAAAATACCTGTAAATATTTTTGAATTATTCCCCTTAACATTAAAGGTGTTTGGGGAGCAAAAGGTGGCTTTTGTAATTTTTTAAAAAATTTGGGTGGTCACTGTAATCTCATGATATCTTAGGGGGGTTATTGTAATTTCTGCTAAAAAAAGGGGTTTAAAAGATTTGGACTTTGAGCTTGTAACTAGTTTATGATGATGATCATTAAGGTATTTAGAATGATGATCATTTGGGTTTAAATGTTGTTGATCATTTATAATGCAGAAATTAATCGCCGGACCAACACAATTCTTGTTGTGGAAAGTAAATATGATAAACCTAAGGGAACGGGTGTTGGATGATATGTTCCATGCGGCCTTAAACTTGAGTCTTCGAGTGGCATACGAGCTAGAACAACAAAAGGAGGTTTGACATCTACCATTATTTGCCCTTTTTTCCTCTGACTGAAATGCACTTCTAGACGTGTTGACCAACAATGCCTCTCGTTTTCCCCCTTCCTTTTCAATTAAAGCTTCAACCTTTTTTCTCATGCATATTAATCACGTTGATCCGGCGAATTCTTTCAGATTTTACATCTCGGAGTTGATGGGCCAATGAAAGAGAAGTATGAGAAACTTAAAAAAGTTAGATTTCTCCTGGAATCCTCAAGGATGAAGCTTGACGATGCTATAATGATTTTCCATGATTTCTAAATGCATCTTATGAGTGTAAAAATACGTTTTCATCTCATAAGATAAATTATTTTCTTTTCTTTCTCCTTGACAATGTCAAGATCATTGAATTCCATCTCTTTTGCCCACACAATTTTGGCTTACTAATTGCAGACAACGAAAAGAGTTGTTGAATGTATAAAGTAAATCGAAATAGTTGCTTTCAAAATTTACCATCTTTGATCTTTTTACCTTTTCAAGCTGTTTGAACCCTGTGATTCTCCCCCCGCAGAAATAAAAATCAACAAGAAGATCCTCTGTATTGTTCATGGATCCCCGAAGAAGGCTCATAAGGGATTGCCAAATGCTGAATAATGGAAAACTGAGGTGCATCTCTTGGCATTAAAACAAAGCCAGGCTTTACAGTGATTCGCAAAAGAAGCCTTAATATAAAATTGTTAAAGAATCTATACTCCCCTATTTCTGCAGGAGCATGAAGCTCAGCAAGTCTCATAACAATGTCTTCAAAATATGAACGGTAAAGACCGGTTTCTACCCATCTCAATTAGCAAAATAAACTGGTCTGCTCTGTGTATATGTTGTCCTAGCATCATTAATGGTGGCTTCTTTCATCAAAATTTTCTATTCTACTGTTACTTATGTGCCCTAGTTGCAATGGGAACCACCAGCTGCTGGCTTCTTGAGGGTATATCTGTGCGATTCCTTTGTCACCCCGTAATAATTTGGTCTACTACCTGCCCATGTAATGAATTTCCAACCATAAACTGACCCACCGACAACATAGCTTCCTCGGATCTTCAGGCCATCATCCAACTTCATCTGCGAGGTGAATGTTTCTGCAGATATATGCGAGGGCTGTTTAGGTAGTTGTGTTCCCCCGTCCCAGTGTCTATCTGGTAATTGTCTCCCTCCCACATTCTTCCCACGCCCCGCCGCTGTGGTCATCTGGTTGTATAAATCCATCATGAGCTTCGATTCTGAAAGTTGAATATCAAATCAATTACCAAGTATATGCTTCAAAAACTTACAGGTATGAGAAAAAGCATCTGGCTATTATATACCAGATAAAAAAGGATCGGCATCAATCAAGACAAGCAGAAAGGACTCACGTGATTGAAGTTCATGAGCTGCTTTGCAATCCCGAAAATCAGGTGTCTGGAGAACCTAAGGTAGAGAAGCACAAAAAGATTGAAAACAAGGATGATGTTAAAAAAAAAAAAAGAGGAGGTTGCGGGCTTTTTGGTGCGCATCTTTACATGATTCGACCATTTGGCAATATCTCCCAGCCTAATGTGTCATACCAGCATTTTGCATCAAAGAGTTAGGAACAACCTCAAGCGCCTGTAGTAAAATTGCTTAGACATTGATTACCCCTACATGTATAAACCATGAAGAAACGAAGATGTATTATTTTCTCAATTTGAACCGCTAATGCATCGATACCATTAACGTTTTCCTAAAATACTTGGCATCAATTTGAGACAATAATGTGAGAATTTATCAGACCAAGTCAGTACAGTCAAACAATAAACAGGCAGTCACGAATGATGAGGGTGTCCTGACTATAAAATTCACGATCAGCTCTACGAACTCGAACCAGTAAAACCAACGACATAAAACACATTGACAACTACCTCAAACCGAAACCCCAGCAACACAAATCCTAATATCCGTTTTTTGGTGTAACTTCCGGCCTCTGGAACCCCTTCACAACTAGAAACAACCCACTTTTAATGAGTCTGCCCTAAAATCCCTGATTAATATGCCACTAGTAACTGCACTTTAATTCTTTCCTTCAATGGACCAGGATCTACACAAAAATCCAACGCAAAACACCCATGATAGGAGTTAAATGCACAGCTTAATTAAAAAAAAAGAAGAAGCAACACATTATGTTTCCTGGATTGTTTTCTCACCAAGAAAACAACAAAAAGTCAAAGCTTGCACAGAACACCAACTAAAAAACAAAACCCACAAAAGCTATAAGGAAAACAAAACAAACCCACTAAAAAATCCACCAAAATCTTGTAAAAAACACGGCCAAAACACATGAAGAGACAGTACCTGAAAGACTTTGGGGCGAAGTTGTTGAAAAGCAGCTCGTATCTTGAAGTAAGAGGAGTTAGTGAAGTCCACATGGCTTAGCTTCCTCTTGCTGGAGTGAGTCTGAGGAGGTGGTGGTGGGTCTTTAGGTACGGTGTCACTTGCGTTGCTCTTTGCCTCTTCCATTGATAATACAAAGAGAGAGACCGTCCACTTTTGGACAGCCACGTTAAAAAAAAAAAAAAAAAAAAGACCGTCCAAAGCCAAAAAAAAAAAAAAAAAGCCATTCTTCTTAACCACCTTCGGCTACTGAATTAGCTTGGGCCACTCTTGGGTATGTTCTCTTGGAGATTGAAATCAATATTATTAAGCCCGATCCAATTTACGATGAAGCGGGGTGGATGTTAAAGCTGTAACTAGCGCGTGCGTGTATAATTAAGAATTAAGAAAATAATTCTTGAATGAGTGATATAAATCTTATTGTTTTTTGATGGGATAAAGTGCTATTTTCTCTTTTCTTTTTCTGTTTACTTTCTTCAATGTTGTAAGTATTTTGTAGTTATAATTTTAGTATTATAATTTTTTTCATGAAATTACTAAATCATTGTATTAATAAAATAATCATGGTTATAAGTCAACCCAACTCAAGATCTAAATTACAAGTCAGGTGAATTAATTTCAGATTATCATGTTAATTTGTTATGCCGAGTGAGTCCTACTGATCCCTGGGACAGGGATAAACCTACTAAATTATTTTTATTATTAAAGTTGATAAAATTACCCATTTCAATAGATACCACCCCCACCTATATATTTGTAACAAAACTATATATATTATTTATATTTATGGTAAAATTCAACATTTATATGAATTTGTTATTTATTGGATATTAAATACCAAATGTTATTTGTAAATATAATAAAAAAATTTAACGTGGGATCCCCGAACTTGATGATGAAAGATTTCTCTTCATATCTTCCCGAAACGATTGGGGCGGGGGGGCGAGATGTGTATCAAACTTTTAGTCGGTTTGATTTTATTTTTTTCTAAAATTGTTTGGAATACTGTTTAAAATTATTAGATTTACTTCTTGTATTATTATCGATCTCAAGTTTATTTCGAATATATGAAAGGATTGTGAGAAAAAAAAAATCTTCTAAAAATACTATACTGGTCTTGATTTGAATGAATGTATAGCCTAAGATGGATGTATTAGGAAAACAAATTGAAGTTAAAAGATCATAATACTACTAAAGGGAGCTTAATTAGTTAATTATAACGAGGACGTGAAGTAATTAATTAACAGGAGTATATATTAATTAATAATAAAATCTTGGTGCATGGTTAAATGCTGTAGTAGTGTCATGTCACATTGATCACATGTAGTGTAGGCAAATACCATGTGCATGATGTTCTATGCCAAATCTTACAGTACTGAAAGTGAAGGTTTGAATAAGGAAATTAAGCCACTCTTGTTTCTTGACTTTTATGTGGCCGGCCGGCCCCCCAGCTAGTGTGTTTGAATTCTTTCTTTCTTTCTTTCTTTCTTCTTTTTTGACAATAAGTTTGCGTTTGGGTTTAGCTTATGAAAATTAACCATGCACGACGACGAAGGATAGCTAGGAAATTGCGATGAACTTATAATTCAATATTAATTTGAAGGGAAAAGAAGAGATAGAGTACGTAGAATGGTCATGGCTAGCTAGCTCAACAAATTAATTAAAAACAAGTGCAATTAAATGGAAGGAAGCTGCTCGTTTGCCTTTGTAATTTGTTGTTAATTAGCAAATTAAGTCTTGGTGTGTTCTTCCTTTCCCGCTCCTAATCAAAAAGCTAGTAAACTTTTGCGGCTAGGAGAGCTGCTCGCTGCTATGATCACATGGTAAATAAACCCTAAATTAATAGAAAACACACACATATATTGTAATGCCACATGCAACACTTACTTCAATTAAAAAAAATAGCCTTATTCATTCATTATACGCAACTATATATGAGAAGATTTTATTTACTTATTTTCAAGAGTTAATTTTGAATAAAAAAACACAAGTCGTGAGAACCATGCATGAAAATTCATAAAATTTACAAAATATCTAATTCCCATGTATTTTTTTTCTCACTTTGTGTGTGCGTCTCTCTCTCTCTCTCTCTATATATATATATATATATATATATATATATATATATATATATATATATCTTAGAAAGTGATTTGAACGTGTTGTGAAAACCAACGAGTTGAGCTCCACATGTATGACTCATCATTACCAATGTTGTGTGATATCATATCAACATGACAACGTCAAACAACGAATGATTTCATTGATGAGGATTGCAGCATAGCACGAAGGAGAAAGAACGCTGGAGATCATGTGTCGTGACCGTCCATCTATATATGCATACAAAAAAAAAAAAGGCCACAATTTTCACGACTCATGCCATATCTATACGCTGTGGAGCAAACAAGGATGAAAAAGTAGAATTGATTGTGTGCGAAAGTGCTTGAGCGTGAATGGAAGTGATGGATGCAGGCAAGTCTCTTAGGTGACTTAGGCCTAACTTTTTGTTAGGTACATTTGAATATATAGACGACACGGTTCGAATTTTACACACGGCTGCGTGCTGCTTCTAAGGGCCTTCTTCGTGCATCTCTGCATCTGTATATCTTATCTTTTAATTTAATTACCATGTCATAATCCATACATACATACTGTGTCGAATCTAAATTAACGAAGGATCTCGAGAAAGACAATATATTATTAAGTAGTTTACATCATCTGATACCTTGCTAACCTCAGACCAAAGTACAAGATTAGTGAGTTTAGAATATTTGATAGTTTGCTTATAACCCGAAACCTAAGTACATCACGCCTAGCTTTCTAGCCTCGAGCTTTTTAAGTACAGGAAGCTGACGGATCTGAGGATATATACTATGATTATTGAATTGAATTTAATAATTTGTTGAATTAATTTTTGATGTAAAAAAAGAGATGGCCGGAAAGTCAACAGGAACGAGAATCCTGGAATAAAATACAAGTGCGCGCGCGCGCGCGCGCTAGTAGGTTGACTGAGATTAGATTTGATCAGTTAAAGCCGTTAAATTGGGAGTTGCTGCCCTGATCTGATATTATTATTATTATTATTATTATAGATAATGTCAATGTAGCGCGCACCGACCATCGTTGCTAGCCACTACCTTAGGACAGCGGGATTGGACTCTCCCCTTAATTCCCTTATTAAAATATATTTTACAGTATTAATTAATTATTAATCACATACAGTCACGGTTTTTTTTCTTAATGTCAATGTCAAGTACTGAAGTCGCCTCCAGAGAATGGGTTTTTTATATTATATATTAATACAGTGTATTAATTACAAAATAGTTATTTAAGAGATAATTCTTGAATGGTTCTTTATTGAGAAATTACAAAACCTGAATATTGTTTTTATGTTTAGAATACCATATATATACTATGAATGAGATCGTTACTAGTGTATTTTTACATACACTGATTTTTAAATTGATGTA
>Ga0325401_1006560_pt1 | contig 11248 bp, 5 predicted proteins | sample PopdelMetagenome_FD_205666 | JGI IMG/M metagenome (GOLD analysis project Ga0325401, IMG submission 205666) | Populus deltoides microbial communities from Bellville, Georgia, United States - Xylem-PdKOR-R2 | ecosystem: Host-associated > Plants > Phyllosphere > Stem > Wood/Secondary xylem | place...
TTTTTTCTTAAACCTATATTTTTTTAACAACTACTACAACATCAATCACACCAAGATTATGCTTGGTTGAGCTACTTCCAGCTTCCTATCTGAACTTTAAAAGCTCGACCTGTTCATGTGGACTGTCTTAATGCATCAATTAATCAACTTACTAATCAAATTATTTTAATCGATATATGAAGATTGTAGAGTCTATTGTTAAATTAATCTAAGCATCAATTAATCATGTTTTAATCTTAATTTATTTTAATCAAATTATCTTACTTCCTAGCATTACCAAGAGGCTATGGCCATAGAACCAAAGTCTCATTTATTTCCTTTGCCCCCCCTTGCATGGGGGAAGGAATGACCGCACCAGACACTGAAGATACCTTCACAAATTCATATCAGGCAAATATTAGGTTTCAGCCATTGATAAAAAGGTCATAAAAGAGGGTGTACTTTATTTTTTATCATATAGATTCATCAATGTTTTACTTCTACCCCTATAGTTTTAAAATTCCCACTATCATCTTCTATTTTTATGACCTATTTTTTTTTTTAAAAAAAAACAATTGCTTTTGAGATTCTCTATATTTTCAGGTGTTTTTGTGAGATAAGATAGCATTTATAGATACAAGCAAGCTTTTTTTTAGTCATCAAATAGTAAAAAAATAAAAATAAAAATAAAATAACTTTAAGGGATTGGCCATGAAGATTTGCTATTTCTCTTGATTTTTTTTTTAATTCTAATATCATCTTATCCGGTAGGATTTATTCTCTTGATGTAGGGCTATATCTTTAAAATCATTTATGATTGATATTTAATTTTAATCGATAGAACTTGGTCTAAAAATACCATTTAGTTAGTGTTTTAGAATTATAATAATTGTTGTTTTTTATCTGAAAATGTATTAAAATATTATTATTTTTTAATTTTTAAAATTTTTGACATCAGGTTATTAAAACTATTTAAAATTATAAAAAAAATTAAAAATTTTAAAAGCACTTTCTAAACGTAAAAATAAACACCCTCTACTTTCACGAAGCAAAAAGATAGCAAAGGAAAATTGATAACGGGTATGATTGAAAAATCATAAATTATTGAAATACAAGTGGAGTATTAATGAAACTACAAGGGGGGGATTATAGTTCATCAGAAAAAACAAACACATACGACAGAACAAAAAACCGAACCGTTTTTTGTTATTTTAAGAGACTTCCGTTTACAAACCCCTTCTTCTCTTCCTTGTAAGCTCCAAAATATCAGAAGATCACACAAAAAAACAGTCAAATCTGACTGAATTTGCAAAACCAATCGAATGGACAAAGGGAAAGCAGTGATGGGATCAGGGAGAAGATGGGCCGTTGATTTCACTGACAATTCAACCACTCCTTCCTCTCGTGATATCCCTGATCCTCCTGGCTTCTATCGCACCTCTCAAGAGCAGGTACAGTTCCCATAATCCCCTTCTCTCTCTGTTGATTTGATTTGATTAATTTTTTTGTTTTTGTGGGTTTTTGATTGTGATATGTTTTGCAGGATGATTCGGCCGTCACCAAGCAAAAAAAGGATGCTGAAGCTACTTGGAAATCTCAGGTTTCTTTTCTTTTTTCTTTTTGTTTTTTGGTTAAAATTTTTGTTTTTTTTTAATAAAAAAATCTGGGGTTTTGTTGTTGATTGAAAAAAAAATGTGGGTTTTTGTTGTTGATGTATTGTTTTGTAGGAATTAATTTATATGCGTAGAAATAAGAGGAATTTCGCGATTTATGAGTACTACATTTAGTAGCTTCAGAGATGCATGGGACTGTAAAGAAAGTTGATATTCTATATGTAGAGGGTCTTAACAAGTTCAAGTTTTTATCTTTAATGGGTAGTGTGTAAAAGGGTAGAATATAAAAGGGAGTTACTGCGAGGATTATTTTGTGTAGTTTTTTTGAAAAATAGCTTAGCAGCCAAAAATATTTGGCAAAATAGCACAGTTTGATGAATGAAGATTTCATTTACCTTAGCAGGTTGCTCAAGCCTGCTACAAAGCAATTACTATACAAACTGAAGAATCAAATAACTATTGCAAACTCCAGTCAATTACAAATAGCAATATACTTTGAATTGTCCAGTGCCTTCTGCAATGGCAACGTCTTATATAGCATCAACTGGACAAAATTCTTAACCATCTCTTTGAGAGATTCGACAGAGAAGTTGTTTGGCACACTGAAAAAAACCCTTCACCAATCACAATTATGGGGTCTTCAATGATACTGTTTTGAATCTTGAAACAAGTAATAAACCTTAGATTTCAGTTTTGGCTGCTCATAGAAAATTGACATGGCCAAAGGACGCATATGCCTTTTTTCCTGCAAGCTGTTAAGTACAGCTCTGTGCTGTTCATTGATCATAAATTACTTTGATTTACATGTTTCTGAATTATTATTTTCTTTTAAGTTTTTAAATGCATGTATTGTTAAAACATCTTCTTTGATATGTAAACAGAAAGCTTGGGAAGTGGCACAAGCCCCCTTCAAGAACTTGCTAATGATGGGTTTCATGATGTGGATGGCTGGAAATACAGTGCATCTATTTAGCATTGGGATTACTTTTTCTGCTCTTTGGCAGCCCATAGGTGCTCTTCAAGGAGTTGGGAAAGGTAAGCTGGCCGGAGTCCTATTTTTTACTGCTCTTTTTCATGTTTCTCTATTCTGTTTCTTGTTTCTATTTGTCTGGAATTATAATCTAGGAAAAGGGGGGGACAACCCACATTGTCTGCCATCAAGTTTTTCATGCATTCATGGTTCTTCTGCCAAACCTTTATGGGTATAAGGCAATACAAAATTAAGCAGGCACTCTTTATGTTCTAAAAATCTTTGAATTCTACTGTAGGTTTTAGGAAGAAATCAAGCTGCTTCTATTACTCTCTTTTTCTGTGTATCTGGGAACTTCTCTAACAATACAAGATGTCTTTCAAAATTCAAACCAGTACCCTGTCCTCCCTCCAATATGATATTATTTGCTACTATTCAGCTCCTATAAAGAATATATTGTAGAGGGATTGTATCAATGTTCATCAACTGCTTAATCTGTACATGAGAATCAGATCATTTTGTGAGCAATCTAACTAGACCCCTCTTTTTCACTCGATAATTTCCCTGAACTTAACCTTCAGAGTTTTTGTTTTTAACTATCTTTATTCTGTTTATTTTCTAATATGTGGCCTTTTCTTTTTGGCTCTTTCCATATTGACCTCGTTTTATTCACTAACTTTCCTTGTCAAAATTTGTACCTGCATCTGCCATGCTTTTAGAGTGGTTTGGGATTAGATAGGTTCCCATAATAGCTGGCATTTGCATCTTTATGTCCTGAAGCTCGTTAATCTGATCATCAATCCCTTCTGATTTGCTTGCAGTTTTTGAGCCATACAAAGACAGTAAAGTGGATCTTCTTGCACCTAAGTTAGTCTTTATTGCCCTAAATTTGGGTGGTTTGGCATTGGGTATTTGGAAGGTAAGATGCATTTTCTGCTTCCTTCTTGCATGGGTTACAGTTTGAGAAAGAAAAGGAAAAACAGAAAATTCAAAGCAAGTATATCCAACAATTTGTTTTCATGTTCAATTTTTATATTTATTTTTGCAGCTTAACACATTGGGACTTCTTCCTACACATGTATCAGACTGGGTTTCATCCCTACCCCCTGCTAAGGTTCATTTCTTCTTCCCAATTTCAAGTTGCAATTAAGCATTAAAAAGAAAGGAGTAGAAAAGACAGAACTAACAAGTCATCCTCCTTTTGTGTGCTGCAATTCGTTTGCATGTTCTTATATTGTGTGGTAAATGACTTCTGGTTGGAGTAGAAGGTTTTTCTACATTTAAGACTGAGGGCTTTTTAAAAGGTTTTGCCACTTGGACTATATGGCTCCAGTGTGTTTATTTATAGTAAAAGATTTGTTATTTTTGCAAGGACGTGGATACTGCAAAATGTGTTGCCTATTATTGCTATCCATCTCCTTTCACTGGATTGTGCCACTATTCTTTCTTTAAATGCTTGAGGCATTGACTTGAATCAGTGGTTATTTTTACATTCTACAAGAAAAGAAATACAGAATTGAGCCAATTATGAAGCCTGTTAGAGTAAATTAAGAAAACCAAGGAGAAAAGAGATTGCTCGGCTTCTACTCAAGCTCTGTAGATGGGTCCTAAGAGTTCCAGCCAAGCTCATGCTTTGTATTTTTGTTTTTATATGCAATCTCTACCATAGACTGCCACAACTGGCCGCTGGATATAACCTCCAGTCATTATCCCAAGGACACCAATGATCTGTGATTCTGTCTGGCCATATCTTGACTATTGCTATGCTGTGCTCTTTCGTTCTGCAAACTGGGGGTTTGTAGTTCATTCAAAGATCCTCACATGTTGAAGAGATGCTACAATTGCCTTTAAATGATTGCACGTTGCCTCATCAAAGACTCAGCAATTTAGTTAAAAACTGTTTTATGTCGTCAAATTTGGAAGCACAAATGTTTTTGAAGTCTCTCCTCTAGGACTAGGAACCTTACTAACACTCGTGTACTTTCTTGTTTAATTTCCAGGAGGTTGAATATTCAGGTGGTGGTTTTCCTCTGCGCTGATGCGCTTCTTTTATATCATCATTCACCATCTGGTGGGGAAAAAGAAGTTGCCATGGCAGGACCAGATTTGGATCTATTCTTGGCTAGTGGCTTGTTATTCATGGGTGTGGTCACCATGACAATGTACCGTTTAGGCTGTTTTAAATTTCTTAAACCAATCAGACATTAACAGGCTTGGGTTTGTAGCTATGGCATGAAGTAGATCATTGTTGAATTTGAGGTAATAAACTAATAGTCCTTCTTGTACCTGTGTTAAATTTTGTCCATCTTGGAAAATTAATGACATTCCCAAATTTCCTGCCATGGTGTGTTCGAAAGTTTTCAGTCTTCCACAGAGAGAAGAAATATTTTGCACGAGAAATGGAGAAGCAGATTTTGACTCTGAGTACCAGGATGACGGCATGTTGTTCATTAGCTCACAATCACGGTCACGTATATGCTAGTATTGGCATTTTTTTTTTGTTTAATATTATTGTGATTGATTTTTGAAGTATTTTTTGTTTAGAAATTTATTTAAATAATATTTATTTTTATTTTTTAAAATTTATTTTCGATAGTAACATCTCAAAATAATAAAAGAATTAAAGCAAATAAAAAATTAAGTGTTTTTTAAATCACTTTACTTGAAAAATCTATTAATCTGTTGTTGTTTTTTAGTGTTGTTTAATTATTTTGTTGTATTAAAATTAAAAATAAAAATATTTTAAAAAATATTATTTTAATATATTTTTAATTAAAAAATATTATTAAAAAAATATTAAGCATTATAACAGTAAACACAGTTTGTTTTTCATAATATATAACATAATTTATTTTTAAAGAAACTTTGCAATAATCATTTGTATGGGATGTAGAATTATAATAAAAATTACTTTTTAAAATATTTTTTATTTAAAAGTATATTAAAAAATATTATTTTATTTTTATTATACAAACACATCAACACAATTTAAAAATAAAAATTAAAAAAATTAACTTGCCAGCACAAACAATCACTACGGCAGTATAGGAAATGAATCTAATTATTACCCAGATTGAAATCGAATAGATCCAATTTATTTGTATAGGCTGAAATAATTAAAGAACCATCAATTATAACTTACCACATTAGTTAAGAAGTGGTTAAAGAGAAAGACATTAGTTAAGAAGCAAACCTCTTGTTCAACTCAAAGTCTCTCACTGTTTGCATACTTGTTAAACAATCCGAAAAATTAGAGTCTCTAGATTCTTAATTGAATAAAAAAAGAAAGATGATGATCTCATATAACTTGATTAATGGAGTATTTAATAATTCATATGGATTAACTAGACTTAATTGGATAAACATAAAGAAAACCCCATGTCTCATGAATTTAAAACTATATCTTGTCTAGATCATGATTTCAAAAATATATTATAACTTCACTCACTCACTCTGCTCACTCATCGGACTCCTTTCCTATTCAACATCCAAGTTGGGTCTATGACGTCCAAACATTAACATGCGGTTAAAAACTAACCGCAGATAGATAAACAGGTCAACAACAACTCTCTTGCTCTCTCTCTATCTTGTCATCTACCAAAACGCACCAATGGATTTCACAGCAGATCAACTTCTTCAGTACAATGGTACAAACCCTTCAAACCCCATATATGTAGCACTCAAAGGAAGAGTCTTTGATGTCACAACGGGCAAAAGCTTCTATGGACCAGGTGGTTCTTATGCAATGTTTGCAGGCAAGGATGCAAGCAGGGCTTTAGCTAAAATGAGCAAAAATGATGAAGATATCTCTTCTTCATTACATGGACTTACTGAGAAGGAGATTGGTGTGCTTGATGATTGGGAAAAGAAGTTTGAGGCTAAGTACCCTGTTGTTGGTCGTGTTGTGTCTTAGAAAGTTCGGAGCAGTGTGGTCAATTTGTGTTTTCCAATAATGGGTTTATATGATTTTTGTAAAAGATTGTGACTTTTGATGTTCTTGTTGGGTTTGGATAGTGAAGGCTCTGTGTGTGTAACGTCTATAATTTGGGGGTTAATGAATAAATCTGGGTTGTGTGAAGTTGAGTTTTTTCTGTTTGTTTAATGCTTTACTCAGAAATTATGTTATTTTAGTACTATTAGTCGTGCTGTTCTAGGGGATAATGGCTGGTTTGCTTTGTTGGCTTTTGATAGTTTGGCTGTTTTTTTTCTTTACTGCTTGCAATACCTTTTGGTCTTTGCAACTTGATTTTATTCGTTTTGTGGGGATTGTTTTGTCTGTTCCCTGGTGTATGCTTTTGTTGATTAATTGCAATCCTTGCTTTACTTGTTATGGACAATTAATGGAGTGGAAAGAACAATTTTGAGGTGTTGCAGACGTGGTTGTTTGATGGTGGGAAAGAATGCTAGTACGTCGCTGCTGAAAGAACAGGTGTGTGCTTTGAATAGGACAATATTTGACTGGTGGATCTATTAGGAAGTGCAACTTTTGAGTATTGTCCATTTTCAGCAATGGTTTAGTTCATGTTGTTCAACTAGGAAGTTCTTATTAAGTTTTAGTTGTGTTGTAAAAGCGTTTTGTATTGTTCCATAATAGCCTGATGGTGGATATCATTGACTAGATATGAATGAACCTACACACTTGAAAATAGATTTCCCCAATATCTGTAAGGAAAAGGTTGCGAACATGGGGACAGGGTTTATAAATATTTGTATATTGAAAAGTGAGTGATACTTCACAAGAATTGACTCGTGGGAAGTTTCCAATTGATTTGTTGATATGCCATGGCTGTTTTCTACTTGATTTGTTTGAAGCCTTTTTAGTATGAAAGAACCATTCATAATGAACATTTGTATCAGTTGTCTGGAGAAAGTTGAGTGTGTGGTGTTGCTATTTACAAATGGCAACAATTTATGCATGCTGTTATGTGTGATATTTGAGAACTCGTGCCTTCTTGAATGCGCATGCCATGTCTTTTGAGTTTATGTTTTAAGTAGCAGCAGAAGTAGGGACTATTAATTAGTGCTGAAGTGATCTGAATGTGACTTGGAACTCAGAAGCAGACTCATTTATCAAGTGATTTAGCATATGGGAGCTGGGAATCTAAGGATGAAGATGTATCTCCTACTCTTGAAGGCTTTAATGACTAGGAGAATGCCACGTACCCTGTTGTTGGATGTCTTATTTCTTGAGTTCCTAGCATTTATTTTCTTCTACTCGTATGCATCTCATTATGGTGACTGGTACTTTTTGCTGTTTTGTCGGTTCAGGCGAGGATGGTTGTGTCAATGCTAATAATCCATGGAAGGATGGATTGATGAATATGGTGACTTAACTATTAGCTTATCCTCCTCCGTTTTAATGAATCAAAACTTTTTTAAGTGTAGTTGAAATTAATTTTCCCCACTCTCTGTAGAGAAGAAAAAGACAGCAAACCAAGATGCACGGAGATGGAGTGTATAGATATTGTTGATGTTCTGTGGCTGTTTTAAACTTCATTTGTAACCCTTTTTAAGATGAAAGACCATTGATAAGGATCATTCTTATTAGTTTCTCAGAGAAAGTTCTGGCACTTTGATTTTTAGTGTGTGCGCTCCTATTTTCACTAGAAACAATTTAGCCTTCTCGAGTTAATAAACTAGCACGTGAGAACTTGGATTCTAAGGCCCTACTCCTGAAGGCTTTAATGACTGGGAGAAGGCCAAGCATCATGTTGTTGGATGCCTTATTTCTTAAGTTCCTAGCATCTTTTTGTTTCTACGTGCATGCGTCTCATTATGTTGACTGGTAAGTTTTGCTATTTTCATTGGTTTAGGCAAGGAGGGTTATGTCTATGCTAATAATCCATGAATGAATCGATGGATGGATGATGAATAACTTGCTCAGGATTTGTTGGCTGCTTCAAATTCAGGGTAATTTCTTTGTACTTTGGTTTTGTACTCTTGAGTAGTTGATATATCTCAAGATTTGTTGGCTGCTTTGGATCTGGAGTACTCTCTTGATGTTTTCGATCTTTTACTTTGAGTTGCCGGCGTGCCCTTGTACCTCCAACTTGGGTTTACTGTGAGAATTGCTTATTTCTTGGCATCTCTAGCTTTGCTTTTTTGCTGGTACCTTGTTATGTGGGTAGATGAACACTAGGGTTTCCTAACATTGGCAGTTTTAGGGCCCATGTTTCTTAATGAATCAAAGATGGTTGACTGAAACAGATTATGCTGTGTTGTTTTCTACAGTTTCTTGATGAATATGATCTACAGATCAAACTCCATGATAGTTTTCCATGCTTGCATAGAACTGGGGCACATCACTTTCTTAAGAGGTACTACGTAGAAGACTAAACTCTAAAATCGTTGTGTGCCAGATTAGTTCAGTACATGGAAAGAATCATTTCCCCCCCAAACATGTAAAATTCCCTTCAAAATGGGATTTGAACCTGAGACCATCATGTTGAGAGCAGAAGTGCTGCTCACAACAGATTTATTAGTCAGATCTTGCTATTGCATGCTGCATTGACCCCTGACATGATAAACCTTTGTAACCATTGATCAGGGAAATGATAAGACCCTCTTCAAATTCTTCATTCGAGATTCTCGAGTAGATTCTAAAGAGACTACTAAATTTCCAGGCAGAAATGAAGGGAAAAGGACGTGAAAAAGGGAAACAATGGACAAATCCCGTTAAACAGGCCAGCGTTCGGATCATTGTCTAGACCCTCATAGAGTAAGAGTATAAGTAATTATGTTTTTGGTAGCATTCAGACCAAGAAGTCGATATGTCCGAGTGGTTAAGGAGATAGACTTGAAATCTATTGGGCTACGCCCGCGCAGGTTCGAACCCTGCTGTCGACGTTTTTTTTTTTCCCTTCATGCCCTCGCAGCATATACAACCTGACACTGTAGACGCATTGTCCTTATCGTAAATTAGCCCGTAGCCTCAAAAGCTGCATGCCCTGGCAGCATAACAACAGTCCAAGACATATATAAAAAAAAATATGTTATTTTTAATATTTTTATAACCCAAACGCATTTTCAAAAGTACTTTGGTAACGGAAAACAAAACTACCCTCTAACAGAGTTACCAAACGGGGTTAAAAGGAAATGAGAAGCAAAGAGGAGATATATATATATAAATATATCTTAATGAAGAGAAACCAAAACAGTCGATATGTCCGAGTGGTTAAGGAGACAGACTTGAAATCTGTTGGGCTTCGCCCGCGCAGGTTCGAACCCTGCTGTCGACGCTTTTCTATCTTTTGACTTCTAGATTAAATTGTATTTTTATTTGGTCCTTGAAGTTTTCAGATTTTATTAATGTGGTACCTGTACTTTTTAATCTTGCATGGATCCTCCATTAAGGTTTCTCCATTCAACTTCTTTCCAACTTACGATTAGCTGACGGAATTGGATAGGTAATGAAACTATTTTAAGAAATTTTCTTGAGTGAAGACTTAATGGTACCATTATAGTAATTGGTATTGAAGTTTTGAATTATTCAAATTTTTATTTGAATTATGTATTTTAAGATGCTTGAACTATGTATAAATTTTTATTTAAAGCATAAAATTTTTTTAAATGTATATTAAAATTCTTTATGATTTTACAATCTATTTTTACAACACAAGTTTATTTTGTATTTTTTATGCCGTGTTAAAATCGTGATTTTAACAACTTAATGAAGAGAATGAATCAAGAGTAAAGGGATCACATATACCATCAATTTTGTTTTACTTATTCTTCCCATTAATGTAACATAAGCGTTCGTAATGTATAAATGGCTGCTCTTAAATTTTGTCATACACGGCTCGAATTAACTTCTTTTTTTTTTTTTTTACAGGAGATAGTTTATATCAATTTTCATCAGATCATCTAGTTAGATTAATAGAGTTTTATTGGATTAATATTTAATTTAATTTAATTAAAAATATTAGCATAATCAAACTTTTAATCCTAAATTTTTTAGATCAATTCACTAAGCCGTGCATGATTTAACACAACTTTTCAAAATTTAAACATTGTAAAATAAAAGCAAATGAAAATATTTTTCGTCAGAGTAATTAAGATTTAACTCCAACATCACTATAAGAATGTAATCTTCTCATGAATCTCCAAAGTATTCTACTTCCGACTAAACCAAAAAAAAAAAAAAAAGAACTTAGATCTTGATGCCAGCCAGATAAACCAGAGAGAACTGTGCTCTGAATCAATAATTGCTGGAGGTGTTAGGTTGTCCAAGCTCAGTCCCGTGGAATGCCCTAACTGTAACAGGCCATTATCCTCTCACTTTCAAAAGAAACTTCCACTGAGCACCAACACCTTCTTCCGTATTCAGATATCCCATTCCATACCTTTCTCTGTAGAAAACCCAAATCATCCATGGAAGCAGCCATGGACGAGTGGTGGCTGCTACATCATTGACCCGGTCTCTATATTGTTTTTTCTGCCTGCTAAATTATTGACCCTGTCTCTTTTTAGTATTGTGTTAATGGATATTTTTTAAAATATATTTTATTTAGAAATATATTAAAATAATATTTATTTATTTATTTTAATATTAATACATCAAACAATTCCAAATAAATAAATTTTTGCCAAGGATTCGGACCCCGTTCCCGGACGGTATCTTCGTCAACAAAATGGACGGTTCAGATTCCCGTAAAGGAGTGAACACAGTCTTTTCATTTGTATAGAA
>Ga0325401_1006562_pt1 | contig 11247 bp, 6 predicted proteins | sample PopdelMetagenome_FD_205666 | JGI IMG/M metagenome (GOLD analysis project Ga0325401, IMG submission 205666) | Populus deltoides microbial communities from Bellville, Georgia, United States - Xylem-PdKOR-R2 | ecosystem: Host-associated > Plants > Phyllosphere > Stem > Wood/Secondary xylem | place...
AAAGCACTAACAATACAAAACTAACAATAAGGAAATATTCCTCCCATTACACTAGTTTCCAGCAACCATCAGTAACTAACAAAGACCCATTCCTCATTCACCCCACATCCCTGCACACGTCCCTGCACCATGCATATTCCCACGTACCATTCTACTCTGCAGGGATAACCATATCATAATGAAACCAGATTAGAAGGATAGGTAACTATATGGTGAATTGCTCATGATATAATGTAAGGATAGATAACAATTATTAGAAGAATAGGTAATTATATGGTGAATTGGTCATGATATTATGTAAAGATAAGTCCTATATGTTGTTTTCAAATTCTTGAAGGTTGGTCCGGAAAGCCAACCAAAATATAGTGTATATATAAAAGCTAATATGGTTATGAAAAAAAAACAGGTGAAAAAAAATTAAAAGTATTGTGAACAAAACTAGGACACGTACAAAATGTGGTTGTGAGATAAAAATAAAGTATGGAATGAATATGGCATATAAGGAAACAAGATGTGGAAAAGTTAGAATGAACCTCACGAATTCAAAGTTATAAAGAATATTTTTTATTAAGATGAGCTATAACTAAAACTAAGAGTTGTTACGTAATGACAATGATGGATAAATGCTATAATGATGGGAAAATAATTTATTATAAGATAATGAGAATATATATAACATTGAAAATTAATTTAGGTGTGATGTATTTATTATAAGAGTAAAGAAATTAGTTGTACTTATATAGTTGTTAAACGATAGTAATCATTATAATATAAAAGAGTAATATGGCTTACTAGTTTATTTGCTCATGTTTCATCACGGGTCAAACCATGTTTTTAACAACATAAAAAAAGAGTTATTAAAAGTGCATAGATTTTTTTTTATGATGCTATAAACTCAGGCAAGATGATAAATCTTTAAGAGTAACTTAATGTGAATTGGTTTATTTAACAAGTTTAAAGGAAACTTGGATGATATATTTTTTTTAATTTTTAAAAACTAATGTTGGATGATAAAATTAAAAAAAATAAAAAATAAAAGAGAATATCAAGCCACGTAAACTTTTAGAACTAGCAATCCAAGATATTAGATAAAAAATATCATCCATGAAAAAGAGCGAAACTCAATTCAGAATAAATATAACATCGAATGATGAATTATTATTATTATTATTATTATCATTATAGCTACCACCGTTATTACTATTATCAATAAGAAATATCATAATTGTTATTAATATTATTTTTATTATTATTATTGTTGGTTATACTATTATTATAATTATTATCACTGCCACTATAACTAATATTATCATCATTATTATTATTATTATTAAATTTGCAAAAACAAATATTATTAATATTAACAAAAAAAAAATAAATTTGATTTGAAGGATAAAATTAAAAACTATAAGAGTTTTAAAAAGAGAGTCAAGGGAAAAAAATAAGAAATTAAAAGTAGAAGGACCGAATTGAAAAACATAATATACACAAATTAGAATTAAAGGACTAAATTGTAAATAAATAAAACTCAAACAAAAGAGAAAATGATCAAAATCAAAACAAAGAGGATGGATTATGAAACACCAACAAAAAATAGGGATGAATTTAGGAGAACTGAAACTATAAAAAGAATAAAAACAAAATAAGAAATTAAAAAAATAAGGATTGAAATGAAAAACAAAACATATAAGAAATTATAATTGAAGGATAAAATTGAAAAAAAAAATTCTATAAAAGAAATAAGAACAAAATAAAAAATTCAAATAATGAGGAATGAAATTGAAAAACAACAAACGAAGAGGACAATTGTGCACTTTAGTTGTCAGGAGAGAGAAAATAAAAAAAAACAAAACAAAAATGAGCATTAACGACAATCCAACCATTATAAGTCTAGATGCACCACACCATGTAGAAGAGGGTATGGCTGCGCATCTAGAGAGATGGTGGATGGCCATATTTGGCCATCGGACAGCATCACATGCGCCACTTAAATGGCACGGACGCCGCCCACTCGCTGGTGCGTGTGGAGCATGTGCTGATAGCTTTTCAATTAAAAAATAAAAAATAAAACATGAAAATACAAAAACACTTCATGGTTCTCTTAATTACACAAAATATCCATTTGAAAATACCAAAATACCCCCAAAGGCAAATCTTATTTTTTAATCTTTTATTGTACATGAAAATTGAAAAAACCTGAAATACCCTTTCTAGCCACCCATCTTTTTTTATCTTGGAGACAGAAATATTTTTACTGTTATGAATATTGTGGGAAACCAAGAAAGCCTTTGGTCAATAGTTCTAAATTTTGTTGACTCTAGGGGTAAAAGAATATTTTTACTGTGTTAAAAAATTAAAAGAGACATATATAACCCAAAACAATCTTTTAATGACCATTGAGCTAGAGAAAAAGATTTTTTTTAAAAAAAAAACCCTAGATTAAAGGTTTAAATTTAAGTCACTCAAGGGTAAAAGAATAACTTCATTGTAGCAATCTACAATAATATATATGATGAGCTACAATAAAATCCCCACATGGTTTAGCTTTTGTTAATATGACCCTTATGTGTTACAAGTATTTTCTTGAAAATCTTATCTACAGTTGTCATAAAGGGTAAATGAGTCGCCTTGTCTTCTAGGTTGAATGGATCCATGTATTTATCTAAGGGATATTTGAGAACGATTTTTATGTATGTAATTTTAGAAAGTGTTGAAAAAACATTCATGTGAAATTATAAATTTTGTATTATTAAACACGTTGATAAGTTATTGGATGATGAGTGAATGATGTCTATATATAAAAAACATTACCCGAATTTTTAAGTATAAGATCGTAGGAAATAGGTGTAATTGCATTGGAAAATACAGGGTGTTGCAAAATAAGTGAAAAGAGGTGCTTAGAACAATCTCTGTCCAAATAAATAAATAAGAAAAGAAATTCTTTAAAAAAAAGAGAGAAAAAATGTTTTCTCAAACAAAATGTTCACTTTTACCATGATTTTGTTTATTATTATCATGTCAACTTAGAATATTTGGCATAGCTTCTTCTTTTAGATACTTTTTAAAAGTGTTTTTGGTTTAAAAAAATATTAAATTTATGTTTTTTTAGTATTTTTTTATGGTTTTGATGTATAGGTGTCAAAAATAAAAAGAATATAAAAAACAATTCATTTTCAAATAAAAAACTATTTTAAAAGACATCATGCACTACAATCTCAAACACCCTCTTAAAAGCAATTTGATATTTGACTAAATATAAAAGTAAAAAACAACAAAAAATTGTTAACGCGTGCTACACACATACTAACATGTAGGAGGCGCCTACATCCTTCGAACAATGCATCCGGAGCTTCCTGACTGTGAAAATCCCTTTTGTTATTTAATTGAAAGCGTCGTTGCGTTTTTCTTTTTTTTAGCGAGGCGTATGGTCATTAGTGGCACGGTTTGTCATCAATGACATTTTCTATTTATTCCCTCTTTTTTTTTTCTCCTTCCCATGAGAATTTTCACTTTCATCCTTATTTTTTTGATTTTTTATTTTTGTTCTTGACTTTTTTATAAAAAATTTATTTGTTTTGAATTTTATCCTTCAATCTTAATTTAGAATATGTGGTTTTTTTTTCAATTTGGTCTTTTTTTTTTTTACCTTTTGTTAAATTAATTTTTCTTTTTAATTTCACCATTCAATAAAAAAATTATTTGTATTTGTTATTTTAATTTTGATACTTATTCTTTTGATTTTTTTAATGCTTTTGTAAAATTAATTTTTCTTTTCAATTTCACCTCAAATGAAAGATAAATTTTATTATGTTTCAGTTTTGATCCTCATTATTTTAATTACTATTTTTTAATCCTGTTGTATAATAAAAATTATTTTTTCAATTACATTCTTCAACATTTGATTGATTGAAAATTAAATTTAGATAGGATGCTTCTAATAATAACTCGAGTTAAAAGTTTGAAAAATTAATTCAGTATATCCTTTGTTTTTTTTTTAAATGAACTTAATAGGTTTTTTTTTGTTTTTTTTTCTATCAAGTTACATAGTTTTTATAATTTGAGCCATTTGAGCTAAAAAAATTTATAAGATAACCTGAGCTATTTCGACCCTATTACTAGGATTATATATTTTTCATGCTAAATTAAATTGAAGCAAACCAATTTTTTAAGTTTTTTTAATCTAATTTCATCCTTTCATATTTAATAAGCCAAGAATAAAACTACATCAATATCCCTTTTTTTGAAAAAATATTTTTTTCCATGTTATCATAATTTTCTTTTAATTTAGTTCATCTGCTGTTGTCCATTTATCTTCCTTCTTTGACACACGTTCGCAGCATTTGAGCATTACTTTTCATGCAAAATAAATCAAGCCCGTCCACAGCTAGTTGCATCTAATTGCAATTTTGTAAGTTGTTGGTGAGAAACTGATAACTCAAAAAGAAAAAAAAAAGATTTATGATAAAAAAAAAGGGCAAAGAATTTATTTAAATAATCAAATTAATAAATAAATAATAATAATTTATGGTAGAAAACCTTGTCCGAAAGAAAAGAGGGGTTTTATTTATTTAATAATCAAGATAATTTATGATTTAGAATAAAGCTGGAGAAAAAAATATAAAACAAATTGAAAATTGATAATAACAATATCATTATTAAAACACTTCAATATATAATGAATTTTTTGAAATAAAATAAAAATAAAAATGAGGAAACCCGCAAAAAAATAGACTTAAAACTAGCCAAGAATAATTTGCATACTTCAGGAATAGCCACGGTTCCGTACTCCATCTACTTAAATTAACATATACTAGTTGACAATCATGTGTTAAAATTGACATGATTTATTTTCATATATAGTTTTCATTTCCTAAATCACTTAAATTATATCAATTTTAATTCAATTAGTATACATAATTAAAAAAAAATTGAAGTACAACATAGTGAATATTCCTAGAAGAAGAGACTAATACAAAAAAGGCAAAAACAGAGACAAGAACAAAAATATAAAATATGTCTAGTAAGTTTATGTAATTTCAAAGAAAAGTATAGAAAGATAAGTCACTTTCTTGATAGATCCATCTTCACTCTCTCTATCTCTTCTATTCCAAAACTGAAATTAACCCACTTTCTTGATAGATCCATCTTATACACGTTCAAACAATTTATTCTGAAACCAATAATTCCCTCGCACAAAAGAAAAAAAATCCAGGACAAAGGGAAAATTCAAACGTATCATCTAATCACAAAAACAATAAAAAACCAAACAAAATATCTGAAATCAGTATTTATTCCCAAATTAGGAGCACACAAGTTCAGAGAAAAAAAAAATAGTATATTAAGCCAGAAGATGCCTGGAATGGGAATTAAAAAATGGCTGGCTTCTTAACAACAGAAGTATGAAGGACTTCCCTAAATGCAAACTCACCATTATAATAATATTCAGTCGGATTACATAGGAAGGCCGCAACAAAGAACAAAGAGAAGCCAGGACTTGACAGCATCTTGAAATTTGAAACTAGGTACGAGTTCTGCTGCTTTCTGCATTTCTAATTGGATAGAAGTATGGATGGGCCTGCATGGTAACAAGGTCGGTCACCACTTACAAAGCAACGATATATGAGTGAAGAAACAAATAAAAGAAAGGTTGCCACCCCCCACCCCCAATTCTCCCCTCAATTACTCCACAGGACAAAAAGCAACCAATAGCTATGCATATGACAAGGTTAATAAAAACCACCAGTCAAGGGTTTTTGTCAACAGACAAGGAGCAGGGGCATACCATAGCTTCTTTTGCAGTTGGCCTTTCTTGGTGATCATATCGCAGCAACTTGTCGAGGAAGTCAACAGCCTTTAAAGAGGAGAAATAGAAAAGAAAGAAAAAGGCATGATTTAAAATATATTTAACAATGAACAAATAATCATTTTAAATTTATAAATGAATTTCTACCTCAGGAACTGCCAAATGTTGATTGTCAACATTAATAAACTTTGACCACGGTTTCCGGCTATGCCTGTAAAAGAAAAGAATTTTCTTAAGAGAACTGGTTCTCTAAATATAATCAATTGAAGTTATCAGCACACATGACCAACCTCCCAACAAGTGCAGCAAGATGCAGATCTAACTCTATGCGATACCTATTCAAATAGGCATTCAGCTCATCTGTTCCAAGTACCTGGCACATAAGATCAAGAATGATTACATTTCCATCTTTATCCATCACATTCTTAAAACAAGTTCTAAGCATGTTACAGTAAAATTCCACAAATACAAAGCTTGTCAATGCAAGACAATTCTGCCATATAGGTTGTCAGGCACCATCAAGTACATTAGGGGAAAAAAGCTTCTGAAAAATAGCAGAAATGCCTTAGCAAGCAAGCAACCAGTCATGCACACAAATGCACACACTCTCAAGATGAAGTATGTTTGATCCCTATAGCTCTCCAAATTTCCAACCTTCATCCTAAAAATATTAAAAATCACGATCTCCACAGGTGGTCAAACCATTGCAATGTGGTCCTTACATCCAGATAGATACCAAAGCTGGGCTGAAATTTGATGGACACCTTCATATAATTAAGGATTTTCTTTTAATAGTTTATTTATGTAATATTTTTTGTGATAGTTTGGATGGCTAAAATTTAATTATTTTTAAGAGCTAGGATTTCATTTACATTGGGTTTTGCTAGTATTCAAGGGCTGTTACTTCTGTAATGAGAACAATTTTTATATTTTGATAATTTCATAAAGAGTTTGTTCTTTCTTTCTGGTTATTCGACCCAGACAACCAGCCTTTGGCTGTGTTAACTATCTTTCTCCTTTTCTTCATTTGTCATGCTATACACCATGGAAGCAATTTAGCATATTTTTTGTAAACTAACTTTCCTAACCAAACTGGCCAATACAAAAAAGGCAAGGCCCAAAAGATACCCAAAGACATTGATCTCACTTGCTGATCAATGGTCATCTAGAAAGTCGATGAAATGATTTACAAGATGGGTGCTCCTGATATTTTTTACTCAACTTTTATCCAATCATTTCACATACCTTAGCTATTTTGACCAGCTGATCATAATTATCATGCCCATAGAAGAATGGCTCCTTACGGAATATCTGCAAAACACAACAGCAATAACGAGATTACCACATATTTTGGCATTACCTCAAAATTCATTCTACCCTATCTGCCATCCAAGCAAGAATAGGCAAGCACACCAAGGTCCACTTGTCTGTGGCATTAGTAACACTATCACAGACATTAATACATGTACATAGAGCAATGGCAGGCCAGTCATGTAAGTTCATAAAGAAGCAAGCCATAATGGACCAGGCCACAATTCTGAGGTGGACATGTGTACTTGCACGCACGACAAATAATGTGCAAGATGAGAAAAGTGGAAGTTAGAGAGGACACCCACCATTCCAGCAAACATACAACCAAGGCTCCATAAGTCCAAAGAATAGTCATAGTCTTGCAGATCGACAAGAAGTTCAGGGCCTTTAAAGTATCTGCAGATCAGAAATGGAATAACAGATTAAAAAAGAATTGCCACATCAATTCACCGGTTTGAGTAAAATGACAAAATAAAAAGAGGGCTTAACTCAGAGACAGATGGGTTTAAGAACTGGATGGATATGATACCATTTAAGAACCGGCAGTAACCACAGAGAAGCATAGGAGTATGATCAATTATCAAATACATCATCAAGTTTTAACATATGGTTATAAACTTGTATTTTGTTGCATTTATCCTAGTTATATCATATTACTATTGTATTTATTTAGTTAAAAGAAACTGCCAAATCAATTCACCGGTTTGAGTAAAATGACAAAATTCAAAGAGGGCTTAATTCAGTGATGGATGGGTTCATAGATCGTTTAAGAACTGGCAGTAACCTTCCGCATAGGAGCATGATCCATTACAACATCAAGTTTTAACACTGTTATAAACTCATATTATGTTTGCATAAATCCTAGTTATATGATATTACTATTGTGTTTATTTAGTTCAATTACTAAATAAATGCATACATTACTTAAAACAAGCTGAGAGTTGCTATTTATTTATAACTCTAGTGGCCACAACCATTTCAGCAGCAGCAACAAAGGCTTAGCGTTTGGTATTGTGGTAGTGGTTGCTTTTGAAAGTGCTTTTCGCTCGAAAATGCATCAAAATAATTTTTTTTTATTTTTTAAAATTCATTTTTGACATCAGCACATCAAAACAAACTAAAAACAAAAAATTAATTTTAAGCAAAAAAAAATCAAATTTTTGTGAAACGCCATTTGGGTCACGTCCCCAAACAGAGTTAATCCAAACAAAACTGGGCAACATTAATTGACCAAAACAGCTTCTGGAAACAAAAGAACAAGAAGTGGTATTGACTAGAGAAAGAAACATGGGAACATACATTTTCAAAAGTTAATGAAAAAGTGACAAACCTTGAAGCAACACGAACATTGTATTCTTTCCCAGGGTGATAAAATTCTGCAAGCCCCCAATCTATCAGACGAAGTTTCCTTTGCTCATGATCAATCATGACGTTATGAGGCTTCACATCTCGATGCATGATACCTTGTGAGTGGCAATAATCCAATGCCTACAGAAAAGGATACGTATACTTAAAGATTAAACAAAACAATTTCAATTCCACAATAGTAACATTAAACAGCAGAATCGCAAGTTTGCACTGGATCTATCACAAATATAAATCAAACAATCGTTTCTCAAAATTAGGCTGGTATTTCCAAAAGCACTCTAACTTCCAAAGGGAGTTAGCAGAAAAACACTCTTTTAGAAACAACATACAAAGCCTCAGCCTTCTTCATAGTAGCAAAAAATGTCACAAAGGTGGCAAGCAAATGTCACATTCATTTTGTTCAAACAATATTTACATCAGGATTACATTTTCTACACCATCCAAAAGAATTACAATAAAGAGAGGAGATAAACTGCATTGCTGAGATAAAATGCATTGCTGAAGCACTGGACAGAAATCACCACCCCACCATTAGAGCTATAATGATTGCAAGAGAAACATACTTGACAACAGCCAACTTCCTACCTGGCTATCTAATCTAGCACACAATGTAAAGGAACTTCAACCTTGCATCACTAAAAAGACAATTGGAGACAAGAAGCATTAGGTAAGATACTGTTAATGCCTTTTCCATCCTTTTAAATGCATGTGTCAATGTCATTTTATGCGGTAATGCTGATCTTGTCAGTTGGAGAGAAAGGAAAACGATGTGCTTACCTTCAGAAGCTCGTAGATGTAATACCTAATATCAAAGTCTGAAAGTGTCGGATAAAGCACTTTAAAATCAGTATTATTCACATATTCAAAAATGAGACTTGGAGTCTTTGATTGTTGATCTCTAACAATATCAAGCAACTTCACAATATTTGGTCCTCCACAGAGATTCTGCAGTATTTTAATCTCTCTCTTAATCTGCATCAAGTACGAAAAAACAAAGTCAGTCGCCAAAAAGGCAACCTATAAAGTGTAGACTAGGCCCACAAGACAAAAAATAGTGAAACCAAAACAGAGAAGAAAAGGGTAGCTATACTGTGTACTAAATCACATGCACGAAGAAAATTTCTCTTTGAAGATTAAGCACAGGCATAAGCTATCACTCAAGCATCTCAAGGTTGCTTTGGGTCATAATCCAGGGGAACCACGAAGGAACTTGAGGCTACAGAGTGGTTAGCTAACAAGGAGTGGAAAGTTCAGAAAGTGCAAAGCAATAGCTAATAAGGGATGAAAGATCAGCAAGTGTAAGTAAATAACATGATGAAACGCTGTCCACCAGACATAGAGATTTACAACATATCTATGGTAAGAATGATGGTCTGTTTTTCTGTTTGATGAACAATTAAAAAAAAAAACATTTCACAATAAGACCTTCATTAAATGATTTATTAATCCACAAAACATAAGGGATAAACAAAATTATTCTAGAAGAACCGCTAAGATTACTATTCTCAAAAAGAATCGAACAACAACATATCACTTCAAACACGAAACAAGAGAGGGAGAACAAAACAAATCTACTAACTTTCTTTTTCTTCACGGGTTTGAGAATCTTAATTATGCATTTTTCACTATCCGTGCAATGCACTCCCTCGAAAACTTCACTGTATTTCCCCCTCCCAACCTTCTTTACCACCTCATAATCATCCTGCTCCCTGCATAACCAATCAACAAATACACCAATTTCAAGAATCAATCTAAGAGCGACAGGATAGGGAAAAAGACGAATATACCCCCATTGAACGGTTAGAGACTCGTAGTCCCAATAGTCTTTAGGACGGATCACATTGATATCAGCATAAACCCTAGCCTTGGAAGGAGCGCCAGGACGGCGAATCGATTTGCCAATTTTCTGAGCCAGCGTGTCCGGAGGAGGCACCAAAGACCTAAATCGGTGAGGAAGACGGTGTTGTATCTCTTGTTGTCCTTGTTTTTGGTGAGAGAAGGCAGTGGTTGAAGAAGCGAATTGACGTAAGAGAGTAGAAATGGATGATGATTGAGGAGAAGAGAAGAGAAAAGAATTATTATTATTATTATTATTATTATTATTATTGCGAATAAATAAAAGAGAAGAAAAGAGGGTTTTGTTGATATTGTTCTTCTTCTTCTGTCGTTGACGATTCAAGATTGTTGTGAGTTTTTGCTGTAGCAAAAGAGGCCTTATGGCCATCTAATCACTTCGTTTAATTAGGCAAAAAATAATTATGTAAGTAATTATAAATTTATAATAATAAAAGTGTGCTGTTTTTATCCGTGTAATTAGTTAGCCGGAGAAGGAGTCGCTTTATGGCCAAATCTCATACTACTCCTCTAACTATATAAATGCTTTCAATTCAGCCCTCTAATGACCAATTTTATAAATTAAATTTCCCATTCAATCTCATACTACTCCCTTTCCTTTTATTAACATAATTGGAAAATATCTTAAGCCCTACAAGTGTGAGTTATGTATTTACCCAAATTTTATATGAAAGAACCCGATTTTCACTCTCATTCCACGTGTACAAAATAGTTTCAATTATCTTGTCTTTATTGAAGGTCATACTTGGATTTTTTGCTCCTAAGACTTGAAAAGGTTAAGTCAGTTAGAAAACATAGGCATTTGCACCACTTAATGTTGGCTAAAGGACTTGATTCAGATTGATAAGTTCGGTATTTTGTGTATGTGGCTCGGAGATTTCCTTTTCCTTTTCCTTTTCCTTTTCCTTTTT
>Ga0325401_1006565_pt1 | contig 11247 bp, 11 predicted proteins | sample PopdelMetagenome_FD_205666 | JGI IMG/M metagenome (GOLD analysis project Ga0325401, IMG submission 205666) | Populus deltoides microbial communities from Bellville, Georgia, United States - Xylem-PdKOR-R2 | ecosystem: Host-associated > Plants > Phyllosphere > Stem > Wood/Secondary xylem | place...
GGGCCAGGCCCATGTCGGTGCGCACCTGCCAGCCGCGGTCGGTCCACAGCTCCGGCCGGGCGTACCCGCCGTCCCCGACGAACTGCGCGTACTCGGCGACGGTGACCGGCACCCGGCCGATCCGGAAGGCGGGGACGACGACGGTGTGCGCGCCCCGCTCGTTGTCCAGGCTGAACGGCTCGCTCGTGCCGTCGACGCCGATCCCGGCGGGCCCGCCGGGCACCAGCACGCGAGTGCCGGCCACGCCGGCGCGGCCGGGCGGCAGGGGTGCGCCGCCGCCCAGCAGCGCGGGGCCCGAGCGCAGCTGGAGGGTCTGCAGCATCGTCTCGTCGTGCTGCTGCTCGTGGCTGACCACCATGGCCACCTCGAAGGCGTCGGCAGCGGCGTCCGAGATGCGGTCGAGCACCCGCTCGCGCACCTCGGCGACGTACCGGCGGGCCTCGACCGGGGGCAGCAGCGGCAGCTGGGCCCGCACCGCGCGGGGGTGCGTGAACGCGTCGTAGAGCTGCTCGACGTCGGGGCGCAGGATGCCGCACCGCCCGGCCTCGCCCCCGCGCAGCAGCCAGAGGTCCTCCTGCTGGCCGATGTGCGCGAGGTCCCAGACCAGCGGGCTCATCAGCGGGTCGTGCTGGCGCAGCAGCTCGGGCTCGTCGATGTCGGTGAGGTGCAGGGTGCGCTCGCGGGCCGCGGCCAGGTCGCGCACCACGGTGTCGATGTCGGTCATGCCGGGTCCTCTCCGGTGGCGGCCGCCAGCAGGGCGGCCTCGGGGCCCGAGGCGCGGGCGGTGGTCAGGACGGCGTCGCCCGGGCTGCGGCCGGCCTCGACCAGCTCGGCGAGGGCGTGCACCGTGGCGCGCAGGTCGTCGGGGACGCGGTCGGCGGCCGCGGTCAGGCAGGCCCGGGCGGCGGCGTGCAGGGCGGGGTCGGCCAGCCCGCGGTGGGCGGCGTCGGTCCAGCGGCCGACCACGGGCAGGCAGGCCTCGGCGGCGGCGTCGGCGGCCACCGGGTCGTCGAGCAGCACGGCGGTGGCGGCGGCCAGCGCGGGCCACCAGGGGCTCGCGTCGAGGTAGCGGATCTCCAGGAACCCGCGCAGCCGCACCGGCGGGAACAGCGTGGTCAGGTGGTAGTCGAGGTCGCCGGCCGAGGGGCGCCGGCCCCCGAGCAGCACCCGGCCGGACGCCCAGTCGGCGAAGGTCACCCGGTCGGTCACCGGCTCCGCGCCGCCGTCGTCGGTCCAGCGCACGAGCATCACCGGTGCGGCCAGCGCGTACTCGGCCCACTCCTGCGCCGGGTCGCGGCGTCCGAGCAGCGGGCCGCAGCGGGCCTGGTCGAGGTCGCCCCACACCTGCTGGCGGGTCGAGGCCCACCCGGTCTCGCGCCCGGCCAGCAGCGGTGATGCCGCCGAGACCGCCACCAGCACCGGGCCCAGGGCGTGCGCCAGGGCCACGCGGTCGCGCTGCTCGCCCCGCTCGCCGGCCTCGAGGTTGACCTGCAGCGATGCGGTCGAGGTCATCATCGCCGCACCGGCCCGGGGGCAACCGACCGCGGCGAAGTGCTGCTCCATGGCCAGGTAGCGGGGGCCGGGGCTGACCCGCGCCGAGGGCCGCAGCGGGTCGGTGCCCAGCGGGGCCAGGCCCAGCCGGTGGGCGGCGAGGGCCTCGCCGACGACGGCGGTGTCGGCCCGCAGCGCGGCCACCGCGGCGGCGACGTCGTCGCCGGGCGAGCCCGAGAGCTCGACCTGCCCGCCCGGCTCGAGGGTCACCCGGCTGCCCCCCGGCAGCGGGGGCAGGGCGTCGACGACACCGGTGGTGCGCGCCCACGGCACGCGCCGGGCCGGTGCGCCCAGGTCGACGAGGTGGGCCTCGAGCTCGAGCCCCACCGGGCCGGCGGCGCGCGCGACGAGGGCGTGCTCCTCGACGTGGGCGCGCGCGGCGTCGACCCCGGCGAGCGGGCGCAGGTGCTGATCGGTGCCGTGCATGGCCGAAGCCACCCCCTCCAGGTCCGGACCGGTCGATGGACGACCGCGGGTCGGTGCGGGGGCGACCGGCGTGGCGCTGGCCGTCCTCGTCGTCCAGGGTGCCCCCGGGTGCCGGGCCCGGGCAAGCCGGGGTGGGTGGCCGGCAGGTGGACACGGGGTGGTGAGGTGGAGGGGTGGAGCGCCGGGACCGGGACGACGAGGGCCGCGCCCGCAGCGCGCGCCCCCGCGACGGTCTGGGCCGGCCCCTGCCCCACGGGGTGCCGGGGGAGCCGCGGGCGCCGGAGGGCGTCGTGCGCACCCCGGCGCAGACGCTGGCCGAGGCCCAGGAGCTGCTCGACGCCGGGCGCCCCTTCCACGCCCACGAGGTGCTCGAGGACGCCTGGAAGACCGGTCCGGCGGCCCAGCGCGAGCTGTGGCGGGGGCTGGCGCAGCTCGCGGTGGGGCTGACCCACGCCGCCCGCGGCAACACCACCGGGGCCCGCACCCTGCTCGACCGGGGCGCGGGGCACACGGAGGCGGCGGCCGACGTCGCCGCCGAGCTGGGCGTCGACGCGGCAGGGCTGGCCCGGTGGGCCCGGCAGGTCGACCCCGCCGACCCCGGCCCGCCGCCGCGCCTGCGGGCATGAGCCGCACCGGGGCGTCGGCGGCCCCCGCGCCGGGTCGTCGTCGGCGAGGGCAGGATGGCCCCGTGCGCACCCTCGCCCGCCCTCCGGCCCTGCTGACCGCCCTGGCCGTGGGCGTGGTCGTCGCCGGGTGCTCCGCCGGCTCGACGGGCACCGCGGACGACGTCGTCACCGGCAGCGCGACCCCGAGCCAGGCGCCCATCAGCCCCCGGGTGTCGTTGGCGCCCGCGCCCACCCCGACGGCGGCGGTCACCGGGTTCCCGATCGGCACGGCCGTCCCGGTCGACTACGGGTACACCGTGGCGGTCACCGCCGTCTCGCTCGACGCCGAGGCCGCGGTGACCGCCGTGTCCCCCGAGGCGACCGCGCCCAACGGCCGCATGGTCCTGGTCGACCTCACCGCGACCCCGACGCCGGGGGTGTCCACGCCGTCGACGGGCGTCCTGGGGCTCTCGGTGCGGCTCGTGGCGGGCGAGGAGTCGTACGGGATGTGCGACGACGCCGGCGAGCTGCTGGCCCCGGTCCTGGCCCCGCCGGCACCCGACGGGTCGCTCAGCTGGCAGGTGTGCCTGGACGTCACCCCGGAGGCCGCGGTGCCCACGTCGGCGGTGGAGGTGTCGGACCCGATCGCGCTCACCGTCGGCGGGAGCGCCGTCACCTGGTCGCTGGGCTGACCCCGCCGGGCCTCGGGCCCGGCGCCCGCCGGGACGGCGGCGCTCAGCCGGGTGGGCGCAGGGCCTCGACGGCGCGGTGCAGGAAGGCGGAGACCACCCGGACGTCGTCCTCGGGCATGGTCGCGAGGACGTCGCCGACCCGGTCGGCCATCGGGGTGAAGAACTCGCGGGCCAGCGCGCGGGCCCGGTCCTGCACCCGCAGCACCACCTGGCGGCGGTCGGTGCTGCTGCGCTCGCGCACCAGGTGGCCGCTGCGCTCGAGCCGGTCGACCAGCGCGGTGGTGGCCGGGGAGGACAGCCGCAGCTCGGCGGCGAGCCGACCCGGGGTCATCTCGCGGCCGGAGAACTCCGCGCCGACGACCACGGCCAGGGCGTCGAGGTCGGTGCGGTGCAGGTCGTGGGTGTCGCCGAACACCGCCGCGGTGCGGTTGCTCTCGACGGCGACCTGGCGGAGCAGCAGGGCGACCTCGCGGTGTGCTGCGTCCATCGTCACCCCTCGTTTGGTCCGAGTACTTCCACGGTAGAGACATCTCGTCGTCGAGCAACGTGCGAGGAGCGAACCATGAAGGACAGCACCCGGGTCGTGGCGGTCGTGGTGGCCGCCGTCGCCCAGATCGTGGGCAGCCCGCTGGGCACCCTGGTCTCGGGCCGCAGCGTCGGGGACGTCAGCGACGGGGCCCGCTCGCTGGTCACCCCGGCCGGCTACGCGTTCTCCATCTGGGGCCTGGTCTTCCTCGGGTCGCTGGCCTGGGCGGTGTACCAGGCCCTGCCCGCCCAGCGCACCCGGCTCGTGCACCGGGTGACCGGCTGGCCGCTGGCCCTGGCCTTCGCCGGCAACACCGTCTGGGAGGTCGTCTACCCCCTCGGCGGCGCCTGGCAGTACGTCGCCCAGGTGCTCATCTTCGGCATCACCGCCGCGGCGGCCGTCGGCTTCGCCCGGCTGCAGCGCACCGAGGTGCAGCACGACCTCACCGGCGCCGCCCGGGTGCTCCCGGCCGCCACGGCCGGGCTGCTGCTGGGCTGGGTGACCGTCGCGCCGGTGGCCAACGTGGGCAACACCGGGGTGGCGCTGGGCGCCGACCCGGGCGCGACGTACTCGACGGTCGCGGCGGTCGCCGCGCTCGTGGCCGTGGCGCTGATCGGGGCGTTCGTGGTGCTCAACGCCGAGGTGGCGGCCGGTCCGTTCGCCGCCGCCGTCGTGTGGGGCGTGCTGGCGATCGCCGCGACCGGTGGCCCGCTGCCGGTGGTGGTGGCGGCGTTCGGGGCCTCGGCCGTCGTCGTGGTCGCCCTCGTGGTGCGCGCCGCAGCCCCGCGGGTCAGCGCCCGCGCCCTGCTCGTCGGCTGACCGTCAGCGGGTGATCAGGATGGCCAGCCAGCCGACCAGGATGATCGCGAGCGGGATCAGGTAGAAGGTGAACGCCGCCCACCGCGGGGTGCGCACGAGCGGCCGGCCCGTGCGCGGGTCGAGCACCTCGCGGGAGCGGCGGCTCACCATGTACGCCGGCGGGATGCCGACCACCACCCCGGTCGCCAGCCACAGCCAGCCCGAGCGGCCCAGCCAGGTCTCGTCGAGCAGCACGGCGAACGCACCCTGCCCGATGAGCCAGCCGGCGGCGGCGGCCAGCACGAGCGTGGTGGCGGTCCACCAGCGGGGCGGCTTGCGGTGCTCGTCGGTGAGGCTGCGGGCGTACTCGCGGGGGCTGCCGAAGGCCTCGGCCGGGGCCTCGCCGGTCTCGGCCACGTGGCTCTCGACCTCGGCGACGATCTCGCCGATGCGGTCGGCGGGCACCTCCTGCAGACGCAGGTGCAGCACGAGGGACTGGCGGTAGTCGGTCACCGTCTCGGGGGTGGCGCTCATCGGGTGCTCCTCGGGTCGGGGAGCAGGCTGCGGGCCTGCTCGGTGAACGTGTGCCAGGCGGCGCTGCGGCGGAGCAGGTGGTCGCGGCCGGCGGGCGTGACGGCGAAGAACTTGCGGCCGGGCCCGCCGACCCCCTCGCGCCAGGACGACGTCAGCAGCCCCTCGGCCTCCAGCCGGTTGAGCACCGGGTAGAGCGTGCCGCCCTTGACCGTGCCCAGCCCGCCGGCCTGCAGCCGCTGGGCGACCGCGTAGCCGTAGGTCTCCTCCTCGGCGACGGCGGCCAGCACCGCCAGCGGCAGCACCGCCCGCAGCCACTCGGTCGGGATGTCGTCGTCCATGAGTAGCACCGTAGAGCGACTAGTCAGGCTGGTCAACTAGTCGGTCCGTTCGTCGTTGTGGTCGCAACGGTCGGCGGGTGCACCCTGGACCCGCGCCGGGGTGCTGGGCAGGATCGGGGCGCCATGAGCACCGAGACCCCCGCCGCCCAGCCCGCCGTCCCCGCCGCCCCGCGCGGCCCCGTGACGTCGGCGTCGTACTCGATCACCGTGCGGCTGTCCGCCGACGGCGATCCGGCCAGCATCGGCCGCATCGCCACCGCGGTCGGCACCGCCGGCGGGGCGGTGACCGCCATCGACGTCGTCGAGTCCCGCTCCGACGGGCTCACGGTCGACGTCACCTGCTCGGCCGCCGACGCCGCGCACTCGGAGGAGGTGGTCGCCGCGCTGGACGCCGTGGAGAACGTGCACGTGCGCAAGGTCAGCGACCGCACCTTCCTGCTGCACCTGGGCGGCAAGATCGAGGTGGCCTCCAAGGTGCCGCTGCGCACCCGCGACGACCTCTCGATGGCCTACACGCCCGGCGTCGCCCGGGTCTGCCTGGCGCTGGCCGAGCACCCCGAGGACGTGCGCCGGCTGACCATCAAGGGCAACACCGTCGCCGTCGTGACGGACGGGTCCGCCGTGCTCGGGCTGGGCGACATCGGGCCCGGCGCGGCGATGCCGGTGATGGAGGGCAAGGCGGCCCTGTTCAAGCGGTTCGGCGGCATCGACGCCTGGCCGATCTGCCTGGACACCCAGGACGTCGACGAGATCGTGCGCACCGTCGAGCTCATCGCCCCCGGCTTCGGCGGCATCAACCTCGAGGACATCGCCGCCCCGCGCTGCTTCGAGATCGAGGCGAGGCTGCGCGCGAAGCTCGACATCCCGGTCTTCCACGACGACCAGCACGGGACAGCGATCGTCGCCCTCGCCGCACTGCGCAACGCCCTGCGGGTGGTCGAGAAGGAGCTGGCCGACGTCCGCGTGGTGGTCGCCGGCGGCGGCGCGGCCGGCACGGCGATCGTCTCGCTGCTGCTGGAGGCCGGCGCCCGGCACGTGCTCGTGTGGGACCGCGAGGGCGTGCTCTCCCCGGACGACGACCGGCTGTCGCCGGCCAAGCGCGAGCTGGCGCAGCGCACCAACCCGGAGTGCGTGCGCGGCGAGCTGCCCGACGCGCTGGTCGGTGCCGACGTCTTCATCGGGGTCAGCGCCGGCAACGTGCTGCCGGTCGAGGCCCTGGAGCACATGGCCGAGCGCTCGATCGTCTTCCCGATGGCCAACCCCACGCCGGAGGTCGACCCGATCCGCGCCCGGGCGCACTGCGCCGTCGTCGCCTCGGGCCGCTCGGACCTCCCGAACCAGATCAACAACGTGCTGGCGTTCCCCGGGGTGTTCCGCGGCCTGCTCGACGCGCGGGCCACCGAGATCCGGCCCGGCATGCTGCTGGCGGCCGCCGACGCGCTGGCCGCCGTCGTGCGCGACGACCAGCTCAACGCCAACTACATCATCCCGAGCGTGTTCGACGCCGCGGCGACCGAGGCGGTGGCCACGGCCGTCGAGGAGTCGGCCCGGCGCATCCCGGGGGCCACGGTGGACCTGGACGAGGAGCGCCACTCCCTCGATGGCTAAGGTGAGCCTCACCTAATCCAGAGGAGGCGCTCGGTGACCCGTCGGACCATGCTGGCCGTGCTCGTGCTGGCCCTCGGGCTCACCGCGTGCGGGTCGGAGATCGAGGAGTCGCCCGGCGCGGCGACGGCGGAGACCCGCACGGTGGTCCACGCGGTGGGCACCACCGAGGTCAGGGGCACGCCGGAGCGGGTCGTCGTCCTGGACTCCGGCGAGCTCGACGCCGTCACGTCCCTGGGCGTGGTGCCGGTGGGCACGGTCGAGACCGAGGGCCTGCTGGAGGAGCTGGCGGCCACCCACGACTTCGACGCCGACGACGTCGCGGTCGTGGGCACCATCGCCGAGCCCGACCTCGAGGCCGTCGCCGCGCTGCGGCCGGACCTGATCCTGACCAACTCGGTGCGGCACGAGGCGATCCACGAGCAGCTGTCGGGCCTGGCGCCCACCGTGATGACCGGCGACCTCGGCGCGGTGTGGCAGGAGAACTTCCTGCTGTCCGCCGAGGCGATGGGCATGTCCGCCGACGCCGAGCAGATCCTGGCCGACTACGAGCAGCGGGTCGACGAGATCGCCGCGGCCTGGGGCGACCCGGCCGCCACCGAGGTGTCGGTGCTGCGGTTCATGGGCGGCGGGGAGATCCGGGCCTACGCGCGCGGGTCGTTCATCGGCAGCGTGCTGGAGGACGTCGGGTTCACCTGGCCGGCGGCGCTGGACACCACGGAGAACCGGGTCGAGCTCGTGCCCGAGACGCTCGACCTGGTCACCGCCGACGTGGTGTTCTGGTCACCCGGCTTCACCGGCGAGGGCGCGGCCGAGTCGGTGTCGTTGCAGACCGGTGGCCTGTGGAGCTCGCTGCCCGCGGTGGCCGCCGGTGACGTGCACGAGGTCGACGACGCCCGCTGGTTCCTGGGCCTGGGCCCCTCCGGCGCCGACCTGGTCCTCGACGACCTCACGGAGATCGCCGCCACCCGCTGACCACCCGACCGGGGGACCGCAGTTGGACGCGGTGTCGTCCGGAGGACGACGATGGGCTCATGCCCGAGTTGCCCGAGGTGGAGGCCCTGGCCGCGTTCCTGCGGGAGAACGCGGTGGGCAAGGTGGTCACGCGGGTGGACCTGGCCGGCATCCAGTCGCTGAAGACCTTCGACCCGCCGCTGACGTCGCTGGCCGGGCTGGAGGTCACCGGCGCCACGCGCACCGGCAAGTTCCTCGACCTCGACGTGTCGGGCATCCACCTGGTGGTGCACCTGGCCCGCGCGGGCTGGCTGCACTGGCGTGCCGAGCTGCCCACCGCCCCGCCGAAGCCGGGCAAGGGGCCGTTGGCCGTGCGCGTGCACCTCGACGACGGCGCCGGCTTCGACCTCACCGAGCAGGGGACCCGCAAGGGGCTGGCGGTGTACGTCGTCCGGTCGCCGTCCTCGGAGGTGCCGGGCATCGCGCGGCTGGGCCCGGACGCGCTGGCGGTGGACGCCGAGTCGTTCACCGCGTTGATGAGGGGCCGCAAGGGCCAGCTCAAGGGTGCGCTGACCGACCAGACGCTCGTCTCGGGCATCGGCAACGCCTACTCCGACGAGATCCTGCACGTGGCCAAGCTGTCGCCGTTCAAGGGCGCGGACAAGCTGACCGACGACGAGGCCCTCCGCCTCTACGACGCCGTGCGCACGACGCTCACCGACGCCCTCGAGCGGCAGGTCGGGCAGCAGGCGGCGAAGCTCAAGGGGGAGAAGCGCGCCAACCTGCGCGTGCACGCGCGCACCGGGCTGCCCTGCCCGGTGTGCGGGGACACGGTGCGCGAGGTGTCGTTCGCCGACACCTCGCTGCAGTACTGCCCGACCTGCCAGACCGGCGGCAAGCCGTTGGCCGACCGCCGGATGTCCAAGCTCCTGCGCTAGGCGTCGACGGGCTCGAAGCCGGCGCGGTCGACCCGGCGGTGGTAGCGCGAGCCGAGCTTGCCGCCGAGCATCGCGCCCAGCAGCGTCACGACGAGCACGGCGCCCAGCGCGATGAACCCGGCCGTGGTGGCCGTGCCCGACTCGACCGGCAGGGCCGGCAGGTTGAGCTGGTCGAACACGTTGTACTGCGTGCCCAGCACCAGACCGGCCAGCGCCGCGAGCACGGTCACGATGACGCCCCACAGCCACACGCCGAGGCCCTGCTTGGTGCCGTTGAACCGCGCCATGCGCCCGGCCACGTAGCCGCCGGCCAGGTAGGCGAGGAACAGGACGACGAGCAGCGCGATCGCCGCACCCAGCCCGATGCCGGTGTCGGCCTGGTCGGCGGCGTCCTGGGCGGTGCCGAGGGTGGAGTAGAGGCCGAAGGCGAGCCCGGCGGCCGAGAGCACGGCCAGCAGGATCACCGCGATGCCCACGGCGCTCATCCAGCCGAAGAAGGCCGAGCCCATGTGCAGGCCGCCGTAGCGGGCCCGCTGCACGGCGGCCATCTCCTTGGCGGTGGCGGGGACGACCGCCCCGGTGCGGTCGTCGCGGCCGTCGCCGTCGCGGTCGACGGGGTGGTCGACGGGGTGGTCCACCGCCCGGTCGTGCCGCACGTGCTCGGCGGTGGTGTCCCGGCCGGCGAACTCGTGGTCGCGACGGACCGCCTCGCCGTGCACCCGGTCCGTGCCGGCCCGGTCTGCGTACGTCTGGTCTGCGTACGTCTGGTCGTCGTGCTGCTGGTTGCCCGGTGCCTGGTTGCCCGGTGCCTGGTGGCCGTAGCCCTCGGTGGGCGCCGCGCCGCCGGTGGCGTGGGTGGTGGTGGCCTCGTTGCCGTAGCCCTGCGGCGAGGGCGACATGTTGCCCGGTGCCTGGGGAGCGGCGGCTGGCGCCTCGTGCCGGCCCTCGGTGCCCAGGGGTGCGGCGCTCGATCCGGTGGCGGGGGTGGTCCCGCGGGTGTCGTCGGCCATCGTGCGACCTCCTTCTGGGCTGCGCCGGGGCCACGTCGACCCCGACCGTCGGTGCTGGGTGCCCGGCGGCGGGGTCGGTCAACCGCGACGCGGCGCGTCAGACGACGGCCGACCACCAGTCCGCGGTGCCCGGCACGCCGTCGGTGAGGTCGAGCCGCTCACCGGGCCGGGGGACGACGACCGGGACGTCGCCGGCGGCGGCCAGCAGCCGCTCGACCGGCTCGGCCCAGGCGTGGAAGGCCAGGTTGAACGTGGCCCAGTGGATCGGCAGGAACACGCGGCCGCCGAGGTCGCCTCGGGGTTCATGTGGATGGCCGCCCACTGGTCGTTGTAGGCGCCCACCGGCAGCAGCGTGAGGTCGAAGGGCCCGTGCTGGGCGCCGATCGCGGCGAAGGCCGGGTGGTAGCCGGTGTCGCCGCCGAAGAACACCCGGTGCCGCGGGCCGGCGACCACCCACGAGGACCACAGCGTGTCGTCGCGGGTCAGGCCGCGGCCGGAGAAGTGCCGGGCCTCGGCGCACACGAGCGTCAGCTCGCCGACCCGGTGGACGCCGTCCCAGTCGAGCTCGACCACGCGGTCGGCGGGCACGCCCCAGCCGCGCAGGTGCGCGCCGATGCCCAGCGGCACGACGAAGGGGGCGGTCTGCTCGCGCACCAGCCGGCGCACGGTGGGCAGGTCGAGGTGGTCGTAGTGGTCGTGGCTGATGAGCACCGCGTCGACCTGGGGGATCTCCTCGAGCGGGCCGGGGACGGGGTGCAGCCGCTTGGGGCCCACCACCGCCGAGGGCGACACCCGCTCGCCCCACACCGGGTCGACCAGCACGCGGTGGCCGTCGACCTCGAGCAGGGCGCTGGCGTGGCCGAACCAGGTGACGGCCAGCTCGGCGGCCGCGGCGGGCAGCTCGGGCCGGACCAGCGGCACGGGCCCGGAGGGCACCCCGGCCTTGCGGCCCTTGCGGGCCTCGCGCAGCAGCTCGCCGCGGCTGCCGGGGGCGATCGAGACGGTGGGCACGGTGTTGCGGAACCGGCCCTCGGAGAAGTGCTCGGAGCCCGCGACCAGCGGGCGCAGCGCCCGGCGGCCAGCGCCCATGGCGACCGGCACCCCCCAGGCGGCACGGGCCAGCGCGGCGGCGGGGACGGCGAGGACGGCGGTCAGGACGGCGGAGCGCAGGGACGGCACCCCATCAGCATCCCCGGCGCGGCTGTGCGGCGCCCGCCTCAGCCCCCGCTGGTGCTCGACCCGCTGGTGGTCGAGCCCGACGGGGACGTGG
>Ga0325401_1006569_pt1 | contig 11245 bp, 7 predicted proteins | sample PopdelMetagenome_FD_205666 | JGI IMG/M metagenome (GOLD analysis project Ga0325401, IMG submission 205666) | Populus deltoides microbial communities from Bellville, Georgia, United States - Xylem-PdKOR-R2 | ecosystem: Host-associated > Plants > Phyllosphere > Stem > Wood/Secondary xylem | place...
AGAAAGGCAAGGACATGGAAAAATGATAAAACGACATGATCAAGTCCAAATAAAGACATGCAGCGTACGAGATGGTTGGATTTTAGGTAACATTCACAGCTTCATATGCTGCCACCACTCATTTTGACAGAACGTAGGGAATCAGAGATTCTATCAGAAAGCAAGCACCGACATCCCTTTCCAGTCTCTCGAAGCACCTGTATGGAATTGTATTCTACACAGGATAATATTGTTTTTAAAAATAATTTTTTAATATTTTTAGATAATTTCAATATTAAAAGTAATTATTTAAAAAATAAAAAAATATATTTTTTAATATATTTCTATATAAAAAATACTCGTACTCCCACCCAACTGTTGTTGCATGGAAGTGGTAGGTGGTGTATCAAATCACTCATAAGTTTATCATTAGGTAAATTACATTTTTCAATGCCCATCAAATCTCAAGAGGAAAGTCTTTGAATTCTATCTAATCTTTATAATATAAGTGATAAATATTGATTTAAATTGATAATAACTAAACACGTGTTCTTATGGGTTTTGAATTGATGCGGTGGCCAAGTCATTGATGATCAATGTAATTTGTTTTTATTCAGTCTATATATAAAATAAGTGTGAGACATAAATTTACATTTTTAACGTCAAATGATAATTCAAGATATTTTTCAAATTAAAATATATTTTTTTAAAATATTTTTTTAACCATAGTTTTTAGATATACATGATAACGGTTGTTTTTTAAAATATTTTTTCTTTTAAAATACATAATAACGGTTGTTTTTCAAAATACTTTTTCCTCTAAAATACATCTAAATAATATATTTTTTTATTTTTTAAAAATATATTATTGATATCAGTATATCAAAACGATCAAAAAATATAAAAATTAATTTAAAAAAAACCAAAAATTTTAAAAACATCATTCTAACTGCTTTTTCAAACAAGCTTTTAATCTTAATATTTAGAATCTCAAGTATACATGTCATTAAGAGTTAATTTTAAATAAATATTTTTATATATTTTTTTAAAAAATCTCATTAGGAGTTGCATTATCTGATTCACGAGGATGGAGTGGACAAAATCTTCTTAGTTCACATGTTTAATAATCTTAGCACAGTTGTCTATTTATAGGTGGGCATATATTCAAGTAATTAATTATTATTTATTTAAAATAAATACAAGCTAGTTAACTTAATAACTTAGTTCACTTTTACTCAATTTAAAACTATTTTTAATATTAAAATGTAGCATCAAACGTTCTTGAATGCTTTTGAATCGAACATTTGAATTGTTTGCAGTCAAATCAGTTTTTCTTTTTATAAGAAGGGGGTTTTAACTTTTAACGTGTATTGTGGAATATTTACACAACAAATTTAATTCGGTCTTCAGGCAATATGAACCCTGAATTTCCCACAAGGACTTGGTCACGGGCTAGATACTTTTCCATCCCATCAGAGATTAAATATTCTTCCACAAGGACTCTGTAATTTCCTTGAATTTTCAGTTTCAATTTGTTTGATTTGATAATTGAGAAAGTGGAAGAGCTAAAATAATGAAGGATTGAATCTGTTCAAAGGCAGAGATTTTGTCAAAATCTTAAAGGATTCTGCCTGGAACTCTCAAGAAATACAGTCCCTGCTTCTAGATTGGACGTAGTGCGTTCAGAACTTCAGATTCTTACCCCATCTATATTTTATTGCTATATGTCCATTTCTCCAGCAGCCTTCAGCTCATGATGTGGAGGACAGAGCAACGATAAGAAACTAGGCTTCGGCTTCTCCATCAACCCTTAGGCCCATTTGAACAGCCGAGCTTTAGCTATCATGCTGTGGGTTTAACCCTACATCCACAGGATGGCACAGAAGCGCTCTCTCTCTCTGTCTAACTGTATGGCTATTTTTTTTTTTTAATAATAGGTGCTTATGGTGGGTGAATTACACCACACACCCTTGAAATTTATTTGCCTTTTTTCGGGTTGTATTTTAACTTTCACTGGAAATCTAGTGATTGATTGCTTTGTTGACTGCGCAAGGCTGTTCAAGACTGTTAATCATATGGAAAGTAACTAGTTTGTATAAACTTGTGTTCTTTCTTAGTCACAGATCATACAAAAAGAAGTTGTGATTATGAGGGTAACACCTCTCGGAGGAGGTGCTCAGCTCTTCTTTCCTGAATTTGAAACAGAAATTGGTTGTGTAGTGGATGCAAGGTAATACGATTGTTTATCATGTAGCTTTATATATTAATCGTGGGAAGCATATTTGACAATCTGAACAAAACGCTTGGAAATTATACCATTTTTTTTCCTATTAAAGCAAAATTTTGGTAGCTCGGGCGAAACTGCAAGTCGACCTTCTATTTGGGAGTTATTAGACAGGAGAGAACCATCATACATTAATGATTCTTCGTGAGGATTAAATCACAGAAAATTGTTTTGCCTCTGGAAATCAGCCAGAGTGAACTGCTAACGAATGATGAGCAGATTTTTTTTACCTATAACAATGATGTGCAAAGCGGATGAAGCAAGCGGCAATGAGGAGCACGATTTCCTGTGAATCAGCTTTTGATGTTCAACAGAACTAGGATGGTTCCACAGTGCTTGGGATTTAATGAATGCAAAAACAATTTTTCAGCATGGCAGAAGTGTATTAGGTGTCAACTTGCATCCCAGCTTCCTTTCATGCAAGCCCTTAAATTTGAATGCTCGACAGTTCTTCAACAACCTTATTTATGGTCTCATTCGACTTTTCACTGCCAATTTTGTCTACCTCAGTCGATTCATCGCCACCCTTGTTGAAAGCTTCAATGGGTTCTTCACTACTGTTCTCTCCAGCCTTGTTGGGTTCTTCACTAACCTTTTCAGCAGCTTTAACTTCCAAAGGCCCAAGCTTTGCTTCAACATCCTTGACTTTGAGGATTAGAGATCTCGCATCCCTAGCATCTGCTAGTCGACCAGGGGATGACTGTCATAAAGCATGAAAAATGTTGCTGCCGGTTAAGTATTGCCAGGAATTTTACATGCCACATTTGACAAATACAATAAAAGAAAACAAATTGTGTACTGCATTGCAGTAGGTGTTCCATGATCAAAATAAATTTCATCATGCAGTTCCCTCGTAACAAATCAAACCCACTGATGAACAACAAGCAAAAAACCCATATACAAAAGTAGCTTGGAAAATAACAGCATCTGCCACACGACCCTACCCAATGTGGAAAAGCTCCAAACAACAAAAACAACCAATTCTCAAAAGCTTTAAGCATTGATCCAACAAATGTTAAAAATTATGTACGAGTGTGGGAATGCACACCTCGATTCATGTCCTCAAGTCCATTCACAAGACCAGAATGGGCAAGGCTTTGCTTAAAGACATGCGTTCAAAAACTAAAATAGCAACTAGTGGCAGTACAAGTTAGTATATACAGCCACTCAAGATTTGTCATAGTGAAAAAGAGGAATGACAAAGGTTCTTGAACATGCCTTTTGAGTTATGAGGAAACAAAAACATGGGCACCATGGATGTTCAAAAATTGTATAAGCAAAACATCATAGAATCAACTAAGACTCACCTCCACTATTTGGTCAACACGTTTTTTCAGATCCTCCTCTGATCCTCCCTTGTGAATACTTTTAAGAGTATATAGCAAGTGTGAAAGGAGATTGTCGGAACGATGTTGCTGAATTATAGAATGAGGCATAGTGGACTGACAACCCACTGCATAGAAAGGACAGCTCACAATCTTCATAGGACAGACAGTTATGCAGTGCCGATCCATTTCACGTCTCATGATGTTTTCTGAGCACTGCTGCTCACATGGGATTATTTTGAATGGACAAGCTAAATCATGCTTCTCCAAATGGCTTGCACAAAATACTGTTGAGCACCCCTCATTTATGCAGTTCATGGTCCTAAATCCACAGTTGACAACATGCTCAACAAGCTCTTCAGCAGTGTTGAACTTCTTGTCACAATGAAAAATGTTCTTGAAGTCAACATTCTTAACCAAAATCTGTGCAACCGCTTCTCTCCTGTCCAACAACCAAAACCCATTTATTTCCATCTCTTGCACGAAATCATCTATTTTATCTTCTCTCTTTTCACTCAGTAACCATCCTGAAACCCGACTAAACAAATTCCTTTTCAAACTCGCAAAGTCATCAACCATGTTAGAAATGATATCATATGGATGGTCGGACACCTCCCCATCTAGATCACCTTCTAGTACAACAGATTCCGCAACAAAACTTTCACTTCTCTGGGTCAGATAATCAACCATTTCTTTCCTAATATCAGCAGCCACAGAACCAGGGTTCCTAAACATATCCCCAGTTGTGTTATCAACACAGGCCGAGGATAATCCAGGGAGAAAAGCTTGAGCTATCTTGCGAACTATTTCTGTGTCATAGAGCTCACAATGAAATGTGAGTCCTCTCTCTTTCTCATCTTCTCGCACAAGCTCCACATCATTTGTAGGAAGATCCATGCTTATGATTTCACCTACATTAAAGTTCATTCCACAAACCATGAATTAAAGCCAATAAACTATCATACCCACCCACCAATCAGTACCAAACGAATGTTAAAATGCTAGAATCAATATCATGTTTAATTTCAAGCAATCAAATGTGAATTTCTGCAAATCTCGTTGTAAAATTGTTGGCCTTTGAGAAAGACACAAACTTTACCACTTGAAAAACAAAAAAAAAAAAATCCCATTAAAAAACCCTTCACACTCTTGTCAAATCACCTCTTCTTTCTTTAAAATCTATCCATAAATCCTTAATGTACTTTTCGTGATGAGTTAAGAAGAAAAAACATCAAGAGTTTTACCACATACACAGTAAGATACTTTAAAGAATAAAAAACACTAGAATTTGCATTTACCTGGATTTATTTTCCAAATATGATGCTTTAGAGATCTGAACAGAGAAAATCACCAAATGGGATCTTAAAATTTTAGGATTATTTTCTCCATCTGTCTATTTTTAGCACCGTATGTGGCAGAGTTTTTAGCCCTCTCCCTCTCCCTCTCCCTCTCCCTCTCTTTCTCATTTGTTATGTACGTTGTTAACTGTTATAAACGATCCTTTAGTTGCTGACCACGTATTTACTAATTGACTGTTATACCCCTCACGTTTAAGCTGTAAAGGCCAAGCCTCTTAGGTTGCTTTCCATAAAAAGAAAGGCATTAGGGACATTTCCTATCACGGGACCATGCATGTGGACGGTCCAGATTGAAATTGAATAAATTAAAATTAAGGTGAATTTTCTCCATAACATTTTTACTAGTATTTTTCTCGGCAACCATACAGGAATTGGGGTTTTTCAGAGAAATTTTTTCGAAGAATAATTTTTTTGTGGTGCTTTTTGGTTGAAAAGAGAAGAGTTCTGCAATGGCAACAGCTACATTTCCACCACCGCCACCGTTTTACAGACTGTACAAAGATTATATTGAAAACCCTAAATCAGCTCCAGAACCTCCTCCTCCTATTGAAGGCACTTATGTGTGTTTTGCTAGCAGTTACACTGTAATCTCTCTTTCCCTCTCATTTTTCTCGAATTTTTTGCTCCAGTTTTGGAATTGCTTCGAAAGGGAATGAAAAAGATGGTGATTTTAGTGTTTATGGAGATGTTGGGGTTCCGGTTTTGCACATTGTGTGTGTGCCTAGAGGATTTCCTTGTTTCTGTACTTTTGGGAATTAGGGTTTCTCATTGGTGGTTTTATTTTGTTGTTTTATTTTAGACTGATGATGTGCTTCCAAGCTTAGAAGAGCAGGGAGTGCGACAACTGTACCCAAAAGGACCAAATGTTGGTATGTTTTGCATCTACTTCATTGCTGCTTGATTGTATTTTTTTTATGAAAGTACACAATAATAATGATACAATTGAGGAATTTTAATGCCTGCTGTATTTGCGAAATATTGTTTATTTTCGTTTTTAATTAAAAAGATTTCTCTATTGAAGGTTGAAAGCTTGTAAGGCCACTAGGTGAATGTTAGGCTATTAGTTTGATCGTTGCGCGACGGAATCTTTTCATGGCTGTTTGAGTGATTTCTATGGAGTTTTGATGCTAAAAACTTACACCTAGAAAGCAACTGCATAGCGGATAACCATTCTATATTGTGTACTCTAGTTCCTGATAATACAACAGGGACAATCCAAATGAAAAAATTCTACTTAGACTCACCAAAAAAAATAAAATGTATGGGGATGTATTGTGCCTGCTATTATCCTTTTCATATCGAGCTCCTTATATGGTCTAGGATTTGCTTAATGTTCTGCAAAGGGACAGCAAAAGACATTCTTGGTAAGAAATGGATGTAAAACCGCTCCTTATCCAGTTGTTTCCCCATAAATGGATGTTATTGTTTCTTCTCTTTGTTTCTTTCGTTCTTTCTTTCTTTCTTTTTAATGATTGTGGTCTCTTGATATGCAAAGCTGCAGGCTGATTGATTTTCTTGTTTACTGTAGATTTCAAGAAAGAACTGAGGTCACTTAATAGAGAATTGCAGCTTCACATTTTGGAGCTTGCCGATGTTCTTGTTGAGAGACCTTCACAATATGCTAGGAGAGTGGAAGACATTTCCCTTATCTTCAAGAATTTGCATCACCTTCTCAATTCTTTGCGTCCCCATCAGGTGAAGTGCTTTTGAGGTATCTTGCATACTTTGTTCTGATTCTGTCTGAGAATTACATTCACTGTGTGAATGGTTTCCCCACAGGCTAGGGCCACATTGATTCATATTCTAGAGCTTCAGATACAACGTCGTAAACAAGCTGTGGAGGATATAAAGAGGTATCTTCTTGAATATCTTATTTAATGTTTGGAGCTTCTTGCAAATAATAGTCCTTTTTTTTAATTAATTGCCAAAGCATCTTGAATGAGTTTCTTTCATTCTTTTAACATCTTTAGTTCATGGTTAACCCTGAATAACATAACCACCTTATATCCTTTTGAGACTGAGGAACATGGGACTGGGGAAACAACATGCTGGTATAGTTTCTTGAAAAGTGATCTGGATCTGGCAGGCTGTGTTGGAAAAACATTTGAGCAATTTTTACCGTGGCTGGAAGGTTTCTATCTCATATGCAAGGAAACATTTATCAAGGTGGAAAAACGTTTCCACATTGTATTAGGCATATCGGTTTCCTCCTTTGATGACCTGTATCGAAGTCTGAACTATAGCGTCACTCTGCAACAATGCCCTCTTCCAAAAGCAAGATTGCATTAATCACTAGATCTAAATTGGTTGTGTTTTTTACAGTTGGTGGATTATCTTTATCTAGGCTGGTATTATCCATGCTTGGTTATTTTCCTATTATGATATGGAGTGTTCGTTATTGACTGACAAGGGTTCATCTTTCTATTCACGTTAGTGATATTCAAATTGTAAATATGCTGAAACATCTCCTCCTTACCACTTCTTCCTTCACTTGTCTAGGCAGAGAGAAGAGGCGCAGAAACTCCTCAAGGAGGCTCTCGGAACCCTAGCTGGGCAGTAGAGCATGGATTTTAGGGTTCATGTGCTGCCCACCCTGTTAGTTGGGTCGCCCTGCTCGTGGAATTTTTCCAAAAGGCTCGTAGATTGCAGATTCAACTGGCATCTCAAGAGGGTCTCTTCATATGACAACCATTTATTTTTTCATTTTCCATTTCGCAAACAGATTAGTTTCTGCACTACGTGTGAAATTGTAGTTTAACAACTAAAGAAGCTGCTTTAACAAAGTAAAAGATTGCCTTCACTGACTCGAGAAGCGTTTAATTCTTCTGCAGTAAGGTATTGACATTGATGTCAACAATCAAACATTTCATCAAATCTTAGATTCTCTAAACCCAGTTATGAAGAGCCAATAGTTAACTAATGACACCGAACAAAACCTTAATGTTCGTTTCAATTTGGACTCGATTGAAACATTAAAAAACTTAGACATTTTTTAACACACACTCTCTCGATCCCTTTAAATGATATTTTGAAAAAGGAAGTAGATTAATTGTTCTTTTTCAGAAATTATTTTGACATTTTCATGTGGATTATAACCTAAGTCTTATGGTATAAAAAATAATTAAGTAGTCATTTGATCAACTTTAACCGTACTTAATTTAGTTTTTTTGTGTTTTGCTGATAAAATTTTCAGGTTTTACCTACTTCTCCTTTACTCTATTTAGTTAATTAACTGTGTGACTGCTTCCTAATTGAGTGCTAAATAGACACTAATTTCACATTATCTAGACCTTTCCTTTTAGGTCACTTGAATTTTGAGTTGTTTTTTAGCTTATTAGTGCAAGGGAAATGAACTAAATTTGCTAATTTTTGTAATCTTTTATTATTATTTAATCATGAAGATAGAATTAAATTTCTGCTGCTGTGGGTTTGGATTATTTATTTATCTGTATTAATATTTTTGTTGCTGGAGATGTCAATAGAGTTGGCGATAATAGGGGAAGATGGGATTGTACAGGCATCATAGGAGAAACCTTTATTCGGCACAATCAAAGATATTGCTGTTGGCACTAAGTGTATTCGCCTTATGGTGGGACGGGCTTGTTTCTTTCGGCTGCTTCTGAATTCAAGCTTTTATGTATATGCTTGTTATTTTTACGGTGTTTTATATATCCACTAGGTTTGTAGGGTATTCAGTGGACCGTGAAATTAATCGTGGTACACGCAAACTGATCCGGACACCCACATAAATAAATAAAAATATATTGCTATTGTCTCGTGGAATGGTAAGTTCCATGAGCGGTCTTCACGGTTGAGTATTTTATATAAAGTATTTAGAATTATAGTAATAATTGTTTTTTAAATAATATTTTTATTAAATATTATTTAGATTGTGTTTTCAAATTTCATGAGCTATCTCCGCGATTAAGTCTTTTTATTCTAACTATTAAAATCTAAATTTAATTAAAACATGACGTTATGAAAACTCATAAATTCATTTCCTAACTTGTTTTGAGGTTAAAAACATTCATATCAGTCCCTAAAAACTATAAAACACATTAAACTAAATGATAAAACCCAAGCTTGATGAAATTAACATAACATTAACATTATGAAAACTCGTATATGATCATAGGTTTATTTGTTTTTTAATAAATATTCATAAAAAGATGAAAGTGCAGTTTTACAAACTAAAACTAACATCAACACAAAAACAATAAAAAAAAATTCCATAGGTGAATATTAACCTATTTTAAAAAATAATTTTTTACAAGTACACGCACATAAAAAGATAAAAGCATAAGAAATAGTAATCATGAATAAATAGTATAATGTACATTATTTAATTTCATTATTAAATAATAACCTGCTTTAAAAATAAATAAATTTTTACACTACGTAAAAAGAAAAGAAAATAAATTTTATAAAAATGAAACAAAAATACATTAATGAATAGTAACTATTCATGCATAGTATAATGTGAATTATTTTGTTTCCCCTCTCTTAGCTCTAATTCAAGCAAACTTCAATATCTCAAGCTAAAAACTCTCTCTTTTTTCCCTCTCTCAATCTCAGGTCCCCTTCTTGTGTCTCTTCTTTCACTATTTATATAGAGGGAAAGTCTTCCAGAAACTCTTCTAGGTGGCTTGATTAGGACCCTTGATCTGTGAGGAAGAATCCTAGCCCTTAATGTAACTTGTCCCATTGAAATTAAAAGGCAAGGTTGTTAATTCCGATTTATTTTTCAATTAGAATGAAATGTTTTAGTTTCGGAGTGTTTCGACGTGTCGTTTCGAGATTGTATTGTTCATATATATATATATATATATATTCAACAAACATAATTCAAATTCAAGATAAATTAATTATAAATTATACAATACAAACATAATGCCAAACAAATATAATTTTAAAATTTAAAATATTTCTAAATAGTCAAGATTAAATAGATTTTTAATTTAAAGCAATTCAACTTAAACAAAATATCAAAATATTATGAAAGTAAAATGTTTTAACACAAATATTTTAAATATAAAGTTAGGTTAATGTTATCAAGGCTAATGGAATCTAAAGCATCCTTTATTTTGCTCAAATTTCTAAAAAGTATAAATATGAAAAAAACAACATGAATATAAACCATATATATTAGTGATAAATCTAATTTTAAAAAATTAATATCATTGTTAATAAAAATAGTAATAATAATTTTCAATATTATTATTAATATCATTGTTATTGAAAATTGTAATGAAAAAAAACTTTTTATAATTGGATGATTTAATTAATTAAATTGAATAAGATTTAATTTGATTCAATGACTTTTCAAGAGCGGAACGGAACATGTAGAATGAAACAGGAACATTCCGGGTGGAATTTAGTCAAAAAATCCAAAACAGACCGAGATTTAAAATAAAATAAAATTTATTCTGTTTTGTTTTATTTTTTAAATTAATATGAAACATTTCCATCATTTCAGGTGAAATGAAACAAAATTGACAACCTTATTAAAAAGTATTACCGACCAGCCTTTTTTAGCCTCATTTTGCAATGGTTTCACTCATCATTTCAGCATGGAAAAGAGTGGTGACGACTGATGAGGGAGGAGGGGATGTCAGGGAAGGGAAGGGGTTTTTTTTTTTTGTGGCCATGTTAGGGTGTGTGGGCGGAAGGATAAAATTCCATCATTTGGGAAGGGGTGCAGCCGTGCAGTAGAGAAAAAGGAAGACGATGAGCTGGACATGCACTAAAACGGTGTCGTTTTGGTGCTTCTTCTATTTTAAAACAGCGTCGTTTCTGTTAAAGGAGGGAGTTTCTTTTAAAAAAAGTTTTTCAGTTTAAAACGGTGTTGTTTTGGTGCTTCTTCTTTTTCAGTTTCTTTTTCTTGTTATTGGTTTTTTTAATTAATGCTTGCTTATGTAAGAATAAAAATATGCAAAAATTATAATAACACTCCAAATAATAAAAATTTAGAAAAATTACAGAAATCAAAGTTAAAGCGTGATTTAAAAAAAAACACTTTTTTTTAGCAATTTTGTTTCTTCTTTAGACAAGAAATTTTTTTCCTTTTATTTGTTTTTTATAGGAGATCAAAATTGAATTATAATAACCAGAATGAATAAAAAATATATAATATTTTTTAAAATAATCTAAAAATAAACATAAAAATTAAAAAATTAAAAATTGTACAAAATTATTTCGTGACCTCTAATTTATAAAGGGTTTATAGCAGTGTAGTACCGGTTGTTTTTTAAAGTTTTTTTTTATTCCAAAACATATTAAAATAATATTTTTTATTTTTT